>Ga0208206_1000017_pt1 | contig 43626 bp, 40 predicted proteins | sample DeeseametaMP1483_FD_184187 | JGI IMG/M metagenome (GOLD analysis project Ga0208206, IMG submission 184187) | Marine microbial communities from the Deep Pacific Ocean - MP1483 (SPAdes) | ecosystem: Environmental > Aquatic > Marine > Oceanic | place: South of Fiji, South Pacific Ocean | collected... | reverse complement strand
GATTGCCTCGGCTGCCGCTAAATCCGCCTCTAAACCGAAGGAAAACTATGACGAATCAATAGAAGAGACAATGGTAATCGATGGGTGTCGCGATTGTGGCGCATTCTGGTTCGATGCAAGTGAGATGAAGATTGTCAAACAGAGCACCTCAATCGAGGGCATTACTGCGGCCGGAATAGCCCGGATGGAGGCAGAGATTGCAGAGAAGAAGGCGTCCCGAGAGAGGATGAGGGCTAGGTCGGAGAACACAAATTGCCTACATGTAGATGACAAGACGGGCAAGAAGTGCCGCAGGGTCAACTTTCGCAGCACGGGATACTGCTACCGTCACCAGCCGAAGTGATCAGGCTACCATGGAGCCGGGCAGCACGCCTTCGGGCAGCTCGAGCAGGCGCACCGTGCCGTCGGGGTCGATCGCACCGAGCACGAGGAACTGTGAGACGAAGCCGCTTGGCAGGGTCTTGTCGCCGAGGTTGAGCGCGCCCACCACAGTGCGGCCCATCAGCTGGGCGCGCGAGTAGTTGGTTATCTGGGCTGAGCTCCACAATTTCCCCATCACCGGCCCGAAGTCGACGTGGATCTTGTACGAGGGCTTGCGCATCTCGGGGAACTCCTCGACCTCGATGACCACACCCGCACGCAGGTCCAGCTCGAAGTACGCTGCCGCGCCCACGTACTCCTTCCTGTCGATCTTCTCGGGATGGTAGGGCTCGCCAGTGGGGTCGATCTCGTGCTGGCTCACTCACTCACCCGCCACGTCCGACCTCAGCAGCAGCGGCCTGAGCTCGATGCCGGCCTCGGCGAAGGCCTGCGCCCCGCCCTCCTCGCGGTCGAGTATGGTGATGCAGGCCGCGACCTCGCAGCCCATCTCGGTGAGTCTGGCAGCAGCCTGCAGCGCCGAGTTGCCGGTAGTGGTGACGTCCTCGAGCAGCACCACCCTGTCGCCGGCAGCGAGGCTCGATCCCTCGATGCCGGGCGGGTTGCCGGTCTTGCGTCCGCCGCGCCCCTTGGGCTCCTTTCGTACTAGGAATCCCCGCAGGCTCGAGCCTATGCGGGCCTTGGCGATGGCGATGCCTGTGAGTGGCACCGCGCCGAGTTCGAGGCCGCCGACCGCGTCCACGCCGCCGATATCGTCGATCTCGGCGTGGATGAGCACGCCCAGCAGGTGGGCGGAGTCGGGGTCCATCATGACCGGTTTCATGTCGAAGAAGTGGGCGCTCTGACGGCCGCTGGCGAGAGTGAACGGCTCATCGGGGGAATGCAGGTAGGCCAAGTCACGGACCTTGCCGACGAGTCTCGCCCTCGCTTCGTCCACAGTGGTTGACGCCATCTTCCTCCTTCGCTTCGGCTCAGTGGGGGTCGGATGAAGGTTCGCACTGCGAACGGCCCGATTGGCAGTCATTACGGTGAATGTTCTTGGACGGCCTCTTTCAGTGTCAGGATGCTCGACGGCGGAGCGTATGCGAGATGGGCGGAGATAAGCGGCAGATGGCGGTATACGACGAGGCTCGCCTCAGCGCCGAGCGCGAGGCTTACCAGAGCTGGTTGGACCGGCGCGCCGAAGAGGTCTACCGGATTGCTGCGGCGGCTAAGGCCAAGGGCCTTGACTTCTCGGACGAAATCGAGATTCCTCGCGCCGCTGACCTAGCCAGTCGCACCCAGAAGCTGCTCGAGGCAGATTACCTGCATGGACTGAACATAGAGGACGACCTGCGCAACCTGCTCAATACCTCCGAGCGCGAGGACGCGGCGATTGAGATTGCCCTCGATGTCGCAAGGAGGATGCACGCGAAGACCAGCGATATCGAGAAGGCCATCGACTCGGGCCTGAGGGTCGGCCTCGCGGTGCTGACCGAGGCGGTGCTGGTAGCACCGCTCGAAGGCATCGGCGGAGTCCGAATCATGAACAACGCCGACGGCTCGGAGTTCCTCTCGATTGACTACGCCGGACCGATCCGAGCAGCCGGCGGGACCGCCCAGGCGCTCGGCGTGCTGATCGGCGACATGATCCGCACGGAGCTAGGCATCGGCAGGTACGTTCCCACGACTCCCGAGGTAGAGCGAGTCAAGGAGGAGTTCGGCCTCTACAGGGTCAGTCTGCAGTACAAGCCACCTCCCGAGGAGATCGAAGTCATCGTGAGGGCCTGCCCCGTGATGATCAACGGCGAGGAGACCGAGCGTGTGGAGTGCGCGGGCTACAAGGAGGTCCGCAACATCATCAACTCGAACGGCTCGCCGCGAACCAGGATACGCGGCGGCGTCATGCTGGTAATCGGCGAGGGGCTGTGCCTCAAGGCACCGAAGATCCTCAGGCACACCGAGAGGCTCGATGTACCCGGCTGGGACTTCGTCGCCCAGTTCGTCGGCAAGGGCAAGGGCAACGACGAAGGCGAAGATGGGCTCAAGAAGAGGGAGATTTCGAAGGTCACCCGCTACATGGAGGACATCATCGCCGGCAGGCCCGTCTTCGGCGAGCCGGGAGAGCCGGGCGGGTTCAGGCTGAGGTACGGCAGGAGCCGCGCCTCTGGGCTGGCCGCAGCAGGGGTGAACCCCGTCTCGATGGAAGCCCTAGGGGGATTCCTGTCGGTTGGCACTCAGATGAAGGTCGAGAGACCGGGCAAGGCCTGCGCGGTGACGCCCTGCATCGACATCGACGGGCCAACTGTGCTGCTCGAGGACGGGACCTTCCAGAGGATCTCCACCATCGAGGAGTGGCGCGAGTGCTCGGACAGGGTGCTCAGCATCTGGGACTCGGGTGAGATCCTCTCCGGCTTCGGCGAGTTCCTCGAGAATAACAAGGACCTCGTTCCATCGGCCTACAACCGCGACTGGTGGGCCGCCGACCTAGCCGACGCGCTGGACCACCCTGAGAAGGTCGACAGGTTCGCCGAGCTGCTCGGAGCCAGCCGTGAGAGCCTGCCTCCCGGCATCCCGTTCAACGGCGCCATAGAGAGAGGCGGGGAGAGCGCGCTCGAGCGCAACTGGCGGCGGCGTGACTGGTACCTGTGCCTGCGCGACATGGAGCTGGACTGGGAGCAGGCGCGTGCGCTGGCTCAGGAGTTCGGGACCGCCGTCCCGACGCCGTGGAACCTGTGGTGGTCCGACATGCCGATGTCATTCGCGCCCGCTGTCATCGAGGCACTGGTAGCCTCTACTGTCGAAGAGGGGAGGGTCCGTCTGCACGGAGCCGCCCGGGATTGGGCTCCTGAGGCCCACATCGAGGACATCGGCCTGCCGGCACCTTCGACGGGAGTGTGGCCGCGCTGGACCGAGGTCCACAGCCATGGCATCCTCAAGTCAGCCCTGATGACTCTGGGCGTCGAGCACCACCACGAAGGCGAGGACATGGTGATCCCCGCCCACTGGGAGGGCTTGGTAGAGGGACTCGGTCTGGAGTTCCATGACAACGCAATCCGCGTCGCCACCGAGGCTGGCCCGCACATCGAGGACAGAGTGAGCAGGATTCGAGCAGCCACCGACGTAATCGCCCAGGAGGAGGCTCGTCAGGAGGAGTTGGAGGGGCGCCGCGCTGTGGTCAGGATGAAGACCGAGACCGCCGCCAGGCAGGAAGGGCTCGGCATCCAGGAGACCGAAGCGGCTGGGAGGGAGGCCGTGGAGGAGATCGAGGACCCCGGTCCGGACGAGTCCGCAGCCCTGCGGGCTGCACTCACGCTGATAGACGAGCACGGCGTCGAGCGCTCGCTGTGGCTGGCAAGACGGCTGTCCGACCTGCGTTGGGAGGACTCCGCGCCGTGCAGAGTCGGGTCCCGGATGGGCAGGCCCGAGAAGGCCGGGACCCGTCAGATGAAGCCGTTGGTGCACGCTCTGTACCCCATCGGGGAGAACGGTGGGCCCCAGCGTCTGCTGGGACAGGCCGCCAGCAAGGGGATAATCCGCGTCGATATGGGACCAAGAATCTGCGACAAGTGCGGAAGGGACTCGCCGCACCTCAGGTGCCACAACCGTCTGACTGCAGGTGAGGCCGTAGAGTGCGGAGGCAGGACGCGAGTGAAGAAGCGCCGCGGTGGCCACATGAGGCGCAGATTGGGCCTGCGTACGAGCGTCCCGCTCGAGGAGATCATCGAAGTCAAGAGGCGCGCGCTCGGGCTGGACAGGATACCCGTCAGGATCAAGGCTGTCAAAGGACTGATCTCCATCGGACAGACGCCCGAACCGATAGAGAAGGGGATCCTGCGCGCCAAGCACGGTATCTCGGTGTTCCGCGACGGGACCTCGCGCTACGACATGAGCGATGTCCCGATGACTCACTTCAGACCGAGCGAGATAGGGACCCCCTGGAAGACGCTGTTCGATCTGGGCTACAAGCACGACATCTTCGGAGAGGAGCTGACCTCAGACGAGCAACTGCTGGAGCTGCTACCCCAGGACTTCGTCCCATCGATCTCTGCGAAAGGGCAACTGCTCGCCGTCTGTGACTTCGTCGACGACCTGCTGGTTCGCTTCTATGGGATGCAGGCATTCTACGAGGTCGGCGACGAGAGGGATCTAATCGGCCACCTCGCGATTGGTCTCTCGCCCCACACATCCGGAGGGGTGCTCTGCAGAATCATCGGCTGGACCACTGCCTCCGCTGGCTACGCCCACCCTCTGTTCCACGCCGCCAAGCGCCGCAACTGCGACGGCGACGAGGACGGTCTGATGATGCTGCTCGACGGTCTGCTCAACTTCTCCAAGTCGATCCTGCCCGCGGGGCGCGGCGGCCAGATGGACGCCCCGCTGGTTCTCAGCACACGAATCAATCCGAAGGAGATCGACAAGGAGGCGCTCAACGTCGACTGCTCATGGGCCTACACGCGCGCCTTCTACGAGGCGACCAAGTCACGGCCGCACCCCAGCGAGGTCGAGCCCTTGGTCGACCTGGTCGCCGACCGAGTCGGCTCGGTCGGCGAGATACGCGGTTACGGCTGGACGCACGACTCGGGCCGGCTCGACGCCGGCCCGGTGAACTCGTCCTACAAGACGCTCGAGACAATGGAGGACAAGATGCTGGCGCAGTTGGCGCTAGGCCAGCGACTCAGAGCGGTCAGCGTGCAGCGCGTGGCCTCACAGGTCATCGAATCGCACTTCCTACCCGACCTGCGCGGTAACCTGATGGCTTTCACGAGACAGAAGGTGCGCTGCGTGAAGTGCGCCCACTCCTATCGGAGGATCCCACTGGCGGGCAAGTGCATACAGAACCTCGCGACATCCGGGGGGCTGTCCGGGGCGAGGGGTGACCAGAGTACTCTGTGCGGGGGCAATGTCGTTCTGACGGTCTCCGAAGGAGCCGTTCGCAAATACATCAAAATCACCCGCGAGGTCATCGAGAAATACGGCGTCGACACCTACACCAAGCAACGTGTGGAGTGGATGGTCGACAGCGCCGACTCGCTGTTCAACGACGACACGGTCACCGTGATGACCCTGAACGACTTCGTCTAGTATTCCAGATCCAAGGTCCACAGGACCTTGTCCATCCACTGCAGCTTGGCCAACTTGTTCTCCGGGTCAGTGGCGCCCGACCACCGCCCGACCGCGTCAGACCTCGTCCCGAGCATGGTGATCGACGCCACGGGGACCCCCAGCGAGCGGACGAAGCAAGCTGCACGGTCGCCGTCGGTGAAACCCCCTGGATTGTGCATGCCGGGAATCTCGCCCGGGGTCTGATGAGTCAGCACCAGTGGCGAGGGGGTTGATGTCGAGGCTGCGAGTTCCAGCAGCGAGCCCCACTCGGGCACATTGTCGCCATGAGCGTGCAGAATCACCGGTATTCCGCGCTTGACCGCGGCCGTGGTGCCGTCGCCGCCATCGCCGTCGCTGACGATGCAGGCCAAGCGCGACCAAGCGCGCTCTGCCGTCGAGTCGGGCAGCGTGGAGAGGACTCCCGCCGCGCCGTCGGCTGCGACCAGCAGCGCTGGGCGCTCGAGGACGCTGAGCAGCTCCTCGGCCTCCACCGCCGCTCCGAGAATCGCGACCTCGGTCTCCCTGAGGACGAGTCTGCGCCGCAGATTGGCCACAGAGACCGCGCGCCGCGGCCGCGACCATGCCTCGACGAACGACTCCTCGACCGTCGCGAGCAGGGCCTCGGCGCTGCTCGTATCGGCGTCCAGCGCCCAACCGAAGTGAGCGCGGACGTCTGATTGGATGCCCACTAACGCGGCATCGACCGGAAGCAGGTCGGTCGGCCTGTCTATCATGCGCTCGCTCCAGTGGAAGGACTCGGTGAGTGTTGAAGAACCCTCGCGGTCCACTGTGCTACCCATGCCGATGCCTCTAGCGCTGCCGGACATCGAGGACGAGGTCCTGCTGGCTCGCTACCCCTTCCTGCCTCAAGGCCGCGAACACATGCGCCAAGTTCTGGAGAGCAACGGAATCACCGTCGAGGACCTCATCGAGGCGCCTTGGCTGGAGGACGTCCGAACCCGAGGCAGGCTGCGTCTGCTCGAGAGCGTGATGCACAAGGACGGCGCCGACATAGCGACCACCGTCGACCTCTCGACCGAAGTCGGCCGGATGACCGAGGTCCTGTCGTTCCTGCATGCCATGCTCGTGGTGTGCGCCTCGTTCAACGAGAGGCTGCTAGCGCGCTGGATCGAGGGCGAGGCGACACGGGCTGACCAGCTGTTCGGCATGGACTCGGGCAACTTCGAACTTCTTGCGCGCTCGTACTTCTCCGACATCCGGGAGCAGAGGAACGGCAGAGGGGACGATTCCGTGTTCTGGATACCGATGGCGGACTTCATCGAGCTGTGCCCTCGGATCTCCGGCACTTACTGGCACTTGGCGAACAGGCCGGTGAGGGGAGGCTGGGTGTGTATGAACCCAGGCGCAGGGGAGAACAGCAGACAGCGTACTGCGAGGCTGCTGAAGGAGAGGATCCGCGAGAACCTCAGCGAATCCTGTGTCGAGCGCATGGACAAGATGAGCGAGGAGTTCGCCGCCCTGTTCGCAGATCCCGTCGAGCGCATCACCGGCCTGCTGTCTGAGCGCGTCGAAGCCGAGATGCCGATGACTGCCGCGGTGCGCGAGGACTGGCCGCCGTGCTTCGAGTCCGCCATCTCCGAGCTGAATCAGGGAGTCAATGTGAATCACGTCGGGCGGGTCTTCCTCGCGGCCTTCTCGAGGGCCATCGGCATGTCTCAGGAGCAAGCCTGCTCGTTCTTCGCCAACGCTCCCGACTACAGCGCGGACACGACCTCCTACCAAGTGAACCAGATTTACGAGCGGGGCTACACTCCGCACGGCTGCGCCGCGCTGAAGACGGGAGCGAGGTGCCCCGTCCAGCCCGGTGACGACAGGCTGTGCGACCAAGAGTGGATGACGCATCCACTGAAGTACCTCAGGGTGAAGCAGCGCAGCCGGTATCGGGAGGGCCCGCGGTCCGAGGAGGAGCCTGAAGTCGAGTCGGATGAGGCCGAGGCGGCCAATTCTTGATATGGGCCCGCATCCTATCGCAGTTCACATCGGATGAATAGGCATGGTGAGAACTCTCGTACTCACGGTTGACAGGGACAACGACCTCGGGGTCAAAGCCGGCATCCGCGGTCCGGTCATCGGTCGCAAGGCCACTTTGACAGCGGCCTTGCGCTTGGGCATCGCAGATCCCGAGGAGTCGGACACCAACGCGATCCTGGGGGCTCTGCACCACCACGACAGGCTGGTCGAGAACGCGCAGGGCAACGATGAGATCGAAATCGCCCTGCTGACCGGCGATGTAAGGGTCGGGCCGCGCAGCGACCGGGCCATCGCGATGCAACTGGACGAGATTATCCAGGAGTTCCAGCCCGACTCGGCCGTGCTGGTCACCGACGGGGCCGACGACGAGGCTTCGCTTCCGATCATCACCTCAAGGGTGCGCGTCGACCACGTCGAGAAGATCATCGTAAGGCAGTCGAAGGGCATCGAGAGCACGTACTACTATGTCGCCAAGGCGATTGACGACCCGCGTTGGCGGGCCAAACTGCTCGTTCCGGTGGCCGTCTTCCTGATGATCATCGGACTCGGCCTAATCATCCCCGGAGGCGGGGCGCTGATCGGCGCCATGCCGCTGTTCATCGGCATCTGGCTCCTAGCCAAGGGGCTCGGCTGGGAGCAGCAGCTGGAGCGCCTGATGATCGACATGAGGGAGAGTGCGACCGGGGGGATATGGTCGTCCCTGCTGTGGGGGCTGGCCCTCGTCTCCGTACTGCTGGCGGTACTCACAGCGTACCAGGTGTTCACTGCCTCGAGCACCGAGATCGACGCCTACGTCGCTTGGCTGTCCCTCGCTGATTTCAACGTGGACGCAGTGAACAGCGATCTCACGGTATGGGCCATCGCAATCAACGAGGCTCTGACGTGGATCGTCGTCTCGGCGTTCTCCTTCGCCCTGTCTCTGGGCGTGCTGCGATGGAAGGAGGGGAGCTTCACCGGACGCAGCGTGCTGCTGCTCGGGCTGGGCATTGTGGTCTACACCTTCGCCAAGGCGACCTTGGTGGTCATCCTCATCGAGATGGGAGGCGCCGACTACAGCCTCGACTACCAGAGCGTCTCCGACACCTGGGGGATGCCTGTGTTCACAATCATCCTGTACTACCTGCTGAGGACCGCAGTGCAGTCCGTCACGGAGGAAGAGGGCGTCAGCGGCGAGAACAGGTTCTGGGGCGTCTGATCACGACTCGAATGTCGTGTCCATCATGCATGCGGGGCACGTCACCCTGATCGGGCGGGTGTCGGGGATGCCCAGCGCGGAGTTGCAGTGAGGGCAGACTATGGCCTGTGTGGCCCTCTCCTGGCGTGCCTTGCCGGTGTGGCTGGGGTCGTACCTGAATCGGTATTTGTGCGAGTCCTCGATGAAGTCGGGGCTGCCTTCCTTCTTCTTGTTCGGCTCCTTGAACTTGGACTCTCGTTTAGGGGCGGCGGCGGGTTGATTCTGATTGAAGCCGCCGCTCTGGAAGTTCTCTATCTCGGCTTCGATCCCCTCGACGGTCATCCCCAGATCGCGAGCGGCCTTGTCCACGGCGAGCTTGCGCTCGTAGTCGGACAGGCCGATGAAATGCTGCAGGATGGTCGCGGGAATCTTCGCCATGCGCTCGCTCCGTTCGACCCGAGATATCCTACCTCTTTGAATATCGACCCGTTCCCGTTCGCAGAGCAGTATCGCTAAGAGCGTTCGATTGCGATTGGCCCCCGATGTTCCCGGAATGCATCGAATGCCGAGGCACCCGGGGAATGTGCGGAATCTCCCCCTGTCCCCTGCTCGCTGACATCCGGGGCAGGCTGCCGGTGGCCGAGACGAGTTCGGTGAGCGAGTTGGTCGGCCCGAGCCCACCCTCGCTGTTCGTAGGGAGGTACGGTTATCCCAAGGTGCGGACCGGCCCCAGCGCCGCATGGCTGGCTGACGAGGATGCGGATGCCGCCCCGCTGGTGAGCGGCGACCCAGCCGACCTCTTCGGAAGGCCACTGGAGGAGGTCGCTGCTCGTCACGCCAACCTAATCACCGGTGGGAGCGCGATGTCGGTGAAGAGCCCGCGCTCGCCCGACGCCATGCTAGAGACGACGCAGCAGATAGCCATGGCCGAGAGCAGCGTCGACGTCGAGCTGGACTTCGCCAAGCCCATCATGGTGGGCATGAATCCGACTTTCGACAGCATGAGCACCCCCCTAGGACCCTCAGGCGAGGTCCTGCGGGCTGAGGTGGTGGGCCATGTCAGCATTCCGAGGAAGGTCGATGCGGTGGCCAACGAGGACGACCTGCTTGCTGTCGATGCCATGGATGAACTGACAGAGGCCTCGATCGGCGAGGCGCAGATTTCCCGCCTGCTCTCCTCGGGCTTGCTGGGTCGCGAAGGCAGCAGGAAACTAGTGCCGACAAGATGGAGCATCACAGCCACCGACGACATGCTCAGCAAGCGGCTGTGGGAGAGAGTCAGGGAGCACCCTTCCCTAGACAAGGTGCTGGTCTACGAGGCGACTTATCTCGACAACATCTTCCACATCATCCTCACTCCCGGGCTCTGGGCCTTCCACATGCTCGAGGCATGGACGCGGGGCTCGGTATGGACTGGAACTGGCAAGGTGCTGGGAGACTGGGAGGACCTCAAGCCGCGCAGCGAGTATGCCCACAGGATCACCGGAGCCTACTACTCTGCTAGACTGGGAGTGCTGGAGCAGATGGACTCGATGAGGCGCTCCGGCGCCTGCTTGCTCTGGCGAGACATCGGACCGGGCTACTGGGCGCCTGTCGGGGTCTGGCTGATCCGCGAGACCGTTCGCGAGGCGATGAAGCAGGCCCCGAAGCAGTTCGACTCCCTCAAGCATGCCGTCGACTACGTTGCCCCGAGGGTCTCGGCTCCTGACGACCTGCGCAACAGCTGGTTCGTGAAGAGGAGTCGGCAGACCACGCTGGACTCGTTCGCGTGATCAGCGCGACTTCTTGAGGAAGCCGCCGACGATCTCGCTCTCGGCCTTGACCAACTGCTCGGCCACAGTCGACTTGGACAGACCCAACTTGGAGGCGAGCCCCCTGATTGAAATCTTCTTTGGGACCTCGTACCAACCCTGCCGGTGAGCAATCTTGATGATTCTGTACTGCTGCAGGGTCGGGCCCTTCTGGACTATTCCCTCTGAGTCCTTGGCCTTGGTGATGCGATCGACGGGTATCGCCCTCCTGAGCGCATTGAGGAAGGACACCAAGGAGGCCTGTCGGCCGGCGACCTGGATGATCAGCCCGCTCGATGTGATATTGCTCCCAGCGAGCAGAGTAAGGTCGCGAGAATGGAAGAACCGTCCGAGGAAGTCAGAATCGAAGTCGAGGATCACCAAGTGGTGGGTAAGATAGTCCGTGCTCCACTCCTCGATGATCTCCACGACTGTGATTCCTCCGACGCTGAAGCCTGGCGAAGGGCACCCTGCATCGGTGGTTATGCACTCGCACATCACGCGTAGGTTTCCATCTACCTGGTCCAGTACTCCGCGGTAGTCCCAACTCACCGCTTGGAGGGCTGCTCGCGCCCTCGGGTCATGCTCGATAGAGGGAATCGCGCACTCGACCCTGACGGCTCTCATAGGAGGTCCTCAGAGAATCGAGTCTCACCCGAGGTTATGAAAATACTTCATTGCTGCTCGTCTCGGCTCAATTTCTCCCTCTGCGCACCTTCTCCTCGTTCTCCACGATGGCCCTCGCCACCTCCGGTGAGTAGCCGAGGTCGGACAGGTCTCGCACTTCCTTCTCGGGTGTATTCAGAGCGTGGGATGAGCCCGAGCGCATCGATTCCTCGACAGACCGGGTTTGGTCTGTGAGCTCGTACCGTCCTCGTCCTCTCTGGGAGGACAGGACCATTCCTGCTAGCAGCAGGACCGTCAGGCTGCCGATGATCAGCGTCATGAAGGCGTTGCTGCGTAGCGTGTGTAGTATCCTGCCGGAGACGCGGTCGTCCTCTATCGAGTCCATGCAGCCGTCGCCGTCGATGTCGTTGTCCGAGTTAGAGTTCCAGTTGATCAGGCCCAGTGGGCAGCTGTCCTCGGAGTCCGGCACCCCGTCGCCGTCGTCGTCCCAGTCCTCGGTCTCGTCGTCGCAGCCGTCCCTGTCGTAGTCCGAGTTCACCGTCATGCTGTTCGGGCACTGGTCATCGGCGTCCGGCACCCCGTCGCCGTCGTCGTCCCAGTCCTCGGTCTCGTCGTCGCAGCCGTCCCTGTCGAAGTCGGTGATGAGAGTCGAGACCCAATCTGAGGTTGGGTCGCCCTCGCAGTTGTCGAAGGCCGACTCGATGCCGTCATTGTCGAGGTCGTTGTCCTCGGTGTAGTCGTCGCAGCCATCGCCGTCGAGGTCGGTGTGGGACTCGGCTGATAACACGCTGCGCATGCAGCCGTCCTCGAAGTCGGAGTAGCCGTCACCGTCGTCGTCGCTGTCCTCGTTGGCGTCGTTGCAGCCGTCGGAGTCCCAGTCGTTGAGCGGGGTCGAGATCCAACCGAGCATGCCCCTCGGGCACTCGTCGAACTCGTCCAGCACGCCATCGTTGTCGATGTCCATGTCCTCGGCGACGTCGTGGCATCCGTCTGAGTCGTAGTCGCTCGACGGATCAGAGAACCACAGGGTCATGCCCAGCGGGCAGAGGTCGTCGTCGTCGGTGACGCCGTCGTTGTCGTCGTCCTCGTCCTCCTGGAGGTCGTGGCAGCCGTCGCCGTCGTGGTCGAAGATGGTGCTGCTCCACCACACAACGCCCTCGGGGCAGTCGTCTTCGGCGTCGGGGTACGGGTCGTTGTCGTCGTTGTCGTCCTCGTCGGCGTCGCGACAGCCGTCGCCGTCGTGGTCCTCGGCGAAGGAGCCCCAGTACTGCGCGCCGTTAGGACACAGGTCGAGGTAGTTCTCGACGCCGTCGCCGTCGGTGTCCGGGTCCTCGTGGAGGTCGTCGCACCCGTCAGCGTCCAGATCGACGTGCTCGCCCATGTAGCCGGACGGGCATGAGTCGTAGGCGTCGGGATAAGCGTCGTTGTCGTCGTTGAGGTCCTCGGTGGCGTCTCTGCAGCCGTCGCCGTCGTGGTCGGTGTCGATATCCGAGGTCCAGCCGGTCTCGCCGAACTGACAGTCGTCCTCGTCGTCGGTGACGCCGTCGCCGTCATCGTCGTTCCAGTCGGCCTCGTTGACGAGGTTGACCAGGATGGTCTTGCTAGTCGTAGCCTCGGCCTTGGTGGAGGAAGTCACGGTGACGGTCAGGTGGAACGTCTGGTCATCGTTGACCTCCTGCAGGCTCGGAGCGCGCAGGAACAGGTCGAGGTCGCTCGTGGTACCCTCGATCAGGGTCGTGGTAGACTGGTACGACTTCGAGAAGCCGACGTCGACGAACCAGTCATCCGGGGCGCCATGCGCCTCTGTGATCACGATGTCACTGCCGCCCGATACCCTGATTCCGCGGAGCATCATCTCCACGTTGGTGGACTCGCCGGGCCCCAGGGTGATCTCGTCTGGCTGGGCGGGGGCCAACTCGATGACCATGTTGTAGACGTTCTCGGACCACATGCAGACGTCCCACCTGTCCGCTGAGGACGAGGTCTCGGAGCAGTCGGGCGTGGTCCAGATGATCTCCCTGTCGGGCCAGTCGAAGTTGACGATCGGCTGGGAGCTGCTGTCCAGACCGGTTCCGAAGACGCCCATCAGGTTGTCAGTGCTGGTGGCGATAATGCGGGTGTTGATGACCCCATAGGCCTGCTCGAGGGTTCGACCCAGTGGCATCTCGCCGTCCTCCAACTGCGGCGACACGATGCGGGTCCAGCGCAACTCGACCCTGCTGTTCTCGTCATCGGTACCCGGCATCGACTCGAACCAGGTGATATGGATCGAGCCGTCGTTGTCGAAGTCGACCCGGGGGTTGGAGCCCCAAGTCATGTCGGAGCCTATTACAGCTGAATCAGTTACAACTGCGACTTGACTCATTTCTAGGCCATCAGCCTCGCCGTCGAGTACACCAGCGCGGTCGAGGTCAATCTGCATGTAGTGCAACTGCGACGGGCCGACCTTGCTGGGAATCGTAGAGCGACCATCTACCCAGACGACGTGGATATTGCCATCATCGTCCACGTTGACATCTGGGCTGGAACTCCAACCGTGGCCATTGGTAAGGCGCGTGTCGTTGACCAGCACGAAGTGGCCGATTGTCCCCCAACCACTGCCGTCTTCCTGCCAGACGTAGTCAAGCGCGGGTCCGATGTCCTCCACATACTGGCCGGTGTCTGGATCAATTGACGTGGCTGAATCGCCAGGCCTCCAGGTTGTACGCGGGTTGTTGAGAAGTGAATATGGATTTAGTACGGTGAGGAATGTTTCTGTCGAGCCGGTGCCAGAGGTGAGAGCGATGATCGACTGAACCAGCGCCTGCATCTCCTCGGTGTAGTTAGCGAGCGGGACGACGACATCGTCGATCCAGACAGCGTCGCTGCCTGCGCTGACGCTGCCGTCCTTGACGTAGGTCCACTTCAGCGTGTGCTGGCCGAGTGAGACCGGAGTCGAGAAGTTGCCACTCTGCGAGCCTGACCACTGGGCGATCTGAGCGCCGTCGACGGAGAAGGTCAGGAAGTCGTAGTTCGCCTCCGACGAGACGTTGTAGGCGAAGGTGACGGTGCCGTTGGAAAGCACCCCGGTGAACTCCAGATTGGTGCTGTCGCCGTCGGAAATATCTCCGGATCTGGCCGAGTACGCGCCTGAGATGGGGGTCGAGGGGGGATTGGACGAAGAGACGTACGAGTAGTCAGCCGATACCGACGTTCCTCCGTCGCCGTAGGTGTCATTCAGGTAAATTGTGTAATTCCCTGCGCCGGTGAAACTTACCAAAACCCCATTGTAGTAATTGTAGACAGTGCTGCTATTGAATGAAGCAACTGTTCCATCGGGTAGAATGACATCCATGCTGAATTCAGATGCCCAGTTGTCCACTGTAACCGTCAGGTCGACTGTGACCCCGGCGGATTGCGTGTAGTTGCACGACACAGAGTAGAACGACGGGTTGTTTGTGGTCCCCCCGATATCGCACAGGTTGGCTTGAGAGTAGACGTTGCCGTTGTTGGCCGCTTCCACGTACCACATGTTCCACGAGGTCCCGGACACGCCCCAGCCGTTGGTCAGGTAGCCCGACTCGAAGTCGCCCTCGAAGTTAGCCATGTTGTCGGTCGGGTAGAGGAACATGTCGCCTTCCGCATCTGTGGTGTTGACCGCGGAGTCGTCACAGGTTCTGTCCTGTATCCCCGTGGTGTTGGAAGCGCACTGAGCGAGATCCATCATGTGAGAGCGGACGTGCGTGTCATTTGCCCATATCGTGCTCGCGCCGTAGGAGGTGGTGCCAGCCACCGGGATGGGGATGATGCCGGCGCTGACGCAGGCATCGTGGGCCTCGCTGATGCTCTGGTAATCGTTTGCCTCCTGAGCCTGATAGCCGTTGCCCGAGCCGCCGTACGGGCCCTCGTCCGAGACCGGGATGACCAGTTTGGTGGCGTTGGGATTCCATTTGTGGTCGGCGGCCGTGGCCGGGTTGCCCGGGGTCATGCCCGAGTTGTCCCGCCAAGACAGGCATGCCCAGGTCGAGCCGGGGCCCCACATCTCGCTGTTGTAACCCCAATCTGGCGGGATGGTGAGTGAGGAGTTGTTGTACATGACAGCGTCCAGGGTGCGGATTCCCCCCGTCGTGTCAGATGAGTTCTGTCCGAGGTACGAGGTTCTGGGTCCCTCAGAGCCGCTGCCACCGATTATGTAGCCATCTTCGCAGTTCTTGTGCGTAGCAGCGTGGGACATCTGCCCGCTGATGGCGTAAAGAGTCTCGAGAACGGTGATGCTGGCCTGCTCGAGCAGCGGCTTGACTCCCTGGAAGTACTCGCCGCTGGTCAGGTTGCCACCGTAGAACACAGCGCAGATGTCCTCCCACTCCGCGGTCATCGAGCCGGAGGAGTCGAGCAGCGCGACGTACTCGACGAGGCTGCCTCGCGTGTCCTCCCAGACCACGATGACGGTGTTGTTGGCTCCCATCGATATTGCCGGGTTGCCCTTGAACCCGAGTGCCGGTGTGATGATCGAGTTGTTGATCTGGACGGAGAAGTTCCCCGACGAGTCGTATGTCAGCATCGTGTAGTAAATCAGCGGGGTGCCGAAGTACAGCCCCTGCGGGTCGTAGGTGTCGACCCAGACCACGTGAGCCCCGTCGTAGGAGTCGATGGCGATGTCGGGGTCGTCGCGCACTCCGGTGCCGTCTGCGACGGTGTAGGAGACCAGCGTCATGTTGGCGATGTCGCCGGCATCGCCGTCCCGGTCGTCCAAAGCGGGGTCGATAAGAGTGTACAGGATCTCGAGGTCGGTTATCGCCCAGACGATGTGAGCCCGGTTGTTCGAGTCGACCACCAGAGACGGGCTGGAGATGGCTGAGGAACTGTTGGAGCCGATCAGGGTGTTGGATATCAGCACGGCATCGACGCCGTTGGTGGCTATCAGAGCGTACTGGAGAAACGGCTGGGAGCCGTTCTCGATCCACACCAGATGGACTCTGCTCTGGTTGTCCATGACGCCTGTGACCTCGACCGGGTTCGATGTGTTGAGGCTCGACATCAGCGTCTGCGTGGAGCTGTCGTTCAGCGTGTTGTTGGCCGTGTCGTGCCGACTCTCGACTGGTTCGAGGAAGGAGGGGTCGGTCGACATCGAGGGCGCGAACACAGAGGCTACCATCAGGAAGGACAGGAAGAGCGTCAGATGCGTCTTCCGGGTATTCTCGTTTCTAACACGCCTCAGCGGCGGGCAATCATATGTTGGGGCGGGCTGTCGAACCATGCTTGGCCAAAGTCAGGCATACCCATAGTAGGGTCGCCGGACAGGTCCGTTAAAGCCCGATTCCAGCGTTTTTCGTCAGGAGAGGAGGGCATCGATGCGCTCATCGTGGATGCGCTCCCAGGAGAAGTGCCCATCGTCGGTCGGGTGGCGCGCGAAGTGACCGCCTGTGGCCGTGGCTAGGAAGATGGGACGCTTCAGGCCGAGGTCCGCGACAATCGCTGCCGGACGGAAGTCAAAGACTTCCGAGACTCGGGCCTCCAACTCGATGTCGCTGAGCTTGCCGGTCCCGAAAGTGTCCACTCGCAGGCTGATGGGATTGGCCTCACCGATCACGTAGGCCACCTGGATCTCACAGTGCTCGGCCAAGCCTGCCGCGACCACGTGCTTGGCCGCCCAGCGCGCGCAGTAGGCCGCTGAGCGGTCGACCTTGCTCGCGTCCTTGCCGCTGAACGCGCCGCCACCGTGCCTGCACATGCCGCCGTACGCGTCGACGACTATCTTGCGTCCGGTGATGCCGGCGTCCGAGTACGGGCCACCCGGGTCGGCGAAGCGGCCGGTGCCGTTGACTACCAGCCTGTAGCCATGCTGCAGCCAGCGCGCGGGAATCGCATGCTCGACCACGTGCTCGCGCACCTGCGCGGTGACGAACTCGCGCTCGGCTTCCTCGGAGTCGTCGAAGCGCTCCTTGAGCGCTGCATCGTGCTGTACTGCGACAACCACCGTCCTGACGCAGTTGGGCACGCCGTCCTCGTACTCCACTGTGACCATGCTCTTGCCGTCGGGACGCATCCAAGGAATCTCGCCACTGCGCTGGATGATGTCCAAGCGGCGGGTGATCCGCTGGGCCAGAGCCGCGGCGACGGGGAAGTATCGGCCACGCAGCTCGTCGTCCTGCTCGGTCTCTGTGCAGGCGTAGCCGAACATCATGCCTTGGTCGCCCGCGCCCTGTGAGTCCGGGTCGTCGCCATCGACGCCCTGGCTGATTTGCGGCGACTGGGTGGTGATGTGCAGTTGAACATCGCAGAGCTCGATCGAGGTGGCGTCCATGCCGATGGCGTGGTCGTTGTAACCGATGTCGGCGGCGGTCTGGCGCGCGATGGCCTCGTAGTCCGGCGCATCGCCGTCCAGGCTGACCTCTCCAGCGAGGATGATGACGGAGCCATCGGCTCTGCCCTTCACGAGCGTCTCCACGGCCACGCGAGCGTTTGGGTCGACTGTCAGACAGGCATCGACAATCGCGTCCGAGATGGAGTCGCATATCTTGTCAGGGTGGCCGGAGGCCACCGACTCGGAGGTGAACATGGCCGCCATGGCCCCGCATGCGAGCGATTCCCCTTGATGAGTTTTCGGAGATTGGCAACCGCAGTAGCGAAAGCGCGATGCGTCGTCCGAGTCTCATGGGCAGGGTCGAGGCGGAGATTGTCTGGACTGGCTCCAGAGCGCGTGCAGAGGCCCTGTTGGCGGCCGTGGCGCCCGATGACCCCGAGTCATTCGACGCCGAGATCGTCGATGTCGGCGGAAGTTCGGAATTGCGGATTCGTGTCATTGGCGAGGAGCTCAAGACGGTGCGCTCGACGGTGGACGACCTCTTGGCGTGCCTCGCTGCAGCAGAGTCGGGTCTCGACGTCATCGACGGGGCTTGAGGGCCTTGGCCGCGGCCCTCGCGGAATCCACCGCGGCATCACTCAGATGGTGCTCCGACTCGACATGACAGCCGGCCAGCCCTATGCCGTTCTCGAGGAACATGGTGCCGCCGACCCGTTCGCTGCGCGAGCATGGATGGAGCATTATTGAGGTCGTAGAACGACGCGCTGCGGCCATCCCTCGCCACCCTGAGCAGCGCGAGTCGAGGAACTCCTTGATGCCCTCGAGCGCGGCGTCCCCGTCACCCTTGAGGCAGACTGCGTGCAGGATGGTGCACTCCGAAGCCTCAGCGCCCTCGGGTATCCTGTCATCGGCTGTCACATCGATGGCGATGATGCCGCTCTCAGCCTCGAACAGGCCGGAGTAGGGTCGCATCGGCCTGCCCTCGAGCGCTACGTCCAGCGCGGCGACTCGATGCTCGTTGCACTGCCAGAGCGGCGATGCGTCGAGGCCGGCGGACTCGAGCAGCCTCGCGCTCTCGGCGGGTGGGACCGCGAGGATGACCGCATCGCACTCGACATCGTTGTCCGCGATGCGCACGGAGCGGACTCGCCCGTCCGCTCCGAGGAGGATAGACTCGGCGCTCTTTCCGGTATCGAACATCACATCGAGTTGGTTCGCGCCGACGATCAGTCGGCCGACCAGGCTCGACCAGCCGCCTCGCGGTATCACCAGTTGGCCCGGCCTGCGTACCTCCTCTGAGCCCAGAGACATTGTGGCGAGTGCGGTCATGGCGCTCTTGCCGTCGCCGCCGATCTCCAGCATCCCATCCTGCGGCCACTTGGATCCGAGTACACGTGGTGCGCGGAGTTTCCTCAGCAGCTGGTTCAGGGGGCCCTTGCGCCTCAGGAGATGGAGACCGGGGTCCAGGAGCCACTCCCCGGAGTCGCGCAGCCTGACACGGCCGCCCAAAGTGTCCCTCGACTCGACTAGCAGCACAGTGGCTCCGTCGGCCGCCAGTTGGACCGCTGCTGCCAATCCCGCGACTCCGCCGCCGATGACAACGCTGCGCATCTGCGGGTTTCAGGGGGGAGGATGGTAAAATGTCGTTTCGGACCATTGAAGGCGGGGCTGTGACACGTCATGGCGTGGCCACACTGCCTCACGACCGCTCCACCCTCCTCTGGTCGGAGGATGGCCCAACCCCGCTCTTCCTCGATTCAATCGACAGGTGGGTCGATGCAATGGTAGCCGACGAGCACGGCGGGGGCGATGGGCCCGACGGGCTCGTCGAGGCCAGGATCGTGGCGAAGGCTTCTGGCGTCCTGTGCGGCCGCCCGGTGGCCGAGCGCTTGCTTGCAAGGCACCTCTCAGGGTGCTCGGCAGAGTGGGGAGCCAGCGAGGGTGGCTCTGTGGAGGAGGGTCGGACGGTGCTGGTCCTGCACGGGCCGGCCGATGAGATTCTCCGAATCGAGCGGATCCTGCTCAATCTCTTGGGAAGGCTGTCCGGAATCGCCTCAAACACGACTCAGTGGGCCGAATCAGCCGGATCGATGTGCGTCGCAGCCACTCGCAAGACCGAATGGGGGCTGCTCGACAAGTGGGCCATTCACATCGGCGGAGGGCTGACCCACAGGCTCGACCGCAGCGATGCATTGATGCTCAAGGAGAACGACCTCGCGGCTGAGATGGGCGAAGGCGAGAGCGAGCTCGCAGCGATGAGACGAATGGTCTCCTCGGTAGACATGAAGCAGCATGCCGGGTTCACCGTGGTCGAGGTTCGCAGCGTCGAGCAGGCTGTCACCGCTGCAGCCGCCTGGGACGCCTCGCAGAGCGCACGCGGAGGCGACGAGCGAGTCGTGCTGCTACTCGACAACATGGGCTCTGGGGGCGCTTCTGATGCAGGCACTGCCCTGAGCGAGCGCGGCTTGCGCCAGCGCTGCGTGCTGGAGGGCTCGGGCGGAGTGAGCCTCGACTCACTGGGTGATTGGGCTGCCAGCGGCGTCGATCTGGTGTCCTCGAGCGCTTTGAACCGGGGCGTGGAACCACTCGACCTGTCTATGCTGATTGGCACCGGAGGAGATTGAATGGGCGAGATACCTGAGAGCCACCCTCGACGCTCCTCGCTGCTGGCGAGGCAGAAGCTGGTCGACGCCGCAGCCGAGGGGCTGCTGGCGGACTCAGCGATGATAGCCCACGGCCGCGGCGAGGCTTTCGACTATCTGCTGGGCGAGCAGACCTCGGACTCAGCCAGAAGCGCGATTCGTGAGGCGTCGGCCAGACTGCTGACCGCCGAACGACCTGTCATCTCGGTCAACGGTAACACAGTGGTGCTTGCTGGCGAGGACCTGATCCGCGTCGCAGCCGTCGTCGGCTGCCCAATTGAGGTGAACCTGTACTACCGCACTCCCGAGAGGATCGCCAGACTGCTGACGAGGCTGGCGGAGCAGCGTGCCTCGGTCGCGGGTGGGCCGGCCCCTGACGGCTGGTCCGAGGACTGGGCGAAGGCTGTCAGCTCGGTCGCCCTGCTGGGTGATGGGGCGGATGGCAGCATCGAGGGGCTGGAGGGGGCTCGGGCTATATGCTGCACAAACGGCATCGGCAGTGCCGACATCGTACTGGTGCCACTAGAGGACGGAGATAGGTGCGAGGCGCTCGTCGAGATGGGCAAGCAGGTCGTGGTCATCGACCTCAACCCTCTCTCGCGCACATCGAGGATGGCTACGGTCACCATCGTGGACGAGGTTACGAGAGCCGCGGCTGCTTTGGTTGATGAGGTCGTCTCGGGGCATGCGGCGCAGGGCGACTGGGACAATCGAGCCGCCTTGAGCGAAGCTCTCGACATCATCGCAGGTGCTTCCGCGGGCGAATGATCAAGCAGACGCGAACTTCTCAGGGAGGAGGACGGCGCATCGCTCGGCGATGGCCTGGCCGACCTCAGAGGTGGATGCTGTTCCTCCAAGGTCGTAGGTCACAGCGCCACCGTCTGCGAGATGATTGGCTATCGCCTTCTCGAGGATGTCGGCGCACATTATCGCATCAGCGTCTCCATGTCGAGCTCCGAGGCTGTCGAACATCAAATGGACCGAGGAGATGGCTGCAATTGGGTTGACCTTGTTCAGACCGGCGTACTTGGGAGACGAGCCGTGAACCGGCTCGAACAGCATGTGCTCATCACCGATGTTGGCGCTGGCTGCCATTCCCATCCCGCCCTGCAGGACGGAGGCTAGGTCGGTGGCGATATCACCGAACATGTTCGGCAGGACTATGACGTCTAGGTCCTCGGGGTCGCGAACCAACCACATGGTGAACGCGTCGATATAGGCCTCATTGGACTCGATGTCCTCATACTGCTCCGATACCTCGTTGAAGACCTTCCTGAACAGGCGGCATCCCCGCAGGACGTTGCTCTTATCCACACAGGTCACCTTCTGCGGGATGCCCATGCGAGACTGGCGCCGCTTGGCGATTTCGAATGCGAATCTGATGACGCGCTCGCTGCCGGCACGCGATATCGGCCTCGGGTCCCATGACACCTCTCCGTCGAGGCCGGGAAAACCGTCAATCATAATCGGGTCGTCCTTGGCACCGACCGCGCGTTGGGCCGAGCGTCGCAGAAGGCTGTGGTAGAGGCCTTCCGTGTTCTCGCGAACGAACACCATGTCGACAAGGTCGGGGTCCCATACGTTGGTGTGGACGCCGTGCACCTTGTGCTGGACGCCATCGTAGAGTTTGACCGGCCTGATGTTGGCGAACAGGTCCAGTCCGGAGCGCAGCCCCAGTATGACCTGTCCACCGGCCAAGTCACCGTTACTGAGCCGGGCGCCGGGCCATCCGATGGCACCAAGGAGAATCGCGTCGGAGTTGTCCCTGCAGTGCTCGAAGGATCCCTCGGGCCACTCCTCGCCGGTCTCAAGGAAGTACTGTCCACCGCACGGAATCTCGGTGATGTCGAAAGACAACGGGCTGTGCTCCTCGAATACCTCGATGATGCGTCTGGCCTCGGCAATGACCTCGCGACCCGTGCCATCGCCGGGCAGGACAGTCAGGCGGTACTCACTCACGGTCGGGGCACTTGCTTTTCATTCATCAACCCAACCCCCGATTTCCCTCTGGTTCTGGATGACATAATTGATAGACGGTCAACACGAACCAACGTCCCATGGACCGTACGCCCGATGACGGAAGTGGTAGCCCACGAATAGACGTCAGAGCCTTGCCTGACTCAGTTGCGAGACTGTGGGAGACCATGCTCAGGCTCGACCCCACCTGGGACCTCGCGGATTGGCTGGACGAACGAGCTAACGAGGAGCTCGAACTCGTCGACGGGCACTTGGGTCGAGAACGCCTGAGGCTGGAGCAGCGGCTGCATCGCATCGAGACTCTGGTCAAGCGCCTGAGGCGGCAGAGGGAGGTCGCCGAGCGAGCCACTTGGACCGACCCCCATCAGAGGAATCTCTTCGACGTCTACGAGAAGGAGGGTGCTGTGGAGGTGGAGGAGGACCTCAATGGCTTCCCTGCAATCGACTTCGGGTCTCTCGGAGCGGAGGACGACCCGTTGCTGGCGATTGTCGCAGAGCACGTCATCAGCATAATCGAGCGGGCTTGCGCCGAAGGTCCCGAGCCAGTTCACTACGACCTCTTCGTGGATGAGTTGAATCCCATCGGAATTAGGCCCGACGAGGTTGACGAGGCTGTGGCCTGGCTGCTGCAGAGGAGAGTCGTCATCGAGTTGGGCGAGGACTGCTTCGGGATGGCCTCCTGAGTTTCCCGATCCGGGGCTCCCAACGGACAACCGTTCCCTTCAAAGAAGGGCGTCCTGTCGCGATGGCCGTAGTACCATGGCAAGTGATGCATCGGGATGGTACGCGCGCCTCGATCACGAGTGCTCTGACAGGCTCGAGCAGCTCTCTGTGTGGCTCGATTCCTGGGAGGAGGCAATCAGGCACCGGCTGCCGATTGCAGCCACTCTGCCCAGCCACTGGCCCATCCTGCCTGCCGGGCTCCTCTCCGATCCCGGAGCGGTCCTCGAGCACCTGCTCTCCAGACATGAGGCAGAGCGTGACGGCAGGTCGCCCAGAGGCGCCCACTCGACCCCGGGAAGGCTCATTGAGTCCATACTCGCGGACGAGTTGAAGAACACCCAGCGCAAGGCGAGGAAGGCTCCGCCTGCGACCTTGTCGCTAGCTGCCATGCCCCCGGGCTTCCGGGCCTATGCCGAGCGCTTCAACGAGAATGTGGTCAGGGGCTCGGGTGATTCGGAGGAAGTTTCCGAGGCTGACGGAGCGCAGACTCGCTCGGGGATACCCATCCCATTCGCCGACCCTGCGGTCGGAGGTGGCGTCGTCCCATCGCGAGCGATCAGAATCCACGTCCTGCGCAGCGACGGTTACGATGCCTGCGAGATACGCGAAGACACCTGCAGACTGCTCCAGGGCATGCAGATGGCAGATGCTTCCGAGGCCGCTGTGACATGCACTAGGAGGAGGCTCCTGCTGGTCTTGGCGCGGGCTGGACTGGTCGATCTCGATGGCGAGGGCGACGAGTCTAGAATCGGGCGCCGCGAGGCTGAGGCGATCCTAGAGGACGGCGTGCGCTGCGCGGACGTCCTCCGAGGAGAATGGCCGTGGGACGAGGCGCCGCGCCTGCTGGTCAGCAGGCCGCCCTGGCTGCGCATAAAGGACCGCTTCCGCGGCCACCCCGAAGGCAGCCAGATGCGCAAGGAGCTCTCGAGGGAGTTGCGCGATACGAAGGAGCGCGATGGCAACCTGAGGTTCGCCGCGCTCAGAGGCAACATCAACCTCTACCGGCTGTTCCTCGAACGCTCGATGCAACTCGTTCGCGAGGGCTGCAGAATCCGCATGGTCGTCCCTGACGCCCTGCTGCGCGAGAAGAGCAGCATCGCCCTCCGCAAGCTGATGGTCGAGAGGAACGAGTGGAACTCCTCCTGGTCCTTCCCAGAGCCTCAGAGGGTCTTCCCGGGAGCCTCTCAGGGTGTTCTGGTAGTGGGGGTCACAGTCGGTGGCAGCACCGAGATGATGACTAGCTTCAGCCCTCTCGAAGTCAATGAAATCTCACCCAATTCGGGCCTCGACAGCAAGGCGCCGTTCCTGGAGTTGGAGCGCGGGCCCTGGTCAGTCTGGACCGACATGTCCTGGGCCGTCCCCAAGATGCCGCGAGACCCCTACCTGCGGCGAGCCGTGCTCAAGGCTATCGATGAACTCGCCGACCAGCCGCGTCTGGGCGAGGAAGGCAACTGGCTCAACCCCAACGGCAGGCCGATTCGGGTGCGGGTCGGGGAAATCGACCAGACGAACTGGTCGTCCAACATCAGCGACTGGAAGATCGGCTCCGGGGGAGTTCCGTTCATCCGAGGTGCGCACTTCTGCCTCGAGGACGGTGATGTCAGAATCAACCACCCCGGTTACGACACCGAAATCGAGGATGGGGCGATTGAGCGCTCACAGGCTCTGTGGAACGGGCCCATCGAGTCGAGGGGTCATTCCCGAGTTGCTTGCCAAGCCATCGTCAACGCCCAGAAGGAGCGTCGCCTCCGCTGGGCGGTCGTCCCACCCGACTGCGTGCTTGGCAACTCTGTTAATTTCCTAGAGCTCCCAGAGGGGGTCCTCGACAGTTTGGCCGAGGAGCACGGAAGTTTCGACGAGGGACTTCTCTTCGTCGCGGCCCAACTCAATTCAGAGGCTCTCGACCTCTGGTCGAGGGCTTGGGCTGCCAACAACAACGTGAACAACTACGAAATCGAGAGCCTCCCATTCCCACCTCCGTCTACCGAAAGCGCCCTGAATTACGCTTTGAGGTAGTGAATCGGGTAGACAGCGGCAATTTGTCGGTACGATTTTTCCGTATTCCGGATTTATTGATGCGTCTGCACCAAACAGACTATTATCCGAGCGTGCCGTACGGGGAGCGTTCTATCGCGTTAGCGTTGAATTTAGAGGAAACAAGTTATGGGAATCCACCCAAAGATCGGTATCACAGGCCTGCCTAGGTCCGGGAAGTCTGCCGTGCTGGACAAGGTCGTCAGCATGGTCGTCGAGGCACGTAAGGAGGAATCCCGTGGACGCGGAGGAGGCGGTGAGGTGAACATCATCGGAGGGATGAGGACTGAGGCGATCATCGAGGACGGTGAGCGAGTCGGGTACGCCTGCGTCGACATCGTCTCCGGCGACAAGGGCGTGATGGCCCACCGTGAGATAGACTCGCGAACTAGAATCCTCGGCTACGGCATAGACCCCAGCGAGGTGGACAGAGTGGGGGTGCCGGCCATCCAAAACGCCATCGGCAACTGCGAGATTATGGTCATCGACGAGGTCGGCAAGTTCTCCGTCGAGAGCGAGGCCTTCGTCGCAGTTGTGAGGAAGGCATTGGATCACGACATCCCCACCCTGCTGACACTGCACAAGAAGAGTCGTCACCCTCTGCTGCAGGACATCCGCAGACGGGACGACGGGAGAATCCTGGAAGTGACCCCTGTTAACCGGGCCCTTCTACCGTACAAGATTCTCAGACTCATCCTAGAGACCCACTGACGCCCGCTCTGCGGTCAACTTGATGCATGGGTGTCCACGCTCGATGCTCGATGGACTCACCGGCGAGCCGCGTAGAGAGGGTACTCATCGGTCTTGCCGTACCCCTGTACCTGCTGACCGCTCTGGCCATCGCCGACGGCAGGATAGTCATCCTGTCCGAATCCAACGTCGACGAGGACTCGTTTGCGTACGTGTTCCCCGCCCTCGCTGTGCTGGCAACGCTGCTCTATACCTACATCCGAGGTGTGGGCTCACGTCCCCATGGCGATTCCCCTCTCGACAGGTGGTTCAGCCGCGAATCCGAGGACGAGATGCGCGAACGCCTGAGGCAGGAGCAGATGGAAGCCGATGTCTCCAGCATGGGCTCGGCATGGGCGGAGAAGGAGAAGGAGCATCTCGAACGCACGCTCGGCGAGGAAGAGTGAGCATCGAAACCTTCACTCTCCGAGTGCGTCGTGGGCGAGTTGGGCATACCATGAGCGAAGTTCCGGCGGAGCTGCATTACACCGAGTCGCACGAATGGATCAGGGTCGTGGCCGACGAGGTCACCGTGGGAATCACTGACTTCGCGCAGAATGCTCTGACGGACGTCGTCTGGGTGGATCTCGCCGAAGTCGGTGCTGCTGTGGATGCCATGGAGTCATGCGCCAGTGTGGAGTCGGTGAAGTCGGTCAGCGAGATCTACGCTCCAGTCTCGGGGGACATCGTCGATTCCAATATGGAGCTGGAGGACGCTCCTGAGCGAATCAACGAGGACCCTTACGGCGATGGCTGGATATTCAGGATGAGCATAGCCGACAGGGCGGATCTCGACGTTCTGCTGGACGCTGCAGCATATGCCGCCTTGATTGGGGAATGAAGATGGCTGCATCCCACCCCCTGTACATCTACGTAGATGGCTCCTGTGAGGAGAACAAAAACGTCACCGCCGACACGCCCGCGGGATGGGGATTCTGTGTGATATCAGGTGACAACGGAGTCGGACGAGGCGGTGGGGACGTCGTCTTCGAGAGGAGCGGGGCGGTCGTCACCGACGAGGCTTCTGAGGGATACCTCGGAGCCGAAGTCGGCTCGAACAACACGGCCGAGCTGAGCGCCATCGCGCAAGCCATGAGATGGCTTCTGACCGAGGGTGGCAGCCAAGCCGTAGTCATCCGCGGAGACTCCCAGTACGCTCTCAACATAGGCTCGGCGGTATGGAGGGCGAAGGCAAACAGGGACCTCGCGCTGTCTGTTCAGGCCCTATGGGCCGAAGTCTCCTCCCTGCGCTCATTGACACCCGAGCACATCCGCGCGCACCGGGGGCACCGTTGGAACGAGCGCGCCGACCACCTCGCGTTCCGAGCGATGCAGGGTGAGAACGCGCTGCCCCTGCAATTCTGGAAACCCGGGCGTCGCTGACTACTCCTGATCTGCCAGCGGCCCGATGCTCAGCATCACGTAGACGGCTTGGAGCACCATCAGCAAGCCGATGAGCGTCAGAACCAGACCCGCGGGGTCAGGCATGTGGTCCTGCAGCGGGTTGCCCGTGAGCCATGCGAGAGCGATTGTAACGATGCCGACGCCGAGAAGCTTCCTAGACGAGCCCGATGGATCCTTCCAGAGGTCCATCCACGGAATCAGGCCCTTCCGCTTGAAGGTCACACGATACCAAGCGACGTAGAGCAATGCCAACCCGGTCAGCCCGATTACCCCCAAGGTGAATGATTCCGAGTCCCAGGGACCGGCCGGTGCGAAGTCGATAAGCAGTGTATCGAGCATCATCAGCGCACCCAATACTGCGTGGGGCCGCCATTCGGGCGCCACTTGCTCGGCCATGCTGTCACGAGGCGGGCCTACGGCTTGAAATCGCCGTAGCGATGATGTCTTCAAGGCCACCCCGTAGGCGCTGGTGAGGCACATGGGGTACGCAATCGGGTTCAGCGACGTGCAGGCCGCTGCAGAGAGGGTCAGAGGCACCGTCAAGCGGACTGCCGTGGTATCCTCAGAGGAACTCAACGAGATGGCGGGCCGAGAGGTCCTGCTGAAGTGCGAGAACCTGCAGCACGTTGGCGCCTTCAAGTTCCGCGGCGCCACGAACGCGGTGAAGATGCTCGGTGAAGAGGCTGAGAACGGTGTCTGCACTCACAGCAGCGGCAATCATGCCCAGGCACTGGCCCTCGCAGCGAAGCAGAGGGGGATCCCGGCCTACATCGTGATGCCGAAGACCGCTCCCCGGGTCAAGGTGGCCGGAGTAGAGAGCCATGATGCCGAGATAACCTTCTGCGAGCCTACACTTGCAGCGAGGGAAACGGCGGCTGCAGATGTGATTGAGCGGACCAATGCGACTCTGGTGCACCCCTACGACGACCCGAACGTCATCGCGGGGCAGGGTACGGCCGCGATGGAGCTCTTCGAGCAGGCGGGCTCGGTGGATGCGATGATCGCCCCCGTGGGCGGTGGTGGGCTGATGTCGGGGACTTGCATCACCACGCGGGCTCTGTTCCCGGAGACCAGACTATTCGGGGTCGAGCCGGAGGGGGCGGACGACGCCGCCCGCTCGCTGGCCGCTGGCGAGTACATCCCCCAAACGGGCCCAGACACCATCTGCGACGGTCTGCTGACCAGTATGGGGCAATTGACCTGGCCGATACTGAAGGACCATCTCGAGGACATCATCACGGTCAGCGATGACGAGGTTATCGAGGCCATGCGGCTTCTGCTCAAGCACCTAGGGATGGTAGTCGAGCCCAGCGGCGCGACGACACTCGCGGCAATACTGAGACCCGAGTTCAGGGCGCTCGAAGGAATCGACAGAGTAGGGCTCATACTATCGGGTGGCAATGTGGACCCCGGAGCAATCGCCTACTAGGGCGGTCGCTGAGACCGAAGATGGAGCACGGGCCGGGATTTGCACCCGGGTCCATGGATCTGCAGTCCATTGCATAGCTGCTCTGCCACCCGTGCAGCGACTCTCGACCCCCGAGGGCCCCTTGAAGACTCTTTGGAAGGCGGCGAGGCCACATTCAGGGGACTTGGCGCATAGTTCATCCCCAGTCAGCCACCCGCCGGCGATATGCCTGAGATTTCTTCACGCTACGACGGGCTTGGCGTGGGCTTCGCTCCGTATCTGCAGCCCCCGGGGCCCGAAGTCGTTCGCTGGACCGTGGGCGAGCCCGGCTTCGATGCTCCGAGCGAGGTCATCGAAGCGGCAATCAAGGGGCTCGAGGATGGCAATACGAAGTACACCCGCGGAGCCGGCTCGATGGAACTGTGCCAAGCCGTGTCCGACTATCTCGCCCGTCATCACGGTATCGAAGTGGCGGCGGATGACGTGGTCATCACGCCGGGCGCCAAGCAGGCCCTGCTGTATTCGTTCATGATCACGACCATGCCCGGCGACGAGGCCATCCTGCTCGCTCCCTCGTGGGCTTCTTACGAGCCGATGCTCAAACTGATCGGGGCGACCCCAGTGAACGTCCCGGTCAGGAAGGACAACTTCCACCCAGACATCGATGCCATTCGGGCGGCGGTCACCGAGAAGACGCGGATGATCCTAATCAACTCGCCCTGCAACCCAACGGGGGCTGTGTTCACCCCCGACGAGATCCAGGCGATTGTCGACATAGCCGCCGAGCACGACTTCTGGATAGTCTCAGACGAGATCTACGCCAGACTGGTGTGGATGGACTACCCGCACGTCTCCCCCTCGACTCTTCCCGGAGGCAAGGAGCGCACGCTGATAGTCAACGGGTGGTCGAAGTCGTGGGCGATGACGGGGATGAGGCTGGGCTTTCTCACGGGACCCCCCAATGCGATGAGAGCGGCGGTGAAGACGCAAGCCAACTCAGCCTCGCACGTTCCCACTTTCATGATGCACGCGGCTGCGGTGGCGCTGGGTTGCGATGACTCGGTCGAGGAATTCAACCGAGAGTACCTGAAGCGACGCGAAATCATGACCGACGGGCTGGCGGAACTTCCCGGTCTGAGGGTGGTCGAGCCAGAGGGAGCGTTCTACGTGTTCGTCGATATCACAGCTACGGGAATGACCGACATCGAGTTCGCCGACGGCGCTCTCGAGGCCGGTGTCCAGTTGATTCCGACCTCGCTCATCACCGGCGGTGAGGGCTTCGTCAGAATCTCCTACGCCGCCGACGAGGAGGCGATTCACGAGGGGCTGCGGCGCTTGCGAGCGTGGCTTGTGGATTAGTCACCTTGAAATCGGGAAATCGACCCAGTGGACGCATGAGCGGCTCCGCAGCGCACGGCGGGCATATCCTGCTGGACTACATCGGCTACGCCCCGCCAGTCGACAACGACGGCGATTGGATGCTGCAAGTGCTGCGCGACAGCGTCAGGAAAGCAGGTATCAGGGAGGTCCACTCCCATGTCGCGCAGTTCGACGGTGATGGCAGCCCGCCCGGCTTCGCAGCTGTCGTGCTGATCGACGAGAGCCATGTCAGCGCCCACTGCTACTCGGACAGAGGCCTGCTGGCAATCGACATCTTCACCTGCGGGGGCAACGACCCCGCCCCCCTAGCGGACGACATTCACGAAGCGCTGCAGAGCGCCGTCCCCGGACTCGTGCTGTCAGGACGCGAGCATATCGACAGATTATCAGCGTTAGAATAGATTCGCGAAATCGCTGCACTGCTCTGATATCCTCAGCAATTGGTTGTACTTCGATGTGCGATCACTCCTCGCAGGAGCGCCGGTCTTGATCTGCCCGGCGTTCGTGCCGACGGCGAAGTCTGCGATGATGTCGTCCGAGGTCTCGCCCGAGCGGTGGCTGATGACGGTGGCGAAGCCCGCGGCACGGGCCATCTCAATGACGTGCAGGGTCTCGGTGACCGTGCCTATCTGGTTGAGTTTGATGAGGATGGCATTGCTCGCGCCCTCGGCTATGCCTCTGGCGAAGCGCGTGGGGTTGGTCACGTAGAGGTCGTCGCCGACAATCTGCACCCGGTGCCCCTCACGGGCCGTGAATTCGACCCAGGACTCCCAGTCATCCTCGCCGAACGCGTCCTCGAGCGATACTATCGGGTAACTGTCCAGCCATGAGGAGTAGAGCGCGCCCAGCTCGGTGCCGGACATCGCCTTGCCGTCGATGTGGTAGCCGTCCTCACGGTGGAACTCCTGCGCGGCGCAGTCGAGGGCGATCGATATCTGCTCGCCGGGCGTGTATCCGGCTCGCTCTATGGCTCCGAGCACGTGGCGCAGCCCGTCCTCGTTGCGCGGGAGGTTCGGCGCGAAGCCGCCCTCATCACCAACGCCGCCGAGCATTCCCTCCTCTTCGAGCACCGATTTCAGCGCGTGGTACGTCTCTACGCCCGCGCGCAGGGCCTCTGGAAAGCTGTCGAATCCGTGAGGGACGACCATGAACTCCTGGATGTCGACGTTCGAGGCCGCGTGCACGCCGCCGTTGAGGATGTTCATCTGCGGCACAGGCAGACTGCTGGGGCCACTGCCCGCGAGGTACCTCCACAGAGGTCCGCCTGCAGCTGCCCTCAGGCACGCCATCGAGGCGCCGAGGACCGCGTTGGCGCCGAGGCGCCCTTTGTTCGCTGTCCCATCGAGTGCGACTAGGGCGGCGTCGATGCCCTCTTGGTCGGCCACGTCCATGCCAATCAGAGCATCACAGATCTCGCCGTTGACATTGGCTGCGGCCACCCCGACGCCCTTGCCGGCCCACTCAGCGCCTCCGTCGCGCAACTCCACGGCCTCATGACTGCCGGTGCTGGCACCAGATGGAACTGCAGCGCGGCCGCGCAGTACCCCGTCCACATAGCAGTCGACCTCGACGGTCGGGTTGCCGCGAGAATCCAGTATCATCCGAGCGGAGAGGTCGCTCACAGCGCCACTCATTGGTGCGGCGACCTGCCGGCCCCCCCTCAAGGTTGCGCAGAGGAAACACTCAGACGTTGAGCCAACTTAGCCACCGAGCGACCCTTCCTTGGATCTCTGGCACTTCCATCTCAGAACGGCAGCAGTGCTCCCAGCAGAGTTGCTCCTCGGTCGGCGAGATCGAGAACAACTCGGCGCGGAAAAGGACTCCGTCATGCTCTTGGCACTTGCCGCGGTTGTCGTCGACGAAGCAGTGGAGAAGGTGCTTGGGGAAGTGTTGCATCTTGCCAGCGGAGGGGCTGCAGAACATGACGCTCCTCTCGAGGAAGAGCAGCGAGTCGCCAGTGCATTGGTCGACCTCGTGGCCGAGCACCCTAGAGCCAGTCAGCAGAGATGCGACATCGACGTTGTACCACTCGGTGTGCGCGGGAGGAATGTCCAACTGGGAGACGTCGTCGAGATACTCCTGAACGCGGAGGTGGGCGACCGTCTCCTCCGCTGACATCGGACGGGAATTAACGCCGACCCATTTGAATACGACTTTCTTCTGAGATTTTTCCGATGTGCATAATCCGGAAAGGATAGATAGCGAAAATTCGCACATCAGGTAGCGAAGATACAAATATGAGTCCATTTTCGGCGCAACCCATGGTCACAGTCGACAGCCTCGATAGATCGATATTGGCAGTATTGAGAGATTCCGGAAGATCGCCTTTCGTCGACATCGCCAAGCAGGTCGGAGTGACCGAGAGAACCGTTCGGACCCGCATGCGACGCATGGAGGAAGAGGGTGTCGTCCGGGGCTACACGATCCGCGAGGCGGGCATAGGGCTGACTGCACTGGTCCGCCTCAAGGTCGGTCCGGGAACCGAGATCGGAACGCTGGCCGGAGAGTTCACCGGATGGCCCGGCATCGAATGCGTCTACGAGATCAGCGGGGACGCCGACCTAGTCGCCGTCGTCCACGTCGACGACACCGTCGCACTTCGCAACCTGCTCGACGAGATGTGGCTCGCCGCCCCCGGTGAGATCAGCTCGACCCAGACCGAGCTCGTCCTCGAGCAGTACTAGTCAGTACTTCCACTTGACCGAACAGCCGATGCTGTCGGTGCGAGAGACGGAGACGGAACGTCCGGCGGCGAGGTCGTCCATCGCATTGGCGAGGTCGGAGGAAGTCGTGTGGGACGGGTCTCTGGGGGAGTCGTCCAGTCGTCCGCGGTAGACGACGGATCCAGATGAGTCAATGAGGTAGAACTCGGGTGTCCGCTCTGCCCCGTACGCGCGCGCAGTGTCTTGAGTGTCGTCATGGAGGTACGAGTATCCCATCCCCCTGGTCGCTCGCTTGACCATGTTGTCCCACGAGTCGGACTGGTAATTGACCGGGTCGTTCGAGTTGATTCCGGCGAACCCGAGGCCCTCGGAGCGCGCGCGCTCGGCCATCGCCTCGATGCGCGGCTCGGAGCCCACTACGTACGGGCAGTGGTTGCAGGTGAACACGACGACGGCTCCGTTCTGTCCCATCAGGTCGGTCAGAGACATCGGATTGCCGCCCACGTCTGCATTGGCATTCGGCAGGTGAAAGTCGGGGGCGGTGTCACCCGGTTCGATGCCTCGTGGTTCCGGCATGGGGCGGGGGGGTGGTGGTCGGCAGTTCAACCCTCTGTAGTCGAGCCGGGCTTCGGTGGAGCCACACCGTCCTTGCACTCCTCGAGCCTGCGGCGGGCCAGACGGTGCTCGGGGTCCGCGTCGAGGACTCTCCTCCACGCCGCTGCGGCCTTCTTCGTGTCCCCGCCTTCGTGCAGGATTGCAGCGATCCGAAGTCGGGCGTCGGTGTGGTGCTCATCGTGCTCGGCGGCGTTCTCGAAGTCATGCGTGGCATCGTCGAGTCGCCCGAAGTCGAGGTACAGGAGCCCTCGCTGGTACCATGCATCGGAGTGCGTCGGGTCGATCTGCAGAGCGGCGTTGAGTGGCTTCTCAGCCTGCTCGGGCCGCCCTCTGGCAATCAGGCAGGTCCCGAGGTGGACCAGCGCCATCGTGTGCTCCGGCCTGCGCTCGATCAGCCTGCGCAGCTCGGCCTCGGCCTCATCCCAGTCGCCATGGTTCATCAGTATCTCAGAGCGGCGGAGGCGCGCAAGATTGAGATTGGGGTGGTTGCCGACCAGATGGTCGGCGTCGTCAAGCGCAGTTGCAAGGTCCCCCTTCAAGAGCGCCGCCGAGCACCTGTTGAGACGCGCTCGAACGTGCCCGGGCTCGCTGGCTAGGACCTTGGTGAACAATGATTGCGCCTCTGTGAGGCGGTTCTGATGCGCTGCGATCATGCCGCGGATGAACGGTATCGCCACGTGGTCGTTCAATTGGGTCGCCGCCTCGGCCACTAGAGTGTCAGCCTGCTCCAAGCGACCCAGGTCCAGACACAATTGCGCCTCCTCCAATGGGATCGACGGGTGCTCCGGAATCAGTCGGCGCGCTCTGGTCAGTGCGACATCTGCCTCATTGAACGCGTCTTGGTATCGAAGCGCCTTGGCGCGGCCCAGCCAAGCGAGGCCCGACTCGCGGTCACGATCTATAGCCCCATCAAAGGCGACGAGTGCATCGAGCAGAACGAGTTGGTCGTGCTGCCCGGTGTCATCACGATGCTGCTCAGTGAGCACTAGGTGGAGGCGTCCGTCCATCACATGTAGTGAGGCGTGCTCCCACGCCTCGGGGGGTGACTCGTCCAAAACCTTGCGCGACCACTCGATGGCTCCGGCCCGAAGCAGAACGAGGCTCAGGCGGGCTCTGGCCTCGGCGTCCTCGGGATTCGTCTCAAGCCTATCCTCCAAGACGGCCCTAGCGGCGTCCAGCCTGCCGTCACTCTCGAATATCTCAGACTCTAGGAGGACCCCGTACTCACCCAGCGCGGTCGCCCGGCGGATGCTCTGCAGCGCCTCCTTCGTCCTATCCGCGTCCGCCGAGAGCAGCTTCGCGTGCAGCATCCAAGCCTCGCCATTGTCGGGATTGACCTGCAAGGCCTTCTCCACAGACTCCAGGGCGACGGCGATCTCTCCGATCATGAGCAGCTTGGCGGCGCGCTCGAGCCATCCGGCGGAAGTCTCAGGCTCGGTTGCGCGCGGGTCGAGGTCCTTGTTGACCTCTCGTGCCCTTTCGACTATCTCGGACAGCTTCGTGGTCGCGAGGGAGGTGTCGAACTCGATGCCGAGCGCCTCCAGTCTGCGATGGTTGCGGGAGACCCGCTCCTCGTCTGTTCCAGTCAGGAGCAGTGCCTGCTCCCTGAGCACCGCGACGTCGTCGGGGTCAATCGCGAGCAGCCTCTCGAGGCTGTGATCCAACGTCTCGACGTCGCCCTCCTCCCTCTGAATGGTGGCGAGCGCCTTGAGCGCCTCGGCGTCCTCGGCACTGAGGCTGTGCGCTTGGCGGTAGAAGTCCGAGGCCCGGATGATACGGTCAATTCCATGGAAGAGCTCACCGAGCCTCCTGTGCTCGTCGCCGTTCAACTCGAGGTCCTCGGCCTGCATCTCGGCCTCGTTGAGGATAGCGTCGAGTCGCTCTACCAGCGGCAGCAGGCCGGGCATGACCTCCTTCTGGCCCTCGTCGGAGACGAGGCCGGGGTAATGCTGGAGGATCGTCTTAGCCGCATGGGTGGCAATCGCGCAGGACTCGCTGGAGCTGACATTGACTCCCTGCTCAAACAGCAGCGTCTCAGCCGACTCGAGGGACTTGTGGGCATCGAGCAGGCCGTGGACCTCGGGGGTCTCGCTGAGAACGGTGTCGACTCCTCTCGACAGCAGGTCGAGGCGTTGTGAGGTGTCTGAGAGGTCGCCTTGCAGGGAGCCCATCTTGTCTCGCATGCGCTCCCTCTGCCTCAGCACCGCCTGATGCCTGAGCCACAGCGTCAGAAGGGCGATTCCAAGCAGGGCATACAGAGTCAGTATGCCCAAGGTAGACGGTTCCATCCGGCCTCAGCGGACCTGTACGACTTTTGATGGCTTCTGCGGATGTCAAGGCTCCCGCCGGTATTGTTGGCGGGACTATGTCCCGCCGAAGCGGATTCGCAGTCGCTTCGTTCGCTGCGAATCAGAGGTCTTCTGCTGAGTACGCCTGCACTCCGGACTTCCGGGTGACCTTGCCGACCAATGTGCCGAGCACGTTCTCGATGCCTGCGCCAGAAGCGAGGTCGAAGATGCGGTCATTCACCTTGCCGGCGAAGATCAGCCCCCGGGAACCGTTCGAATCTGCCAATGCGGTCTTGAGGCCGTTGGCTCCGATTGGATCCGAGGCTGAACCGTCCTCTTGGATGATCACTGCCTGTCGGGGCTTGAGGGCGTCTAGCATTCCTGCCCAGCCCTTGATCTCGTCGGGGGCCTCGAGGGCCTCCGAGCCTCGGCCGACGGATCTGTCGTCGTCCCTGTTGATCTGGTTCTGGATCCGAGCGACGGCCTTGCCGGCCGTCTCCTTCTGGCCGAGTGCCTTGGTCACGACCTTGCTCTCGAGGTGCTCGACCTCTCGGCTCGTCGGCGCGAACGCGACGTGGGTCAGTGCATTGCCGAGCACACCGCTGATCTCCATCAGAAGCAGCTTGCCACCGCGGTCCCCGTCGAGGAACGCGGTAACGGTCTTCTTCGTCTTGGCGAGCTCGGCGAGCTCGGGCTTGATGCCCGAGCCCATCGTGGCGATTGCGTTCTTGAAGTCGTACTTCAGTAGGTTGCGTACGTCGTTGCGTCCTTCGACGATGATAATCGCCCCGGACTCAATCACATTCGGACCCGCGGTCATTCCCTTGTAGTCGATTTCCGTTTCCAGAGTCAGTACCGAGCGGACCTCCTCGAGGATGTTCCTCGACTCGTCCGCGCCGGAGTTGATTATGTTGAGCAGGAGCTCCTTGGCCCTGTCAATCACGGTATCCCTCTTGGCGGAGACGATGTTCTCGATCCGCTTGACCTTGATCGAGGCCTTGCACGGTCCGATCCTGTCGATCGTCTCGAGCGCGGCGGCGATCACGGCTGTGCTCACTTGGTCGATGGAGGAGGAGAGTTGTATCTCCCCGTTCACCTTACCCCTGCTCTGGTGCAGAACGACGTCGACGTGGCCGATGCGCCCAGTTCGCTGAAGCTTCCTGAGTTGCAACTCTTCGCCGAGCAGACCTTCGGTCTGGCCGAAGATCGCCCCTATGACGTCTTTGCGAGCAACGGTCCCGTCAGTGCGGATGGTTGCGTGTATCACGTATTTTCCTTCGTTTGTCATTGTCTTTTCTCCTTAGGCTCTCGGCCCCACTTTTGGGGCCTCGCTCCCGGTTTTCGCCAGTTGGCGGTTCGGTGGATGGGCGCCAAGCGCCCGCGAGTGTGGCAGAGTACCTGCGGTTCATCCGACCGGGGAACCCTTCATGAACGCTACTGTTGGCGGAAAGGCCCGATTCGCAGTTGAAAGGGCCCTGCACGAGCCATTAAGGGAGACGGTGCGAATCGTGGTACATGGAGCCGGGATTCACCGACCGGAGGGCGGTGTTCCACGGTGCGACTATACTCGCCCTGCGCGATGGTCAGCTGTCAAACGGGGAGAAGCGGCTCCTGGTGAAGCTGGCTCATGCGCTCAGATTGGATGAGGATGAGCCGAAACGCGTCTACGACGCTGTCGTCAACAGCGAGAGTCTCGAGTCGGGGCAGGAGATTGGCGGGCAGGAGATGCGCATGGTCTACGAGCAGCTGCTGGAGGCTGTCCTCATGCACACCGACCGCTCCGACGACGAGCTCACCATCCTGGCCTACCTGCGTCGGGCGTTCGATATCGGTGATGCTGAGCACCGGGCGATCACGAGGAGCCTTGACCGTCAGCTGGAGGAGATAATCCACAGGACGGTCCTGCAGGACTTCAGGATGCGTCTGGATGACACCATGGAGCGAATCGGCGGCATTTTCGACATGATCAGAATCCAGATCTGAGGATGAACATGTCTCAGCACGATTCGTTGGACGATTTCCTCGCCGCCCAGCCGCCCAGGGTCCACCGCTCGGACAGGCTGCTCGCCAAATTGGTGCGCGAGGCCTACCCTATCGGCGTGCCGGCCCTGATCATGAAGTCGAGCACTGATCGGCTGGGCGAGTCGGCCGGTTACTCATTCCACCTCGGGACGCCGGACGAGATGCTCCGGCAACTCGCCTCGTGGCTGCTCACTGAGGCGGGCGAGGACCAGAATGTGCTGCTGCGGCTGGTCGCTCGGCTCTGGGGGCGGCACGGGCGCGAGGACGTCGCTCTAGCAGCGCTCCTTCTAGCCAACCTCGATCACTCGAGCCTCGGGACCGACCCGTGGCAGGTCCTGGCCTCGTCGACCAGGGGCACCGAGCCGGCTGATGCCCTGCTGCTGAGCATCGAGGAGTTGCTGCGGGCCGGGCGCGGGATGCCCAGCGAGGCGCTGCTAATGCAGTGGTGCGAGGGGCGTGCTGTTGACGCTCACATGGCTCTGCTTGCGAGCTACGTCGGCTCTGTCAGGGGCGATGAGCCGAGTGATGAGCTGCGTGACGCTCTAGCGTCGCTGGAAATCCCTACCGGCGACTCGCTGCTAAGTCGGGTAAAGCAGAGATTGGCCTCGCCGCAAGCGCAGGACTGATGGCTCAGGTCGCTCGCCGCGGGCCGTGACCAAGCGCCTGCTGCCTTCTGACGACCCCGTAGCAGAGCAGGTCCTGGAGTGGACCATCAAGCGAGATGCGCACGACATCACCCAGCTGATGAGATGGATGGATGCTACCGACGTGAGGCGCGACCGACAGGTCCTGCTGAACCGTGCGTTGGATCTGATGGACGAGATGCAACACGCGCTCCGTCGGCTCGACGACCTGCGGTGATAGCATGCGCTCCCTACTGCTAGCCGGCGGTCGCTCGTCGCGCATGGGCAGCGACAAGGCTCTCATCGAGGTCGACGGCGTAGCCTGCATAGCCCGCGTCGCGATGGCTCTGGCCGAGGCCGGGCGCGAACCGATCAGGATCGCGGTTGCCGAGCCGGATGCAATCGAGCGCTACGGCTCGGTCATCGACCCGTCAATCCAGGTCGAGTGGGTGCTCGACGCCAGGCCGCACGCCGGGCCCATCGAGGCTCTGCTCGAGGCGCTCGAGGACCCGTTGTGCGAGTCCGAGAGCCTGCAGCTGGCCCCCGTGGACGTGCCGTGGATAGACTCGGGGGTGTTCGCTGGGCTGGAGGCCGCGCTGGGCGAGGACGATGCACTCGCCATGCCCAGTGACGGCGAGTGGGCGCACCCGCTGCTGGCACTAGTGCGCCCGAGCAGGGTGGTGGGCGCGCTGAGGGGAGGTGACCGCAGGCCGTTGCACGTCCAGTTCACCGGGATGCCGCACACGCTGATGCTCGAGGACCCCGTGGTCCTGCGCAATGTCAACACGCCTGAGGACCTAGAGTGAGACCTGGCCCGAGCAGAGCCGGTCGAGGACCTCCGGGTAGAGAACGTGCTCGACCCTCTTGACGCGCTCCTGCAGGGCCTCCTCGTCGTCATCGGGCAGCACCTCCACCCGCCTCTGCGCGAGGATCGGCCCGGAGTCGATGCTCTCGTCGACCAGATGCACCGTGCACCCGGTCACGCTGACGCCGGCTGCCAGGGCATCCCGGTGCGCATGGGCGCCCGGGAAGTCGGGCAGCAGTGAGGGGTGGATGTTGACGAGCCGGCCCTCCCAACGCGACACGAACCAAGGCGTGAGGATGCGCATGTAGCCACTCAGCACTACGAGCTCGACATCCGCGGCGACCAGCTCGGCGTGTAGCAAACGCTCGTGTGCAACGCGCCGCTCGGACTTGTCGATGTCCATGGGAAGGGGCACACCTACGGTCCTAACGCCGGCATCGCGGCCGTGCTCCAGACCACCTGCATCAGTGCTGTCAGCCACGACTAGGATAGTGGCGTGGCAGCGTGGAGTCTGCTGGTACCTGAGCAGTGCGGCTAGCCCAGAGCCCCCGCCGGAGACCAGCACTGCGAGTCGGACCGGATCATCGGTGGTGCCCGCCCGAGGCAGTGCGAAGCCTTCGCCCATGCCGTCTAGGCGGGTCGTCGGGGCTTGAGAATTGGGGCGTGAGGGGCTGCGGCTCTGATACCGAGTTTTTTATGGGCAGAAGACAATGGCCTCGAACCGTGGAGCGACTGGAGACGGTGGACGAGATCGTCGAGCGCTACTGCGTGGCGAGCAGCCCAGGCAAGAGCAAGCTGTACGTCGGTCTCGGCTCGCTCTTCCTCGTGTTCGCGGTGATCGGCATCTGGATTCCCGGCTGGCCTACGGTCTCGTGGGCCGTCCCGGCCGCCTTCCTGTTCTCCCTGTCGAGCGAGAGGATGTTCCGCTTGACCCTGACCAACCGGTACTTCGGGGCTGCTATGTTCGATTACTACGCCACTGGCAAGACCATCCCGCGACACGCCAAGTACGCCACCGTCGGGCTCATCGCCCTCATGGCCTCCCTCTCGGCCTACTTCGTCTGGCATGTCTCGTCGCGCGGCGACGGGGTGCTATCCGACCCGGCATCGTGGAACGGGGCTGATCCGGGGTTCGGGTCTGGTGCGATCATTCTGGTCGGGCTGATTGGAATGTGGTATGTCGGATTCAAAGTCCCGACCCGAGAGTGAATCAGTCCCTAGCGAATGAGTCGCCCCCCAGTCAATCGGTTACTTGTAGGGGGGGCTCTCGCGGAGAGGCGTGGTCAGAGAGTTAATTCGCCTCGAAGAAGTTCACAGGGCCTTCGGTCCACTGACAGTTCTAGAGGGGGTAAATTTACGCATCGACGAAGGCGATAGTATTGGCGTAATAGGACACAATGGATCTGGAAAAACCACACTTCTCAGAACTATCAGTAACCAAGATCAGGATCTTGGGGACATTTCATTCGCCCCAGCATTGAGGCTTGCCTTTCTAACACAAATAAGAGATATAGACGATGATGCGACTCTGAGGCAGGAGCTAAATCGTAGAGGGAGACAGTTTCTAGAGCTAGAAGAAGAAATCTCTGAACTCGAAGGAAAAATGGAGAAACCATCGTTCTATGATGGCGACTGGCAGCCAGACATGGAGAGATATCAGGAGTTGCAGAGTTTGATGGCCCGATCAGGAGGCGGTGACGTCGCCGGGCATGCCCAGGAGATTCTCAAGGCACTGAATCTAGATCAAAACTCGATGGATGTGCCACTAATCTCTCTCTCTGGCGGTGAGCGTGCAAAAGTCGCTCTTGCCAGACAACTGGTCGGACTAAGTCAGATTGATGTTTTCTTCCTTGATGAACCAACGAATCACCTCGACTTCAATACTCTCGAGTGGCTTGAGAGGTTCCTAAACAGATTTGATGGTGCACTGATGATAGTTAGCCATGATAGGTATTTTCTCGATAAAGTCTGCAATAACATCGTTGAGATTCAGGATTCGCATCTTCGTGCCTATCCTGGAAACTACACATCATTTCTAAAGCAGAAGAAAATCTTCCTACAAACATTGAATGATCGAATTGTAAAGATGCAGAAGGAGATTAAGCGTCTCAAAGGGGCCATGCAATCGATGAAGAGAGCCAACAAGTACGACAAATCAGTATCTCAGAAACATTTCATGATTTCGCGCTCCCAACGAGAGTTAAAGTGGCTAAAATCTTTGAAGCCGAAGCAGCGTCAGAGTCTAAATTTCAATCTCCAATCTGCAGAGAAGAGTAGTCTGGAGGTATTGGAGTTCCGTGATGCAAGTTTATCCTTTGAATCTCTTTCAAAACCAATAATCCAGGATTTAGGAGTAAGTGTTCGCAGGGGTCAGAAGATAGGAGTAATAGGACCAAATGGAGCAGGCAAGACTACTCTCCTCAGACTCATTACAGGCGAATTAAATCTTGACTCCGGGAAATTAGAAATCAGTCCCGGGGTGCAAATTGGGTACTTTCATCAAGATCATCGCTCCTTGAATTTTGAACTCACTCCAATCGAAGAGGTTCAGGAATTGAAACCGAGGATGGAGTATGGTGAATTGCGGGCACTTCTTGGGCGGTTTCAATTCACAAAGGAAATGATCTCAACTCCACTTAGCAAACTTAGTGGCGGTGAAAGGGCCAGAGTGGCTCTTCTCAGACTCCTGCTTGAGGAAAATAATATGCTTTTGCTCGATGAACCCACAAACCACTTGGACACAGATGCAAAGGTGGCTCTCGAGACCGCTCTGAGTGAGTTTGATGGAGGCATTATCACGGTAAGTCATGACCGATTTTTCCTAGATAAAGTGTGTGACACAATTTGGGATTTACAAGGAGATGGAAACCTAATTGTTTGGCCTGGAAACTATTCTGCTTACAAGAATAGGGTCGTAGGTACCCTGTGAGTCTTGGTGAATCAGAGGGTACCCTCTGATTCAGTGAAGGAAGAGTCTGGTGCCGGTGAAGAGCATGGCCATGCCGTGCTCGTTGGCTGCGTCGATCGACTCCTGGTCGCGCACAGAGCCGCCTGGCTGGACCACGATGGCAACACCGATCTCGTGCGCAGCATCGATGCCGTCCCTGAATGGGAAGAAGGCGTCTGATAGCATCATCGAGCCTATCGCCCGCCCGCCGGACCTGCGGGCGGCTATCCTCACCGCCTCGACGCGACTGGTCTGGCCGGGCCCGACGCCTACCGTCGCGCAGCCGTTCTCTGTCCTCGCGACCAGTATGATCGCGTTCGACTTGACCTCCGCGAGCACTGCCGAGCCGAACTGGGCCAGAGCGAGTTCGGAGGAGCCGATCTGCCGATCCGTGACGCACTTCACCTCATCCCAGTCTATCTTCGGCGCGCCCTCCACCTGAGCCAGCCAGCCGCCGTCGACCTGGCGCAGCCTGACCTCATCGGCGCGCGGCTCGATCGGGTCTAGCGAGAGCAGCCTGCGGTTCTTCTTGGCCGAGAGGATCTCGAGCGCCTCTGGCTCGTAGCCAGGTGCGATCATGCACTCGAAGAAGTGGCTGCCGATGGCTTCGGCGGTCGCCTTCTCGACTGGCTTGGTGAAGGCGATGACGCAACCGAACGCGCTCTCGGGATCGCTTTCCAGCGCGTTGCTCCACGCTCCCACCTGTGTGGCGTCGACTGCCGCGCCGCAGGGGTTGGTGTGCTTGACGACGACGCAGCAGTGAGACTCGTCTGAGCAGGTGAGGTAGAGCGAGCGGATCAGCCGCAGGGCGCCGTCGAGGTCGAGGTAGTTGTTGAACGAGAGTTCCTTGCCGCCGTGCTGGACCGCCGCTGCAAGGCCCGGAGGACCTGTCGCCGAGGCTTGGGGGTAGAACGCGGCGGGCTGGTGCGGGTTCTCGCCGTAGCGCAGCCTGACCCCCTCCTCGGATGCGATGTGTATTCGCGAGGGCACGTCTGTGTCTGCGAACCTGCCCTCGAGCTCGTTGGAGACTGCCGCATCGTAGGCGGCGGTCCTCTGGTAGGCGGCGAGCGCCAACTCCTCTCGTGCCTCATCGCTGACACCCGACGGGCTGCCGTATGCGGCATGGAGGGCATCGAGCACGCTAGGGTACTGGTCGGGGTGGGTGAGCACCAGCACGTCGCGGTGGTTCTTGGCGGCGGAGCGGATCATCGTGGGCCCGCCTATGTCGATCATCTCGATGAGTTCGTCAATGGGAGCGGGCGGCTCGCGCGCCGCGACCGCCTCGAAAGGGTAGAGATTGACGCAGACGAGGTCTATGGGAGAGTAGCCCATCTGGCTGAGGGCGGCCATGTCATCCTCGCGCCCGCGCCGCGCGAGGATGCCCCCGTGCACAGCCGGGTGCAGGGTCTTGACGCGCCCGTCGAAGATCTCCGGCTGGCCGGTGGCCTCGGATACATCGGTGACATCCAGCCCCACCTCCCTGAGCGCGCGTGCGGTCCCGCCGGTGGACAGCAGCTCCCAGCCCATGCCCGCGAGGGCCTGTCCGAGGCTTGCGATGCCTGACTTGTCCCAAACGCTGAGCAGAGCGCGTGGCGACGCCATGTTGACGCGTTCGTGCGGTGGACTTGAAGGGTTCGTGTCCGCAGTCCTAGTCGCCTCGGGCAGAGATGACTTGGTCGATCCTGAGCATGCTCATCGCGGTCTCGGTCGCCGCCTCCAGCCCTTCCTCAATGACTGCTCTAGGATGCCACACGCCATCTGCCGTTCCGACAGAACCATCGGGGGTGATTCCGACGAAGCCGTCATCCTCCCTAGCGGCGGCTCTCAGTTCGAGGACTCGGTCCAGCGCATCACCACCGGAGTTCTCGACCAATGTGGCTGGAATCGTCTCGAGGGCTCGGGCGTAGGCGTCCATCGCGAGTCTCGCGCGGCCCGGCTGAGACTCTGAGGCCCGGCGCACGGCGTGGGCCATGCGGGCGTGGATAGAGCCGCCGCCGGGCAGCAGCTCGCCGCTCGCGAGGGCCAGCGAAGTGGCTC
>Ga0208206_1000008_pt1 | contig 64534 bp, 52 predicted proteins | sample DeeseametaMP1483_FD_184187 | JGI IMG/M metagenome (GOLD analysis project Ga0208206, IMG submission 184187) | Marine microbial communities from the Deep Pacific Ocean - MP1483 (SPAdes) | ecosystem: Environmental > Aquatic > Marine > Oceanic | place: South of Fiji, South Pacific Ocean | collected... | reverse complement strand
CCTGACTGTAGACTGGAAACACTTGGTTGTAGGCAGCCATCAGGGGGTCCCCGGTTCAAGTCCGGGAGCGCGGACCACCTTCTCTCGACAGGCCCACTCGGACAATGTGGGCAGACTGATAAAGGGGGGTTTGGTCGGCAGGCCGCTACGAGGTCTGACTATGGGTGTCCAGCAGTATGTCCGCTCACTCTGGAAGACTCCGAAGGCGTCGCTGCCGCCGAGGTACCGACGCGAGCGCATGGTGGGCTGGAGGCGAGAGCCGGTGTTCCAGCGAATCGAGCGACCGACCCGCATCGACGCGGCCCGCAGAGTCGGCTACAAGGCCAAGCAGGGCGTCGTCGTAGTGAGGACTCGCGTACGTCGAGGAGGACTGCGCAAGGGCAAGATCCACATGAAGCGCAAGCCGTCCAAGTCCGGCATCAAGAAGATCACCATGGCTAAGTCAATCCAGCGCATGGCCGAGGAGCGGGTCAACAGGCGCTACCCGAACCTCGAAGTCCTCAACTCGTACTGGGTCGGAGAGGACGGCAAGAACAAGTTCTACGAGGTCATTCTGCTCGACCCCGCACACCCCGCCATCAAGTCCGACAAGCAGCTTGGCTGGGTATCGAGCGGCAACAGCCACAGGGGTCGCGCGTTCCGCGGCAAGACCAGTGCAGGCAAGCGCGGGCGTGGGCTGTACAACAAGGGCAAGGGCGCTGAGAAGCTCCGCCCCAGCCTGAAGGCCAACAAAAACCGCGGCAAGTGAGTTCTCACTCGCCGTCATATTGATGCCTGTCCCGTCTTGGCCAGTGCCGATGGCCGACCTTCAAGTGTCCGAGATTCGCGGGCTCCCGGTGATTATGCCGAGCGGCAGATTGCTCGGCACCGTCCACGATACAGTCATCGACACCGACGGATGGACCTGCACCCACATCTTCGTCGCCGACCCTCCTGCGGACCTCGTCGAGGGACGGATCCACGTCGCCATACCGTGGAACTGGGTCCGCTCTATCGGGGACGTCGTCATGCTGCGCTGGTTCCCTCCGACCCCGATTCCCCGCAAGTTGTGAGAGTTCAATACGGGTCGGCTCCCGCATCGGCCTGAGAGAGATGCTCGTACTGCATGTCCTAGGCACATCAGGCTCGCGCCCGACTCGCGGGCGCTCGGTCGCCGGTAACTATCTCTCGACGCCCTCCGGAGGTATCGTCATCGATTGCGGCGAGGGCTTCCAAGAGAGGCTGCTGAAGCACGACCTCGCTCTGAAGGCGACCGGCACCAACAAGCGCGCTCGCGCCTCGAAAATCAGAGTGATTCTGCTCACCCACAGCCATCTCGACCACTGCTGGGGTCTCCTGCCGTTCCTCTACACGATGGATCTCGACGGACGCACCGCCCCACTCACCATCATCGCCCCGACCGCCTCCGAGAGAGCCCCGTCCCGCTCCGACTTCGCCGGCCTCTTCGAATCCTGGCGGGACCTGCTCGCCGGCGAGCTCTCTAGGGGAGGCCTCGGGTTCCCCGTCGAGTGGGTGCTGATTCCCGTCGACGGCGAAGAGCCGATCGACCCACCGGTGCAGCCGCTCGAGGGCGTGCACCTGACAGCCGTGCCCACTAGGCACGGTGTCGTCTCGGTCGCTTGGATGGTCTCCACCCCCAAGCGCTCGGGACGCTTCGACCGGGATCAGGCAGCCTCGCTGGGACTTGCCGACCATCAGGTTTCGCGGCTTGCTGCAGGAGAGAGCGTCATCCATGACGGCGCGGAGCTGGACCCGGCTGACTTCCGCGCCGAGAGGCGACCTCCCTGCCGGCTCCTCGTCAGCGGCGACACCACTCGTGGCGTTGCCTCGTTCAACCAGGAGAGCTTAGGCGGTCCGGTGGACCTGCTGATCCACGAGGCCACCTACACCAACGAATACCACGACAAGTCCGAGGCATATGGGCACTCGACCGCTGTCGACGCCGCAGCCGCTGCATCGGTGATGGGCGCCAAGGTTCTGGGAATGGTGCATCTGAGCACGAGAATCAGTGATTGCACAATACTCGAATCAGAGGCTAGGGAAATCCATCCGAGCAGCTTCGTCTGCGAGGATGGGGACATAATCGAAATCTCTCTGGATGGGGCCATCGACGTCTCCAGACGCCGTGGAAACGTCTGGATGCCTCTGAGCATAGAGTGAACGCGACTGCGATACGATTCAAAAGCAGGGGGCAAACCGTTCTGCGTGCGCCGAGCGTCAGCCAGTCTGCTAATCGCCTTGCTGCTGGTCAGCGCGGCCCCATTGGCCCAGGCTGACTCCAAGGGAGTCATCTCCTGCGTCAACGCAGACCTCACGATGATGCCTGCCAGTTGGGATGTCGAGGACCAATCCTGCGTTCGCCTGGACCTCGGAGAGCTGGAGCCCGGCGAGACCCTGTCCTTCGACATCACCTCCGACGGGCTCATCGACATCCTGCTCTTCTCGGTCAATTCCATCTCCGTCTACCAGAACGAGCAGGCTTACCGGAGCGATTCCATTTGGGAGAGCGACTCGGTCTTCGAGAACTTCAACGGCACAGGCGCATGGCACTGGACCGTACCCGACGACCGCGAGATGACCCGCTGGTACCTCGTCTTGGACAATCTCGCGCATCCGCAGGACGGAGGCGGAGGGGCTCAGGGCATAGCGAGCGCCTCAGTCAGTCTGGACTCAGGACCAGTCCTCGCTGCGCCATTCACCCTCGCCGACACCATCGTGCGACTCGATGTCGGCGAGCACTCGATTCTTCACGGGCCGTTCGTTGTCGACGCCGGCACTCAGGCCAGAATCGACGCGACGACGATGGAGGGGGCTCCCGATGTCTTCCTGATGACAGAGTCCCAGGTGACCCTGTACGAGGCAGGCGGCACCGCGGCCTCCCGCGTCGAGGGCACCGACATGCTGCTCATCACCACCGAGCGCCACATGGTCTGGCTCGTGCCCGAGACGTACGAGGGCATTGACCTCTATCTGGTGGTCGACAACAGGCCGGGCCCCTCCGGAGGCGGCGCCGGGACTCAGAAGATTGCCACCACAGTTACCCTCTCGCTCACCCCCGTGCTGGATCCGACCATCAGCAGCGAGGTCTCTCTGGACACCATCGACGTGGGGGCCATCGTCATGCTGGACGCCTCCGAGACCCCGAACCGCTCCGGCCAGATTCCCCCCTCCGGCTTCAGGTGGGACACTAACGCGGACGGCGTCGACGACACCGTCGGCTCAAACGTCAACATCAGCTGGGCCGACCCGACGAACATCACCATCAGGCTCACCGTCGTATCCATCGACGGTCGCAGCGCCAGCGTGTACCAGGATATCGAGGTTGCCGACATCTCAGACCCAGAAGTCAGCATCGGGGTCACAGCCATCCTCGAGCGTACCTACGGTGACAGCGTGGTCCTGAGCGGACAGGTTTCAGACAACTGGGGAATCCAGACTATCGAGTGGCTCGTCGACGACGAGCTCGCCCGCAGCAACGCCGGAGACGACGAGGGAGCGACCGTGTTCAGCCACACGTTCAACTCCAGTTACTCGGCCGGGACGCACACCGTCACCCTCCGCGCCACCGACAGGTCCGACAGGGTGGCCGAGGACACAGCAACCATCAGCCTCTACGATTCGACCCCGCCCGTAATCGGGATTTTCCAGAGCGAGGTATCCCTGCAGATTGGGCAGACCTTCCGCTTTGAGGCCAATGTCACTGATGCCGAGTCGAGCAACCTGCTCTTCACTTGGGACTTCGACGTCTCGGTCGACTTGGACTCTGACGGCGACGCTAGGAACGACGCCGACGCCCACGGCGACTCGGTACTGTGGAGCTACGACCAGTCAGGTGCCCAGTGGGTGGTCTGTCACGTCGAGAACGATGCCGGACTGGTCAGCGAGTTCGAGATTCTCGTCAATGTGCTGAGCGGATCCGAGGGCGGCGGCGCCTTCGACCTGATGACCATGGGTATGATTGGCCTAGCAGCCGTCGTCGCATTGGCTGTCGTGATGATCTCGTGGAGAGTCGTCTCCAACCGCAGACTGGCCGCTCTCATCGCAGAGCAGGAGGAACCCGAAGAAGCCCGGGCAGCCGCTCCGTCGGCCGACGAGCAGAAGGCGATGTGGGGCGGAGGCGACATGGCTGCCGCAACTCCTCAGCACTCTCCTCAGATGTTCAGTGACTTCTCTAGTGGGATGTCAGGGGCCACCGCTGACGTTTCAACCGCGATGGGCGAGCCCGAGGGCGGCGACATAGACCCCGACATCGCGGCACTGCTGGAGTCGGCCAAGCAGTCACAGTCGACTCCCGCGCCCAGTGTCGCCAGCGACTTGCTGTCCGCCTTCGAGAGCGATGACACTGTCAAGAGGGAGGATGTCGAGTTCTCGCATGAGGGACGGACCGAGGAAGAGCCCTCGAAATGGTCCCCGGGAGAAACTGGGACCGGGGTCTTCCAGCCAGTGCAGGACCCCGAGCCAGAGCCCGAGCGGAACCGGACCGTGCGCCAGAACTGCTCGTCTTGCGAGAAGCTGTTCGAAGTCGACTTGCCCGAGGGCGTCGACGCAGCTAGGACCGCTTGCCCTCACTGTGGTTCGATAGAATCGATCAGTTTGGGCTGACCGCCATGCCGGTCTGGGTTATTGATGCAGGGGCCGTTCCTGTAGGGCAATACCCTATAGCGCACCTCTGAGAGGTGCGAGCATGGACAACACCGGTGTCCGGCTCGTGTATCGGGCCCCTGCGGTGTCACATTCGCACACCCTGCTGATGATGCTGCTGTTCCTCCTGCCCGTTCTCTCCCCGATTGCCAGCGTCAGCGGCGAGGCTAGGATAGAATCGCAGGACTTCGAGATTCTCGATCAACTCTCGGACTTATTGGAAGAGCGACAGGAGGTACTGGAAAGCAACTCTGTCGGACAGATGGCCGGCCCGACAATCGAGGGTGTCAGCAACGCAGTCACACCCACAGGCTCGTCCGATCCCCTCTCGGACGTCGATGGCGCTATCGAAGGGGCGACAATGGCCGTCACGACTCCCCCGGAGCCCACTCATCCCGGCCCCTACCAGCTTCTGGTAGATCCCGACAGCAGGCCTCCCGGACAAGTGGACAACGTCTGGCAGACTCTGGTGAACCTCACTGACTACGTCATCTGGACCCAGTACACCGACCTCGATGGCAATGTCATCGAGAACTTCGAGGTCGTCACATTCACCGCCAACCTACTATCGCTCTTGGATATCAACTCGGACCCGCTTCTGCACGAGGTCGATATCGACAACGACGGGGACGATGACATCGAGGTCGGACTCAAGATCGCTTGGGAGTTCTCAGGCGGCTGGGGGGTCGATCTCGATAGCGGAATACTGTGGATCGAGCCAGGGATCTCCTATTCGGTCAAGGTCCTGGGTTCGAGCCAGAACGACCCCGACTGGGACGACTTGGACAAGCTCCAAGTCTCCCTGATCAAGGCCTTCGCCTATTCTGGACCGGGCTCCATCCTCGCACTGGGGGAGGGCGAGTCCTACATCTGGGTCGTCGACTCCAGATTCACGACCCAGCCGAACGACTTCTCACTGAGAGTCGGGATAGAGAGGTTCTACTTCGACATCGCAGGCGCAGGGTCGGACCTCTTCGTCACGTTGATTCAAGCCCTGACGCTCGGCATCATCAACTCGGGCGTGGATGAATCGGGAATCACCTTCGCATCGATGTCCGCTCCCTATGCCATAGAGATCAGCAATGACGGGCAGTCGACCTGCCCGGACAGATACTCCCCCGACGAGATGCTGTTCGCCTCCTATCTGGAGTTGAACTGCGGCGTGACCGCAGGCTTCGGGTACCTGCATTTCTCACCCCCCGACGACAGTGGTGACAGAGACTTGTGGGAACTCGCTTACATCGAGCTCTCGCTGCACCCCAACAAGGACGCGGTCATACTCCCCAACCAGGTCGATATCGTCATCAGGACCGACACCGTGCTGCCGGCGAACGGGCTGGTCGACGGGGAGGACGGCCTGACCACCATCGAGTACTGGGCTGACGAGAGGACTGACCTCCATATCCACTTCCACGAGAACCGCTCGGAGTTGCCAGCGGAGGAGTCGGACGACGGGGGCCAGGGCAACGTCACCGACTCCGTTGGCTGGCTGCGTGGGATGCCCGCAGGGTCACTGTCGGAGGGCGAGATCAGGAGGGTCTTCAGGATGCTGGGTTCGGATGGCTCGCAATCGCAGTTGCCGGGCGAGCTTCCCGAGCGGTTGGGCATGATTCTCGGGATCAAGAACTTCTCACGCGACGACAGCGAGAACGTCAACGACCCGACCCTGCCGGTCAATCCAGCGAATCCGCCAAAGACGCTGATTCTGCTGCGTTCCGTCCAGTCCATCGAGGAGATCGATTACGACTCGTGGTTCCTCCGCGGAGGGGCTGTCGACGACCATAGGAAGATGCACATCTCGGCTAGGGACGTGCCTACCGCTGCAGTCCTCTACGGCTCCTTCGAGTTGGCAGGCAAGGACGAGGTAGATACCAGCTTCGATTCGGAGGACAGCCTCGACTTCATCTCCAAGATCATGGACAACGTCCTGATCAACATAGTCGATCTGTTCCTCGACATCGGCAATGTGCTCAACGACATCCCATCGGCCGTGGTCGACATCATCAGCGGTGGGGCCGATGGAACCAGCGGGCTGGAGGGGCGCTCGTTCCACCTTCTGCTCACCGATAACTGGCTGGTCACCCGCTCCGACATGCCGATTGAACACATCTCGATCCAGATAGGCTCCAGCGCCCATCCGATCCTGCCCGGTGACCATCTACTGCTGGCCCAGGACAGAGATCTCGACACGGTGAACGGCCGCAACGGGCCTGTAGATCCGCTGGTCCCGGTAGCGGCGAGCATCAGTTTCAGCGGGCTGATCGCGTTCTCAATAGTCGATGACAACGACCTCGACGAGCAGACCATGGCTCTTAGAACGGCCTCGGACGAGCCGTTCCGTTTCACTTACATCGAGCATCCTTCTGGCCTGCTCGAAGGAGCCTCCTACCAGTCGCTGACCTTGAGTGACATACCTGACAACCTCTCAACGTACATCACCCCTGAGGGGATGGAGTACACGGCTTCGACGAGCATCGATTCCATCGTCTACGCCGGCTTGGACGGAACCCAGCGCCAAGCAGCTCACATCTTCGGGGTCCCAGACAGTTTCACGACGACCTTCGGGACAGACACCAGCTGGTCCTCGTCCACCCCGATCTCCACCATCGAGGTCCAGATTAGCAACGCATCAGAACCCGTGACCATGACCGGCGACCACTTCCTGTTCCACCACGACCCGGTCTCAGAGACCTCGACCATCTCGGTGAGGCTGACAGGTCTGAGCGAGGTCGGTTGGATAGAACCCGCCGAGGAGGGCGCGTCCGGGCCGGCGGGCCGGGGTACCGCCTACATGTCCGTGTCCGGTGACAGGCAGTTGAGCATCAATGTCGATCAGGCGCCCACACAGGACAATGATCCGCTTTCGGTACTCGCCTCCATCGACCCACTGCCCTCCTCGGTGTCGGTCGGGATACCTACAGGGGTAGAGGCGGGATCGACGCTCGCAGTCCCCGAGTTCAACATCTCCAACGGTGTGTCAGGAATCGCTTTCTTCATCAGCGGGTTCGCCGACCTCGGTCGCTCAGTCAACAGCGTCCTCTCGGGAGTCACCTCGGACATCTCCACAGGTGCCGAGTCGGAGGATGACGGCTTCTCCTTCGGCATCCAGTTGGACGCTGACGCGTCCTTCGACCTCACAGTCGAGGCCATCCACGGTGATGGGTCGGTGGAGGCGCCCCCGTGGGTTCACGGCATCGCGTTCCAATCATCCGCCAGTGGTATTGCAGACGGCTTCCACCTCAGGACCTGGCTGCCCAACCTGCCTCCGATGATCGACCTCTCGATCAGTAGGACCCCGACGCTCAACGGCCAGGATTGGGCGATCAGCATGGGTCTCGAGGGCTGGGTGCCAGCGCGCGGCGAGTTGATGTTGCACGCCTATGGAATCAACGGACAGGACCTGCTGCTCACCCTGCAGGGGCTGACCATCGGGGAGCCGACCTCGCTCGTCGTGGACTCGCTCTTCGAGATAAGCACGATCGGCGGGATTACCGAGGTGGCGACCACGACTCACTACGGGATGTCCGAGCGACTCGATTGGGTCCACATCCTGCTAATCAACAGGGCAGCCGGCAGCAGGACTGAGGTGATGATACATGATATCCCGGAGTCGATTGACCTACATGCCAGCATCGGCACCGCGATTTCACTCGATATGACGGTGCCCGAGGCGTATCGTCGCGACGGCACCGCGGTCGGCGCCATCATGCTGCAGCAGATGCAGTGGATGGAGTCTGCGTGGTGGCCTGCGACCGTATTCCTGACCGATGTGCCGGGATGGGTCAATCTGACGACGGAGCCATCGCTGAATTTCGACATCACTCAGAACATAGCCTTCCAAGGCTCGGCGACCCTCGAGTTCAAGGCTTCTGACGAGGGCATGTCACTCTACATCGAGGCCTTCGGAAGGGCGATCAACAAGAGAGGCGACACCATCCTCCTAGCTCAGGGAATGTCCGACCGGATGTCGATCAAGCCCACCAGCTCCTTTGGTCTCGCCATCAGGTCAGGCGGTGAGGGAGTAGAACGGCTCTACATCCGAATGAGCAACGTCCCGGCGACCCCACCCGTCGTCCTCGAAGAGATGGAGGCTCTGGGGGAGAACCTGCAGAGGGCCACCATCCACATCAGGGAGATCGTGGGGCCATACAGCGTCATAGAGATCGATGACGTGCGAGGCGGCAGGATAATCGCCTCGGCTCGGGTATCTGCGCAAGTAGAGGGTACCGACTTTGACCTCCGAGGCGTTCTGCTGGACGCTCAGATAACCGGAGGCGTGCCGATGGGCACCACTCTTGGAGTGAATGGCATAGCCTCCGATTTGTCTCTGCTGAACATGGTGCCGGGGCTCGATGGCTCGACCAAGCACGTGATGGTGATCGAACCGTTCTCCTCAGCGATCCTGACTCTGCTGGCGACTGCTCTGGGAGGTGACTGACATGGGTCTGCTGGAGAAGCTGAGGGGGGAGGAGAGCATCGAGGAAAGGGACATTGACTCGCAGGTCGCCCACGAGGTGCTGGAGAGGATAGAGGAGGGTGCAAGGAGGCACATTTCGCCGACCAGGGTAATCTTCGCCTCAATCGCGGTCATGCTCCTACTCGCTACGAGCGTGTTCGTCTTGACATGGATAGTCCCGTACGACAGGGTCAGCGTCGATGTGGTGTACCGTCAAGGCGGTCCCGGGCACGTTGTACTGGTGGAGTTGGACAACAAGGGCAGCAGGACGATCGAAGACATCGACCTGCACATTAGGTTCATCGATTCGAACGGCATCGAGGTCGCTCGCTCGATATTCAATAGGGATTCCCTCCCGGCCCATACCTCAATCGCTGGGGACGACCTCGAACTGCTCGTCGAAGGGTCCTCGGTCTGGGAGGACTACACAATCGAAATACTGCTGAACTACGAGTACTACGGCGGCGATCGCAGCGAACGCTGGACCCACGACGTTGGAGGATGGACGATGGAGATGTTCGTGGACAAGTCGCCATATCGCTTTCTCTGAGCAGTCGCAAGCATGACTATTGATGGGTTCACAGAACCCATACGCTCAAATTGGTTCCGAGAAGGCGAGGGTCGATGACAAAGCGCTCAGTCTCCCTCGTGATGGCAGTTCTGCTACTGTCATACATCCCAATTCTCGAGCATTCATCGAACCACGACGAGACTTCCCGGGGAGTATGGGTTTTGGATTCGGATGTGGAGAGGATCGAGATCTCCCCCGACCCCAACAGCATCCAGGACCTCGGCGCTCCTACCATCTACAACGGCTACGAAGACATCCGCTCTGTTCGCGCCGACTCCGCCATCGGGGTCTACACCGAGACAGGGCTCCTCCCAGGGGTCGCGATGACCCTTGAACTGGCCCAGACCCGCTCTGACCTGGCTGTCGTACTCGTCGACGGACAGAGCGGCCTCTGGGATGCCAGACAGGAGATTCTCGATGCAGCGGACATCGAGATCAGATCCACCATTCCGCCGTCAGGGTTCCTCGTTCAAGCCGCACCAGACGAACTCTCCAAACTGACCCGCGTCTCAGTGGTCAAGGCCGTTCACGACGTTCCAGCCGGACTGCTGGTCCACCCGGTGTTCTGGGAGGCTCATGGAGACGAGACCATCCTCGTCGAGGTGCTCGGCTGGAAGGACTCCGAACTCATCCGCCACAGCGAGCCCGGTCTCGGTCTAGACGACTCACTGAGCATCGCGGCCTCGTTGTGGCTGGAAGAGGCATGGTCGCCCGAGCGAGGGAGGATGTGGGGCGAGATTAGCCTCGAAGACGTCTCGCAGATCGTCAGGCACCCATCGGTGGCTTACGTGGCCCCTCTGCCAGTACTGGCTTTCCACAACAACGAGGCTCGCAACCACATGGGGGCCAACACCGTGGAGAACACCTTCATCACCGGACTGAACGGCAGCGGACAGAAGATCGCCGTTGGCGATTCCGGGCTCGACAACGACCACGGTGACTTCACCGGCAGGATTGCAGGGCTGACCTCCGTCACTCCTGGCGATTCATCCACCGCCGACACTCACGACGGGCACGGCACCCACGTGGCCTGCACTGTCCTCGGAGACGGCTATCGCAGCAGCGGGACCTACCAAGGAATCGCCCCTGAGGCCCAGCTCTACTTCCAGGCGATGGAGGACGACGACACAGGCGCGCTCTACAGTTACGGCATCAACAGCATGCTGAACTCCGCCTACAACAACGGCGCGCGTCTGCACACCGACAGCTGGGGTGCGGGCAGCGGGGCAGGCAGTTACTCGACGCAGTCAGAGGATGCCGACGACCGCATCTCCACTTGGGACCAGTACTGGTCGTATCAGGGAATGACGGTGCTCTTTGCCGCAGGCAACGAACGGAACGAAGGCGTCTCGCCGCCGGGCACCGCGAAGAACGTCATCACCATCGGCGCCCACGTGAATCGATACAACGGTGCCCCCGATGAGATGTACTACTGGAGCAGCCGCGGACCGACCGACGATGGCAGGATTAAGCCGGACTTGGTCGCCCCGGGTGACTACGTCCGCTCTTGCAAGTCCCAGGAGGCCGAGGACGCACAGGGCTCTTGGAGCAACAACTGGTACCTAGAGTACAGCGGGACTTCCATGTCCACTCCGGCAGCGGCTGGCGCCGCTGTCCTCGTCAGGGAGTACCTGATGGAGGTCGCAGGCAGGCAGGCTCCACAGAGCGCCCTCATCAAGGGGCTGCTCATCCTCGGCGCCAAGGACATGGGCTCCCGTGACATCCCCAACAATGACGAGGGCTGGGGAAGGGTCAATCTGGTCGACTCGCTGATTCCAGACAGCGACGTGGGCATCTTCGTGGACGACCGCTCACGCCTCTCCAGTGGGCAGGTGAGCGATTACACGTTCGACATCACGCGCTCGGGTGAGCCGCTGAAGGTCGTACTGACTTGGTCCGACTACCCCGGCTCGTCATCCTCATCCAGCCAACTCAGGAACGATCTCGACCTCGAGGTAATCTCACCGAATGGGCAAATCACGTACAAGGGTAACGCCTTCATCAACGGCCGCTCGGTCACGGGAGGGACCAAGGACTCGACCAACAACGTCGAGGTCGTCCTGATAGACAACGCCGCGACTGGCACATGGACGGTCCGTGTGCGCGATGCGCAGCATGGTGGCGGGCGAACTTGGCAGCCCTATGCGCTCGCGGTCCGCGGCGTGAACGTGAACGACCTGAGCCCTGACCCAGCATTCGTACAGAACTCGTTCGAGATTTCCTCCACGATTCCCCAAGTCGGCGAGGAGGTCGACATCTCTGTGCTGATACAGAATCAGGGCGCCGGCTCCGTAGCTGAACTCGCAGTGATCGCGAGGGCCGACAACGACCTGCTCGGAACTCGGACCCTGAGCATGTCTCCCGGTGAGTCCGCCGAGCTGACTTGGAACTGGACACCCGTCCAAGAGGGAATGGTCGAATTCACCTTCCACATCGACCCGAGCGATGCGGTAGAGGAGGCCTCGGAGTCGAACAACTACATGTCTCAGACCGTGGTGGTCAGCGCACCGGGGGTTCGGGTGACCACCGAGCAGGACACCATGACTCTGGCAGATGCGACCGACAGCTCGACGGCTTGGCAATTGTCCCTCATGAACACCGCATTGTTCGAGACCAACGCCTCAATCTACGTCACCGACCCCGTGCGAGTGCAGGACGGCGTCGAGTTCGACTGGTTCACGTCATTCACTTCGAACACGTTCAACCTCGACGCCGCCGAGACGACCACCGTCGGTCTGACGATGGTCCATCCGGCTCCGCCGCCGCCCGGTCTCTATAGGATGGTAGTGACCGGGACCGATATCGAGAACGACATCGATTCGGAGCTGATGCTCTACTTCGAGGTCCCGATACTGGCCGAGGGCGACATAGTCCTCCCCGGAGAGCAGTTCCTAGTCAGCCCGCTCGAGCCGACAAATCTCCAGATTCTGGTCTTCAACGAGGGCAACGGCGCTCAGACCTACGATGTCGAACTCGTCTCCCCTGCCGGCTGGCACCTCGGTCTGGACACCCTCGGATCCTTCGCAGGCTCCTCGCATGGCTCAACCGGCACGCTCGCCAAGGACGCGGGCCGGGCTATCGACATCACGATTAACCCGCCCGGAGCGATGATTCCAGCCGGCTCGCTCTTCAACGCGGCCGTCATAGTTCACTCACGCGTCAGCTCTGACTCCTGGAGCGCCGATATCCCCCTGATCGTCAAGGCGATCGACCAAGTCAGCGTGACCCCGTCATCGGACGGCATCGAGCATGAGATCGCCCCGGACGCTCTGCTGGAGATTGAACTGGAGTTCAACAACCAAGGCAACCGGCTGATTGACTTCCAGCCTTACGTGAGGAGCATCCCCGGAGGCTGGACCGTCACAGGCGGTCTGAACATGGTCAGCATCCCCGCAGGTGAAACGGCCGATTGGTCGGTCTCCCTGCAGGGCAACGGCGTGGCCGTCAGCGGCGACCTCGAGTTGAGGTTCGCGACCGAGGACGGCTACTACGTGGATTGGAACAGGACCCTGGATGTCCTATCTGGTGCGATGCCGACCTTGGTGTTCCACCTAGTCGCCCTCCCGGACGGAACCACTGCCGACTACCCGCTCGGAGTATCCGCTCACCCAGTCGGGGCACCTGGGTTCGACCTCGGTTGGACAGTTACCAACGAAGGCTCCACCACGTGGCGCCCTACGACTTACATGGAAGTTCCGAACGACGATTGGTCATCGACCTGCGTCGGCCCGTCCACTCTCTCCGCAGGAGCCACTTCGACGGTCTGGTGCACCGTCGTCATCCCATTGTCCGCCGAGGCCGCTTCCGAGCCGATCGTGACTTTGGTCATGGAGGGCGAGGGAGTTGAGGTGAGAGACTCGATCTCACTGTTGGTCGAGTCCGTGGCCAGAGTGAGTTGGACCGTCACCAACCAGCAGGTCGCACATGAGGGCTACGAGACCGTGCTCTCCCTCGACCTCCAGAACGTCGGTAACTCGGACATCTCCCACGTTCTGCAAGCCTCGGGCCCAGATGGGTGGAACCCCCTGATTCTCGATGGCGTGGTAGTCAGCCTGCGCCCGGGCGAGACGCGCAACTTCAAACTCGGATTCACACCCAACACCGGAGAGGATGGCACTCTAGTAGTCGAACTTGGGGATTCCGACAACGTCGAGGACTCCACTTTCGTAATCGAAATCGACGTACTGCCAGCGAGGACAGAGGAGAGCATGTCCACTATCAAGATGGCACTGTTCGCAATCCTCATCCTCGCCTTAGCCGGAGGCGTTGGCTTCTTGGTCTACTCTAGGACAGTTGGCAATTCGGCGAGCCTGATTAAGACCGAGGCACTCAGCAAGATCGCGGACAGCCTCGGGCTGGGCGAGAAGGAGGTAGAGGACGGCAGCGGAATCCCGTGTTGGATATGCAGTCAGGACATCGTCCTCGGCGAGGCACTGGCGTGCTCCGAGTGCGGCGCGAGATACCACAAGGCCGGACAGGTCGAGGGCTGTGATATCGTGTCGATGGGTCATTGTCTGCACTGCGACGCCGAATCAGAGGGGCTTCTCGAAGCGTGATTGAACCGCGACCCCTAGGGTCGCGATGCCCGAAGTCCTTAGAGGGATGGTGGATTCGGAGTCATGATGAAGCGTAGTCCTTCGACCGCTCTGCTGGCGGCTCTGCTGCTACTCACTGTGGCCTCACCACTGGCTTCCGCCGAGGTCTCAGTAGCCCTTTCAGCAAGCCCGATGGCGCAGGAGGCCACCACTGATGACGATGCGGAGTACGACATCACCGTGACCAACGACGGCGATGAGGACATCACGGTCACTCTGAGCACCCAGCAAGGCAGCGACTGCAGTGGGTTCTCGTCCTCCTTGGATTCCTACCAGGTCTCAGTCGACCAAGGGGACTCTGAGACCGTCAAGCTGACCGTCACTGTGAACGACCAGGCCGATGGGGAGTGCGAGACGACCGTGGACGCCCAGGCTCAGGGAGAGGGACTCCCGGGATCACCGGCCACCGATGACGTGACCGTGACCACCACCTCGGGCGATGGAGGCGGCCTGTACTCGGTAAAACTCTCGACCGATGAGTTGACCAAGACCTACGAGGGAGATGACAACGAGGGTGACAGCGTCGTCTGGGACGTCGAGGTCGAGAACAATGGCGAGCAGCAGGCCAACATCCAACTCGAGATGACCTCGGACAGCGACTGCGAGTCTGATACCTTGGACGCAACCGTCGACCCGCAGGTCCTGCAACTGGAGCCCGAGGAGAATGAACAGGTCGAGGTGACCGTTGAGGTCCCCGATGGACGCTCCACCGAGGCCGGCAACCACTGCTTCATCCTCAAGGCGACTGTTACGAACGACCCTAACGCCGCCGATCAGGCCGAGGACAACCTGACGCTGACTCTCATAATACCGGAGCTGAAGGAATGCGACCCCACCCTGCAGTACACCTCGCACAACCTCGACCCCGACGAGTCTGCCAGCAACTCATTCGAGGTCGAGAACGTCGGCAACACCGAGTGGACCGTCACTGCAAACGCTCAGGCTCAGGATTCGAGCCACGACATCACTGACTGGGTCGACTTCGACAGCCCGCTCAGTAAACTGCTCTCCGAGTCTGGGGGCTCTCAGGACAGCCATATCTTCACTTTCTCGGTCACCCCAGACGACTCTGTCGAGGCGGGCACCCAGGTGGGCATCAAGATACAGGGACGTGCCGGTACCGCTGTGGGCTGCGAGCAAGTGCTCACGGTCACAGTCGGCCAGAGCCACGCCGCTACGATGACTCTGAGCAAGAACAAGCTCTCCAACGTCGAGCCCGGAACCTCAGACACAGTCTCAATACAGATAACAAATCTGGGCAACGGGATGGAGACGCTCTCCATAGGTGCCTCCGGGCTGCCTCCGGGCTGGCAGATATCCTTCTCCCAGAATTCAGTCACAGTTGGCAGCGTGCACTCTGGCAACAACAAGCAGACCATCAGCGCCGAGGTCTTCGTGCCCGAGGGCGCTAGCGCCGAGGAAGAGACTGTGATCACCTTCTCGGTCGGGCGTGGCGGTGGCACCACGCCTTACGACACCAAGGACCTGACAGTGTCTGTCGACGCACATCACGGCCTGACCACCTCGATTCTGTCCACCCAGCAGACGGGCAGGTCCAACCAGACCGTCCAGTTCCCGATAGATGTCACCAACACGGGCAACATCCGCGACACCATCAAGCTCCTGACCTGCGACCCGAGCGACCAGACCGGATGCAACTCCCCCATGTGGGCCTCCTCGTACTCCGACTCTCAGGGAAACACGATCACTCAGATCATCCTCGACCCGAGTGAGACCCAGACGATATACCTGGACATCCTCGTTGAGGGCGAGGAGGATGCCGACTCAGCGAGCGTGCTCGCCCGCATCGCGATCTATGGCACGACGGTAATCGAAGACCACACTGTGAGCGTGATCGTCTCTAACTACAACTACGGTATGGCGATCACACCGCAGAACCCCGGCGACGTCCCGGACCAGATCGATGCGACTCTCCCACCGGGAGGCTCGCTTACCACTGCATTCTGGGTCGAGAACATCGGCGACTACCCCGGTGGCGACGCCGCGGTGATATCGGTGACCGGGATGGAGTCGTCCGTACTGAGGACAATCACCGTCGAGGGAGTCGAGATCGAGGGAACAGTCTCACTGGGACTGGGTGAGAGAGTGCTCATAGAAATCGAGATAGGGGTTCTCGAGGGCGTGGCGGACGGCGTCTCTGGAGTAGTGAAGGTCAGCGCCTACTCGGAGAAGAACACGGCACAGAGCACCTCGGTTGACATGATCGTCGAGGTCAGGACCATCCATGACCTCAGATTCACCCTCGAGGGGGAGGACGAGCAGACTGTCGAGTATCCCGACAAGGCCTACTTCTCCCTGTATGTCACCAATCACGGAAACACACTCGAGACGGTCGAAGTCCTGTCCAGCGAGTCGCTCAGGGGTTGGTCCATCGACGTAGTCAATGAGGAGTTCGAACTCGAACCCGGAGTCACCCGGGAAATCGAGGTAAGGGTGACCCCACCGAGCGACTTGCTCGATGATGACACCTATCTGTTCACTCTGACCGTGCAGCCCGAGGGTCTCACTGTGGCAGGTCAGCCCATTGATCTGACAGTGACCTCGGAGATGCCCGCATCGTTCATCGGCCTGTCCGAGGAGGCAGCTCAGACACTGGTCTACGGCTCCATCGTACTAGGATCGATTCTGGTCGTCGTTCTGTTCTTCCGCTCTCGCGCTGAAAACCGCAGGATAGTGGAAGCACTTGAAAATGAGTTAGAGGACTAGTCACGGCACCAAAGTCGAGTCCGGATAGGCTTATTTCCGGGTCTTAGGTGGATTGACCCGTCGGTCCCTTGAGGGACCGTCGGGTGATACCGATGACCACAGTTCCCGAGGCCTACCTCGCAGTCGCTGTGATGGCTCTCGTCGGCATCGGCTTCCCGGTGGTCACTTACATCGCTACGGCCTTCTTGAGGCCGAGGAAGGCCTCCAACGAACCAAACATGATGCGATCCTGGCTGCTGCCAGGGTACGAGACCGACCAGAGCCTGTACATCCGCAGGGATAGCACCTACGAGTGCGGCGCCGAGCCGGTCGGGGACGCTCACATAAACTTCCACTTCCAGTATTACTGGTACGCCATCATCTTCCTCGTCTTCGACATAGCGTTCATGTTCCTCGCCTTTGGCGGGGTCATCGCAATGCAGGACGGCATCCTAGAGCGGCCGGAGGTCTACGGAGCTCTCGCCACTCTGACCGCGTTCATCGTGCTGATGGGGCTCGGCGTCTGGCACGTCTTCCGCAGGCGAGGCAGAATCTACATCTGAGGTGAGCGAATGGCGGAGGACGGGCAGAACTACTCGATGTTCAGCAGCAGGATGCTCGTCGACGTAGTCGGCGACGTCACCGACGAGGCACTCAAAGCCAGCCGCATCAAGGACATCATCGGGGTCCTCGCGGGAAGAATCTTCAACTGGAGCCAGCGCAAGTCCCTGTTCCCGCTCCACCTCGGCATCAAGTGCTGCGCCCTCGAGATGGCCGCGGCAGGCGCAAGTCGCTTCGATGCCGAACGCTTCGGGGTGTTCTTCCGCTCCAGCCCGAGGCAGTGCGACGTCCTGCTAGTCAACGGCCCAATCAGCAAGAAGTTCGCCGACCCCATCATTCGGCTCTGGGAGCAGATGCCCGAACCCAAGTGGTGCATCGCCATGGGCGAGTGCTCGATCTCCGGTGGACCCTACTTCCAATCCTACAACATCCTCGAGGGCGTCGACACGATAATCCCCGTCGATGTCTACATCCCGGGATGCCCGCCTCGACCAGAGGCTCTGATTGACGGCTTCGACAAGCTGCGACAGAAAATCATCCGCATCGGTGCCATCCCGAGCGACGTCAGGCCGGAAACAGAGGCACCTCTCATCATCGGGGATGAGTAAGGGGGGGTTTCTGTGTCCAAGATCGTTCCAATCAAGGTGCAGAAGGCCGAGGCCGAGAAACTGGCCGCTGCCGTCTCGCAGATGGCCGGCGTCGAGGCCGAGGTGGTCGAGCGGGTCAATGGGACGCATCCTCGCCCCGTCGTGGTCGGGAACAGCTCCCCTGAGAGTTGGAGGGCACTCGCTGAGATGCTCCACTCAGAGCACGGCGTCGACCACTGCTCGATGGTCACCGGCATCCACTGGCCAGAGGGAGACGCGGACAAGAAGTGGGAGGTCATCTACCACCTGATGAGAATCGCGGTCAGAGACCCACCAATCGAGGATGGCTTAGTCCGGCCAATCATCGTCGACCCCTCGAAGGTGAAGGGGGCGAGCACGCCTCTGGAGCTGGAGTTCCACGTTCACCTGCCTGACACGAGGACTCCTTCGGTCGACTCGGTACAGGACATCTGGGTCGGAGCAGACTGGAACGAGAAGGAGACCTGGGACCTCGTCGGGATAGACTTCGACGGACATCAGGGCATGAGACGAGTCCTGCTGCCGCATGAGACCCCGAAGGGCTACCATCCGCTACAGAAGCAGCATCACCTGCGTTACCACGGCTTCGAGGAGATGTACGACGATTCCCAAGGATTCATGCGCAAGCCCGCTGATGCTGACAGGATCAAGTGAGGTGACAGAATGGCAGAGATGTGGATATCGATGGGTCCCCAGCACCCGATGACCCACGGTCTTTGGACGCTCAAGGTCAAGGTCGACGGCGAGACCGTCGTCGACACCGAGCCCGACTTGGGATTCATCCACCGAGGCGTCGAGAAAATCTGCGAGGCTCGCGATTTCACCCAGATCACGACCTACTGCGACCGGCTCTGCTACGCCAGCGCCAACACCTGGTCCCATTCCTACATCTACGCGACCGAGGACCTGCTCGAAGTAGAGGTACCAGAGCGAGCAGAGTACATCCGACTGGTCGCCATCGAACTGCAGCGTATCGCGAGCCACCTGATGTGGCTCGGAGCCTACGGACCCGACACCGGCAACCTGAGCATCATGGTGTGGTGCCTGCGAGAGCGCGAGATGATGATGGATCTGCTGCAGGAGCTCGGCGGCTCGAGGCTGCACTACAACTTTCCACGTGTCGGCGGGGTGAAGCGCGACCTGCCGCACGGCTTCCCCCAGCGAGCCCGCGCCAAGGTCAACCTGTTCCTCAATCGCATCCAGGAGTACGAGGCGCTGTTCGACGAGAGCACCGTCTTTCTCGTTCGCACTCAGGGCGTTGGCTACGCCAAGCCCGAGGAGATGGTGAACCACGGCGTCACCGGCCCCAACCTGCGAGCCGGTGGCGTGAACTACGACGTGCGCTGGGCCCATCCCTACGGTGTCTACAGCGAACTCGACTGGGAGCCACCGGTCGAGCGCTCGTCGATCAAGGGCGCCGACTGCTACGACCGCTACAGGGTCCGGGTGGAGGAGATGCGGCAGAGCGCGAACATGGTCTTGCAGGCTTTGGACAAGATGCCGGGAGGCGCGGACACCTACCACGAGCCCGGCGACCCCATGATTCTCGCCAAGGCCCCCAGCCGCGCCCCGGAGGGGACCAGCGGAGCACACCACTTCGAGGACAGCCGAGGTGAGTCGATGTTCTATATCGTCGGAGGAGGAGAGAGCAGGGGAAAGCATCCCTACAGAGTCTCCATCCGCTCTCCGATGTTCATCACGATTCCATACGCAGCGAAGTGCATGATCGGCTACAAGGTGGCCGACATCCCGGCCATCATGGGGTCCTTCGACCCGTGCATCGGGGAGACAGACAGGTGAGGTGATAGCGTGGCGAGCAGCGATTGGTTGGATGTGAACGGCTGGTCAGAGTCGTTCTCGAGCTGGTCGATGGACAGCGTCCACGACGCCCTCCCATCCGACGATATCGACTTGCAGATGACCATCCCGAGCACTTGGGCTTGGCCAGAGCCCATCACCATCGGCCCGATCTTCAACATGCAGGAAGGCTTCGCGAGCATGCAGCCCGGCTTGGAGGCTTTCATGCATGCCACCATCATGTGCACAGTCGTCTTCACCGTCCTGATGCTGACGATGCTGGCGATCCCCTACATCGAGAGGAAGTTCATCGGTCGGCTGATGGACAGGCTCGGCGCCACGACCACCCTGAGAAGCCTCTGGGTCGGCGAGAGCGGAGTGACAGCAGGTGAGTGGTGGAAGCAGCTGCCGTTCGGCATGGGAACCCCCATCGGATGGACCGTCAACCTGCTGAATTCGATCTGGGGCAACAGCCACGAGTTGGAGACGATCTCTCGGGTCAACAACCGCAGTTACCACGGTTACTGGTTCCTACTGCCAGGATTCTTCCAGGCGTTCGCCGACTTCCTGAAATTCGCGTCCAAGGAGCACATCGTTCCCAAGAACGCCGACAAGGTCGTCTTCGAGGTAGCTCCGGTCATCATCATCTCGACCACCGTCCTGGTGTTCGCCTTCATCCCGTTCGGACCGCACATCTATGCGGCCAACTCCGAACTCTCCCTCATCTTCATGATGGCTATCTTCGGAGTCGCTCCGCTGGGGGTCTTCTTCGCTGGGTGGGCATCCAACAACAAGTACGCCCTGATCGGTGGAATGCGCTCAGCTGCCCAACTCACCGCCTACGAGATACCGCTGCTCATCACAGTCCTCGGGGTCGCGGTGCTCAGCGGCTCGTTCAACATCATCGAGATCGTCGACTTCCAGATGGGCCAGGATGAAGGCAACGTCTGGAACATCTTCCTGTTGCCTCTGGGTGCGGCCCTCTTCCTCATCACCATGATCGCCGAGGTCGAGCGCATCCCGTTCGACATGCCCGAGGCCGAGGCTGAGCTCGTCGAGGGCTGGTGGACCGAGTACGGCGGCATCCGCTGGGGTCTGATGTTCGCCGCCGAGTACATGCGCTCGTACGCCGCGTGCATCCTCTTCGCGCTCTTCTTCCTCGGTGGCTGGGAGGCACCGTTCCAGCACACGCTCTCCGGCCTGCCCACAGTGGGCGGCACCTTCGAGGCCGTGTTCGCTGCCACCCCAGGCCTCGTCTGGCTCCTGATCAAGGCTTGGCTGATGTTCGCCGTGTTCGTCTGGATCCGCGCCTCTCTACACAGGGTGCGCACGGACCAGATACTGGAGTTCGGATGGCGCTGGCTCCTGCCACTCTCTTTGGTCAACCTCGTAGTAGCAATCATACTGCGTCTTGAGTTCTGGACCGGGCAGCCTTGGGAGCTATGGGTCCCGGCCGCGCTCTCGCTGGCCGCGCTCGCACTGTTCGTGATACTCGCGATTGACGAGGACGAGGAGGCGCTGCAGGCCCAGCGCAGACCGTACAGCACGCAGGCTGTGGTCAAGGCATCACCAGGGAGCCACAGGGACTAGGAGGTGGGAAGATGAGTTACAAGGCTAACACAGGACACCCGCACGCGACCCCGAACTTCCGCAATCTCCTCATCCGCCCGATGTGGATGACGCTGAAGACCGCGCTCAGGACAGTCCCCTTCGTCGGCAAGGCGAGATTCCTGAAGAACGACTACCACGGCCAACCCACGGTCATGATCGACCAGACCACGATGGAAAGGGTCGGACCGGAGCATCCGAGCGCCGGCCAGAAGTTCGCTGCTGACCGGGAGACCAGCCAGGTCATGCCGTTCGTCGAGCGTCCGGTCACGGTGATGTACCCGTACGAACGTCTCGAGGACCTCGAGCCATGGCTCTTCGTCCCCGGGAATTACTTCGGTCGAATCGGAATAGTCTGGGAGACGTGCACATCGTGCAAGTTGTGTATCCGTGCCTGTCCAAACGACTGCCTCCACATGACCACTGAATTGCGCGTCGATGTTCTGGATCTCCCCGATGAGGACGATGAGTGGCACGGCTACGGAAGCGAACTCGAGGAAGGCGGCTACGCAGCCAGGGAGAAGGAGGAATACGACGAGATCGCCGTCGGCTTCGACTTGATCAACGCCCACGCCGACGCGCCTCAGCAGTACGACTTCGCCGAGGTCATCGAGATCTCTGGCGACAAGGCGACTGTGCGGTGGTCCGACGGCTCGGGAATCGAGACCGTTGACTCATCCTCGCTGAAGCGAGCCGAGCAGGACATAGTCTCTGGGCAGATCGACCTAGGGCGATGCATGTTCTGCGGACTGTGCGCCGAGGCGTGCCCGTTCGAGTCCTTCTTCATGACGAACGAGTATGACGGAATGTCGGGGTTCTCTCGCGAGGAGCTCTGGATGGACGCCAGTAGGACCCGCTTGCTCCCCGCGGTGCATCAGGAAAGAGTCGACATGGAACTCGCTAAGCGCGCTGAGAGGGAGGAGAAGAAGCGCTCCAGGAAGGCCGCTAGGGCGGAGGCCTGAGGCGAATGCAGATCGACTTCGAGGCGCTGGTGTTCGTCATTCTCGCAGCGACCGCCATAGGCGGCGCGCTGGGATGCGTCTACGCCCGCCGTGTCGCGCGCTCCCTGCTGTGTCTCATGATGACCTTCTTCGCGGTCGCGGGCGTCTTTGTGATGGCCAGCGCAGAGATGCTAGCCGCGGTCCAGATTCTCGTGTACCTCGGCTCGGTTATGCTCGTCGTCCAGTTCGGAGTCATGCTCACCCGCAGGCAGATACAGGAGGGTGACCTCGAATGAGGGCACTATCGGCACTGGCCCGATTTGGAGTATTCGCATTCATCCTCATCCTGCTCTCCGAGGTCATGTCACACCCAATGTGGGGCTCGAGTGAGACACCACCATCCACACTCGACTTCGCTGTCGCTCTGTTCAATGAGTGGTCGATGGCGATCGTGGTGCTGGGCCTGCTGCTGGCGATGGCCATGATCGGTGCTTCTTACCTCGTGCGCGACGAGCGTTTGGCCAACCTGATCTGGGACTTGGAAGGTGATGACCAGTGATCGAGGCCAGCTGGATAGCCGGCCTCGGCGTCATACTGTTCGGAGTGGGTCTGATAGGCGCGTTCACTCGCAAGAACGCTATTGTGGTACTGATGTGCATCGAGGTGATGCTGAACGCGGCCAACCTCAACTTCGTCGCCGGTGCTGCGCACTACGGCGACGTCAACGGCTGGGTGTTCACGGCTATAGCAATCGCAATCGCAGCCGCTGAGGTCGCAATCGGGCTCGCCATCCTGTTGTCTCTGTACAGCACGCAGGAGACGATCTCTCTCGACGAGGCGAATATTCTGAGGAACTAGGTGGGAGCATGAGCGAATCGAAGAACGAGTGGCACCTTCTGCTGCCTATCCTGCCGTTTCTAGCTGTCGCACCTTACCTCCGTTCGATCGGTTGGGAGTCCGTCGATGCCGCCTACCTGATCGTCGTGATCCCGCTGCTGACCTTCCCTCTGATTCTGATTCTGGGACAGATGTTCAACGGCAACGTGACATGGAAGCACCGTTACAAGGAGGGAGGTATCTTCGCCCTCGGCGCCCTCGCTCTGTCTCTCAGCATAGCCGTCTGGATACTCTATGACTACCTGGTCGGCTCAGCTCACTTCGAGTCCGCCTCCGTGGTCGACCCGTTCTCGTGGCTGACCTTCGATGTTCTCCAGCAGAACGGCTCGCAGTGGGAGCTCAGCACCGGCTTCGCCGACATTGGCGTGGGCGTCTGGATAGACTCGATCAGCTTGATGCTGTTGTTCGTCGCGACTTTCCTGTGCTTCCTGATCTGCTGGTTCAGCCTCGGCTACATGAACAAGGACTCGATCAACGAGGACCGCAACCACCGCTTCTACGGGGAGTTCGTGCTCTTCGGCATTGGCATGTTCGGCATGGTCCTCGCTGACAATTTCCTGTGGCTGTTCATCTTCTGGGAGATAATGGGGCTCTGCTCGTATCTCCTCATTGGCTTCTACTTCTGGAAGGAGAGTGCGGCCTACGCCGCCAAGAAGGCCTTCCTGACTACTCGGGTGGGCGATGTGTTCCTAGTGGTCGGCCTTGTGATTCTCTACGACATCTACGGCTCACTGGAGTTCGCCGTGATCTTCGACGACCCGTCGACTGGCGTCGGCGGATCGCTTGTCGACTCCGGGGAGCTGTTCTGGGCGCTGATGATGCTCTTCATCGGAGCCGTCGGCAAATCCGCCCAGTTCCCGCTCCATGTCTGGCTGCCCGACGCGATGGAGGGCCCGACGCCCGTCTCTGCGCTCATACACGCGGCGACGATGGTGAACGCGGGACTCTACCTCGTCGCTAGGATGGTGCCGTTCGTCGACATCGGCCACGGTGGTGTCGCAGGACTCGAGGACCTCGGCTTGATCATAGCCTGGATAGGCGGTATCACGGCGTTCATGGCCGCCGCCATCGCCTTCGTCCAGAACGACATCAAGAAAGTCCTCGCCTACTCGACGATGAGCCAACTCGCCTACATCTTCACAGGCTTGGGCGCAGCACTCTTCCTCCTCAACATCGGCGAGGAGAGCGCCGGCTACTTCGTGCTGGGCGCCTCGATGTTCCACCTGTTCAACCACGCTATGGCCAAGGGGATGCTGTTCATGGCGAGCGGCTCGGTAGTCCACGAGCTCCACCACGCCCACGACCACGTCCGCGAGCTCAGCCTCAAGTACAGCGCTCACGAGGGCGAGGACCCCTTTGCCTTCGATCCGCTGGACATGCGCAACATGGGCGGCCTGGCCGCAAGGATGCCGGTCACTGCAACAGCGATGATGTTCGGCTCGATGTCGATTATCGGCATCCCACTCATCGGCGGCTTCTGGTCCAAGGAAGGAATCATCGCCGAGACTTGGGCCGCCTGCCTGAAAGAAGAGCCGATGATGTTCGTACCCGCCCTGCTCATCCTCGCGACTGCGGGCATGACGGGTTTCTACATGACGCGGATGTGGCTGATGACCTTCGCCGGCTCGCCCAAGAGCGAGGTGGTCGGGCACGTCCACGAAGCGACGCCCTGGATCAAGGAACCGCTGATCATCCTAACTCTCTTCGCCGCCATCGGCGGATTCGCCCTTGCAGTGCTGGGAGTCGTCAACTTCCTCGGTGGCGAGCATGACCACCTCGGCTTGGCGCACGGCAGCGCTTTGGACGAGGCGATCTACCAGCTCGAGCACGCTTTCCTGCCTGAGGACGCCAACATGCGACTGATCGGCTGGACCACGATACTACTGGCTCTGGTCATCGGACCCGTGATGGCTTCTCGCATCTACGGAGGGAGACTCATCGAGGGAGTCGAAGCCACGCCCCTGGTAGCCTGGCTGGTGAACCTGTCAAGCCGCCTCGGCTCGCAGGACGTCGACGAACTCGCCAACTCGCAACTCGCCGAAGCCCTGCAGAGGAGGCTGTACTTCGACGACCTATACGAGATGGTGTTGGCGAAGACAGTGGTTCCGTTCGCTGCATTTGCCGCCTGGTTCGACCAGAACGTCATCGACGGCGTCATCAAGCAGGTCGAGTCCAATTCGGTCTTCGGCTCGGTCCAGATTCGCAGATTGACCACGGGCAGCGCCCGCGACTACATCCTGATGGCAGCGGTCGGGATGCTCTCCGTCTTCGCACTGGTATGGGGGGTGAGCGCCTGATCGACGACCCCCTGTCTGTACTCACCCTCCTACCTCTGGCCGCTGGTCTGATCTTGCTGGTCCTGCCTCAGATCCTGCCCAGCAGATCTGCAAGCGGCCTCATGCGCGTTTCCCGCAACATCAGCATGGGCGTGGCGCTTGCCATCGCCGTGCTCACCACCATGCTGTTCGTCGGCGAGATCGGCAATATAGACTGGACCAACATCACCCAAGGAGGCTACGTCCTCGAGAACGAGTCCGTGTCCCTCATCCCCTCGATCGGGGTGACTTGGAAGGTAGGCGCAGACGCACTGTCTTTCCCGATGATCTGGCTCACAGCGGTCCTCATCCCTGTCTCGATGCTGGTCGAGTGGGACGCCAAGAGGGGCCACCTCTTCCACCCCCTGCTCCTGCTGATGGAAAGCGCGCTCATAGGAGTCTTCGTCGCCCTCGACCTGTTCGTCTTCTTCGTCTTCTGGGAGCTGACCCTGATTCCGATGTTCCTGCTCATCCTCGTATGGGGTGGGGAGGACCGGCGCTATGCGGCGATGAAGTTCTTCATCTACACATTCACGGCGAGCGTCTTCATGCTCGTCGGCATCCTCGTCATGTACTTCCACACCGATCCGATCTCCGGCCTCGGCAGCCTGTCAGGGCACCACTTCGACTTGGTTGCAATGACCGCTCAGGACAATCTGATTCCGAGTGAGGGACTCAGGCATTTCGTCTGGCTTCTCCTGCTCATCGGCTTCGCCACCAAGATGCCCAGCGTCCCGTTTCACACTTGGCTGCCTGACGCCCACGTCGAAGCTCCCACAGCAGGCTCTATGCTGCTGGCTGGAGTGATGCTGAAGATGGGCGCCTACGGTTTCCTGCGAATCGCGGTCACTGTCTTCCCCGAGTCCACGGTGGTGTTCATCCCGCTGCTGATAGTGCTGGGGATGGTGAGTCTGGTCTACGGCGCATGGGTCTGCATGGGCCAGACCAACCTCAAGCGCATGGTCGCCTACTCCTCGGTGTCTCACATGGGGCTGATCTTCCTCGGCATCGCCACGATGCAGCCGTTGGGCGTCGCCGGCGCGCTGTTCATGATGTTCGCTCACGGCATCATCAGCCCGCTTCTGTTCGCGGTGGCTGGCGCCTTCAAGCGCCACTACCACACGCTAGAGATCGGCGCGATGAGGGGCATGGCGCACCACAGTCCGTGGCTTGCGGGACACATGATGTTCGGCTGGATGGCGAGCCTCGGTCTGCCGCTGCTCGCCGGCTTCGTCGCCGAGGTCACCATCATGATCGCATTCTGGATGTCCTACGGCTGGCTCGTCCTGCTGCCGGCACTCACTCTCATCGTCACAGCCGCGTACTTCGTGACCTCGATGCAGCGTACCATCTTCGAGTCGAACGACCCCCACCAGGGGGTCCTGCCTGACACCCTGCACGGCGAGAATCCCAGTGACATAACCTGGCATGAGAACATCGGGATGTTCGTACTCGTCGGCATGATTGCGCTGTTTGGCATCATGCCGTTCATCTTCTGGGACATGATGTCCGACTGGAGTTCCGGCTTCGTGCTCGATACGCTGGTAGAAGCGATGCAGTCGCAGGGGTGGAAGCCATGAGTTCGATTTTCACTGACATAGACGCCGAGACGGCGGTACTCATCCTGCCCGAACTCATCATGCTGACGGGTGTGCTCACGATGATCCTCATTCCCAATCTCGGAGACGCCACGATGCGAATCCCACTCACCACCACGCGCGTCCCCATCCTGTTCGGAGGCACGAGGTTCGCAACCACAAGCAACCCGAAGATGCCCAATCAGATCGCTCTGGCGACCTTCGGACTAGCACTGGCCTCAGCCTTCCTGTTCCTAGGCGACGAGGGAGATGTCGGGAACACCCTGCATGTCGATGCGTTCAGCAGGATATTCACGATGATATTCACAGCAGCTCTGCTGCTGGTCTCGGTCGCTACGACACACCGACTGCCAGCGCGGCCCAAGGTGACCCCACCGATCGAGTCGGACTCGTCGGCAAGGGCCGACATGAAGGTCAACGCGCTGATAGACAACCGCCGGCAGGTCGACTTCCACATCCTACTAGTCACGACCGGCCTCGGAATGAGCCTGATGGCGATGGCCACCAACCTGTTCATGCTGTTCGTCTGCCTCGAGCTCGCCTCGCTCTCCTCGTACATCCTAGTGGCCTTCCACAAAGAGCTGGATGTCGGCGGCGAAGCCGGGACGAAGTATTTCATCGTCGGCTCGGTGCTATCGGCGGTCGGAATCTACGGGATGTCACTGCTGTATCTGTGGAACGGCAACTTGGACATGGCCGACTTGGCGGCCTCGTGGGACGCCATGGAGACGATGGACCCGTTCGCTGCAATCGGCGTCGGCCTGATGCTGGTCGCGTTCGGCTTCAAGGTCGGCGCAGCGCCCTTCCACCTCGCCGTGCCCGACGCCTACGCAGGTGCATCCTCCCCTGTAGCAGGGCTTCTGGCCACGGCCTCGAAGGCGATGGGGTTCGTCGCCCTCATGCGACTCCTGCTGATCGTCACGATGCCAGTCGCAGGGGGCGCGTTCTGGCTCATCGTCCTCTCCATAATCGCAGTAGTGACGATGACGTGGGGGAATCTGGCAGCGCTCACTAGCGACAACCCGAAGCGCATGCTCGCGTACTCGAGCGTGGCACACGCTGGCTACATGCTCGCTGCGCTCGCAGCCATCGGCAGTGGGCTGGCCGACTCCGATGGCACAGCCTTGCTAATAATCGCGGTGGTGTTCCACCTCGTCGTCCTCGTGCTGTTCAAACTCGGTCCATTCCTGGTCCTCTCGATGCTCGAGACCGAAGGGCGCAGCCACCAGTTGGAGTGCCTCCACGGTCTAGCTCGAAGGGACCCGGCAGTCGCCGCCTCGATGTTCGTCTTCATGCTCTCCCTCGCGGGAGTACCGCCGTTCTCCGGGTTCCTGTCCAAACTCCTGATGATCAACGGTATCGTCAACGTCTCAGCCGGCACTGGGTCACTGTCTTCGACATCGGTCATGTCTTGGACCCAAGGCGTCGACCCGATCTTCTGGCTGGCCGTTGCCATAGTCCTCAACAGCGCCCTGTCATTGGTCTACTACCTGAGAATCGGACTCGTGATGTTCTCCGAAGCTCCTGAGAGCGAGAGGAAGCTCAAGCGCACTGGCTCCCTCAGGCTGGCCATAGTGGGATGCGCGCTACTCACTCTGCTCTTCGGAATCGGCCCGATGAGCGAGTCACTCCTAGACATAGTCAGCGCCGCAGTCGACTCCTTCATGGGCAGCTGATCCTGTATGCTCAACTTCACATAGGGGACGCTCGACGGAGCCCCATGGCCCGTAGGGAAGAGAAGGTGGACCCAGAGCTTCTGGCTCAGCTGGAAGCCGGCGGCGACCGCATCCGCGTCCCCCTTCCTAACCGGAAGGTGAACGAGATGTTCGCAATCGCCGATCAGATTCTCGGCGGACGCAGGGTGCACGCTGTCTGCGAGGACGGCGAGAGCCGCCTTGCGCGCATCCCGGGCAAGATGCGACGCCGACAGTGGGTGCGCGAGGGCGATCTGATGGTCATCCAGCCCTGGGACTTCCAGGACGCGAAGGCCAATGTCTGCATGCGCTACACCAAGACCCAGTCACTCTACCTCTCGAGGAAGGGCGTACTGCCAGAGATAGTTGACCTGTTCGGCATGACCGATTTCGGGGCGGAACCCAAAGTTGAGGATACTGTTCCGGAAGCCGACTCCGGGGGGCCCGAGCCCGAGTCTACAGCAGCTCAGGACCCTGAGGACGACATAGACTCATTCTTCGGGTGAGAGAATGTCGGACGAGCCTGATGAGCAACCCGACATCGACGCTCTGATGAAGGGCGAGAAGAAGTATGAGTGGTTGTCCGAGCCGCGCTTCCAGCGGCTGTTCACCGATATCGAGGACGGACTGCAAGGGGTCCTCGGCAGGGGCAAGTTCGAATGGGTAGACAGGCGAGTCTTCGACCAGGTCTTCGACAGCTCGACCCTGCTGGCCGTTCACAAGCTCATGCAGAAAGGCGGGATCGACACCATCGACTATCCCATAGCCCGAGGCAAGGAGGCGCATGTGTTCCACGCCTCGACCAACCACGGGCCAGTCGCAGTCAAGATATTCCACACCTCCAACGCCGTGTTCAAGGGGCTGGCGAAGTACATCGACGGAGACCCCAGATTCAGCGGCCTCTCCCGACGCCACCGCGAGCTGGTCAACATCTGGGTTCGCAAGGAGTTCCGGAACCTCAAGCGGATGCGCAAACACGGGCTCAGGGTGCCCGAGCCCCTTGATAGCCTGAAAAACGTCCTCGTCATGAGCTATCTGGGAGATGACAAGGGCGCAAGCCCACGTCTCAAGGACATCACCATCGACGAGCCGTACGAGGTGTTTGAGGAACTGCTCGACTTCGTCGCCGTCAACTGGCAGTCCTGTGGTCTCGTCCACGCTGACTTCAGCGAGTACAACGTCCTCTGGTACGATGGCGAGCCGTGGGTCATCGACGTCGGCCAAGCAGTGATCCATCGGCACCCCAACGCCGAGGAGTTCCTGGTCAGGGACGTCACTCGACTGGTCGAGTGGATAAACCGCCAAGGGTACAGCGTCGAATTGGCCGAGAGCCTAGCGAGAGTGCTGGATGATCCGGTTCCGACCCTGCCTCCGCTCTCGGGCGGAGATTAAAGCAGGGTGGCGGGTCGGCCGCATTCGTGGAGCACCTAGCACGCATCCCGCAGGACCGCATAGCGGTGCTGATAGGCAAGGGCGGCGAGACCCGGAGGATGATTGAGGAGGCCTGTGGGGCCAAACTCGAGATCGACTCGAAGTCCGGCGACGTGATGGCAGACTGGGGTGAGGGCGAGGCCGATCCGGTCATCCGCATGAAGATGCCCGATGTCATCGTGGCAATAGGCCGTGGACTAGCTCCCATGAAAGCGGTCCAACTGGTCGAGGACGAGGTCTCCCTCAGGATGTACGACATCCGCGAGTGGGTCGGCCGCCAGCCGAACCAGACCCGCAGGATGAGGAGCAGGCTGATTGGCAGGAACGGGCGCATACGCAGCCTCATTGAGGAGATCTCCCAATGCGAGATGGCGATCTACGGCTCGAGCGTGCTCGTCATCGGCGACGAACAAGGCCTCGCGCTGGCTACGCCTGCGATTGAAGGCATCCTGCGCGGCTCCGAGCACAGCACCGTGCTTCACGGGCTGGAGCAAGACCGCAAGCGGCAGAGGCTACGCTCGCGCAGGCTGGAGGCTTTCGAGGAGCGCAGTCCGGACGAGCCATCGACCTTCGAGGCGCTCGTACCGGGTTTGGCTCAGGCCCGCCGCCGCCGAGAGCGACGCTACAAGGACTCCCAAGTGGACCCTGATGACGAGGCCGAGGTCGCACGCACCCTCGAACTCGCAGAGGACGAGGAAATCATCTACCAAGAAGAGTGATGAGAGCCGCCACGCCTAAGCGAGGTTCGCCTCTCGCGAGGCCGTGGCGAATCCCCTCGAAGAGATGTACGACTACGAAAAGTGGGCCACTAACGCTCTGCTCCTAGTCGGGGGGCTGCTCTTCGGAGCCGTCGCCCTCAACGTGTTGGGAATCGAGAACCCGCTGACTGACTTCCTCTACCAGTACTACTTGGATCCCATAATCGGGGAGTCCAGTTCCGACGTCGGCTACAACACGATCAACACGCTGACCTACGCGGCCTTGCTCGGTCTGTTCGCACTCGCACTCGCTGCATGGCTACGGCGTCTGGGGATTGACCCCAGCGATGCGACGATCCTCGCCTTGGTGCCCTACGTCTTCTGGGCGGCCTTCGGCGAGGTCGTCGAGGACGCCGGTATGTTCGATGTGACCCTCGAGCCCTACTTCGTCAGCCCCGGGATTCACTTCCAGACCGCTGTTTGGGTCGTCATAGCCGGTGCTGCGGGATACCGCATCGCCAACAGCGGCTCGGTGGCCGAGGAGGAACTCGGAACGCGGGTGGACTCGGCCGCGACCCTGCTCATCGGATTGCAAATCGTGATCTACTACTTGTCCATCGACAGTGGCTCTCTAGCCTCCTCTGAGGGATTCAATGCACTCCCAATGGCGCTGTTCGGAATCACCGCCTTCCTCCTGCCTACTCTGCTGAAGGGCTGCTTGACCTCTTTCACACCGGTGCAGCGCTCGGTCTGCCTAGTAGGTCTAGGCGGGTCTCTGGTGCTGTTCGGGGCGCTTTGCTCATACGCGGCCACATTCCCCGATGACCTCACTCTCTGGCCACTCGCAGTGGTCATCGGCCTGCCTGCCGTCCTGGCCTACAAGATGCATCAGATCGGTCTGCCTGCGGCTAGCGAGTTGGCCGAGCGCGGTTTCGTGGCGGGGATTCTGCCTCCGAGTATGACCGAGGATGAGTACGAGGAGCTGGAGTCCCCCGACAAGGACCTCATAGAGAGCCTGAGGAACAAGGCGGTGATGGCGTCGCCCGCGGTCTATCTAGCCGTCTCGGGGCAGTTGCTCGATGGGCTTGCCACGGGAATCGGCATACAGGAGTTCGGATACGTCGAGAAGCACTTGCTGAGCGCCGAGATTATCGAGACCTTCGGGACCGCCTACGCCTTCACCGGGATCAAACTTGTTCTGGGTGCCCTCATCTGGTACGTATTCGCAATACTCAACTTCGAGCACCGGCAGCAGCACCTGAGAATTCTGATTGCCGTCGTCATCCTCGCTGTTGGCATGGCGCCTGGACTCAGGGACGTCGGACGACTCGCTCTGGGCGTATAAAATCGACATCTTTGATGTCGAGCCCATTCAATTGAAGGCTCGCGTACTGTCTGAGGGGTCCGAGAGACGTGGACAGGCTACCCACTCGTATCGACCGTGGAAGCGACGACTTCCAGTCCCGGCGAGAGAAGAACGTAGCTCTGGCAGAGCAGCTCAGGGACAGGCTGGACTCTGTTAAGGAGGGGGGCGGGGGCAAATACGTCGAGCGCCATCGAGAGCGCGGCAAGAGCCTGCCGAGGGAGAGGATCTCCGAGATCTGCGATGCTGGGACCCCGTTCCTCGAGCTCTCGACCCTAGCAGCAAACGGTCTGTACGACGGCAGGGCCCACTCGGCGGGCATCGTCACCGGAATCGGGGTGGTACACGGCAAGGAGTGCATGTTCGTGGCCAACGACGCGACGGTCAAGGCAGGCTCATACTATCCGATGACGGTCAAGAAGCACATCAGGGCGCAGGAGATCGCCGAGGAGAACAACCTGCCCTGCATCTATCTGGTCGACTCGGGAGGCGCCTTCCTGCCGATGCAGGACGAGGTCTTCCCCGACAAGCTGCACTTCGGCCGCATCTTCCGCAATCAGGCCATCCTCTCCAGCAAGGGGATCCCACAAGTCGCCGCCGTACTAGGCTCGTGCACTGCCGGCGGCGCCTACATCCCGGCTATGTCCGACGAGTCGATCATCGTCAAGGGGAACGGCACCATCTTCCTCGCCGGCCCGCCGCTGGTCAAGTCGGCCACCGGCGAGGAGGTCTCTGCAGAGGAGCTCGGCGGAGCCGACCTGCACACTAGGGAATCGGGGGTCGCCGACCACTTCGCCAACGACGAGCCCGAGGCACTGCGCATGGTGCGCAGCGTGGTTGAGAACCTGAATGTTAGCCCCAAGCACAGGCTCGACTCCTCGCAGCCGGAGGAGCCCGCCCACGACCCGCAGGACCTGATGGGCATCATCCCCGGCGACAACCGCACGCCGTACGACGTCAGGGAGGTGATTGCCAGGATTGTTGACGGCTCGCGCTTCCACGAGTTCAAGCAACGCTACGGCAACACACTCGTCTGCGGCTTCGCGAGGATTCACGGCTATCCCGTCGGCATCATCGCTAACAACGGGATACTGTTCTCCGACTCCTCACTCAAGGCAGCACACTTTGTGGAGCTCTGCGGACAGCGCGGCATACCGCTCGTGTTCCTGCAGAACATCAGCGGATTCATGGTCGGCCGTGAGGCCGAGGCCGGAGGCATCGCCAAGGACGGCGCCAAACTCGTCACGGCAGTATCCTGCGTCCCGGTGCCGAAGTTCACAGTTATCATCGGCGGCTCGCACGGTGCCGGAAACTACGGCATGTGCGGCCGGGCCTACGACCCGCGTTTTCTGTTCATGTGGCCGAACGCCCGAATCTCGGTGATGGGAGGCGAGCAGGCTGCCAGCGTGCTCTCATCAGTAGGAAATGCCGATCCTGACGAGATTCGCGAGACCTACGAGAGCGAGAGCAACCCGTACTACTCCACCGCTCGGCTCTGGGACGACGGCGTGATCGACCCCCGCGACACCCGCGACGTGCTCGGGCTGTGCATATCGGCCAGCCTCAACGCGCCGATGCCGGAGCAGGACTACGGCGTTTTCAGGATGTGATATGGTGAGGATGAGCGACGTCAGGCCAGCAGCGGAACTCTGCTCCCTTAGCATCGACGATTCGGTCGCCACGCTCACCCTCGAGCGGAGCGATGTCTACAACGCACTCAACGTGCAACTGATCAGCGAACTCATCGACAAACTCGACTGGACCGCGCAGCGCTCTGTCGGCACAACTGGCTCGCTGCGTGACCAGGACGGCTCCGAGTACCTGCGGGTGCTGGTGCTTCGCGGCGCGGGGCGCCACTTCTGCGCCGGCGCGGACATCAACATGATGCGCGATGCGGGGGTCAAGAGCCCGGAGGAGAACCGTGCCGACTCCGAGCGCCTCGACCGCTTATTCAACAGCCTGTGGTCACATCCTTGTTTCACCATCACCACCGTTCAGGGGGTGGCACTGGGTGGCGGTGCCGGCCTCATCGCCTGCTCTGACCACGTAATCGCTCTCGACAGTGCGAGAATCGCCCTATCCGAGGCCAAGTTGGGGATCCTGCCCGCGGTAATCGGGCCATACGTCTACCGTCGTGTGGGCAGTGCTCAGTTCCGGCGGCTCGCTATGCTCGCAGGTCGCTTCGATGGGCACGAGGCGTTGAATATCGGAATGATCGATCAAGTCTCCACCTCATTGGAGGAGACTGCTGAGATGGTCGACGCCGCGATTGCGACGGTGATGAGTACCGGTCCCGTGGCAGTCACCGAGGCCAAGAGGCTCGCGCAGACCCTCGACCGCTGGCAGGGCAGCGATGAGGGGCTGCGTCAGTGGACGCTGGACAAGACCAGCGAGATGAGGGGCTCACCCGAGGGTCAAGAGGGACTGTCATCGTTCCTCGATCGTCGACCGCCGGCCTGGTCACCGGAGGATCAGGACGTTTGAACATGACAGCAGAATCCTTCGGCAGCGCTCCTCGGCCGTTTGGCACAGTGCTGGTCGCGAATCGCGGCGAGATTGCCGTGCGGGTGCTGCAAGCCGCTCGAGAGGCTGGACTCCGCGGCATAGCGGTCTACTCGGACCCGGATGCAGGCTCCCTCCACGTCGAGGTGGCCGACAATGCAGTCCATCTTCCCGGGGACACACTCGCTGAGACCTACCTGAACGCCGGAGCGATAATCTCCGCTGCCAAGAGCAGTGGGGCCGACTCGATACACCCCGGGTACGGATTCCTCTCCGAGCGAGCCGACTTCGCCAAGGCCGTCGAGGACGCCGGATTAGTCTGGATTGGCCCACCGGCCGAAGCGATCTCGACGATGGGAGACAAGATCTCAGCGCGCATCCGGATGGTCGAGTCGGGAGTGCCGGTCATCCCCGGCGAGGAACTCTCGGTGCCCGACGGAGCCAAACACCTAGGCGTTCTGGCCGTGTGCGCGGCTAGGGTCGGATATCCGCTGATGCTCAAGGCGAGCGCAGGTGGCGGCGGCAAGGGCATGCGCGCCGTCCACGAGCCCAAGATGCTCAGAACCGAGTACGAGGCGGCATCCCGCGAGGCTTCCGCCGCCTTTGGAGACGGCACGATCTACGTCGAGCGGCTGCTTATCGGCGTACGGCACGTAGAGGTACAGATCCTCGCTGATTCTCATGGCAATTGCATCCACCTCAATGAGAGGGATTGCTCCTTGCAACGACGCCACCAGAAGGTGCTCGAGGAGGCCCCTTCCCCGGCGGTGACCCCTGACCTCCGAGAAGCCATGGGAGATGCAGCGGTGACGGCAGCCAAGGCAGTGAATTACGTCGGCGCCGGAACGGTCGAGTTTCTGCTCTCGCCACGAGGCAAGTTCTACTTTCTCGAGATGAACACCCGACTGCAGGTCGAGCACCCCGTAACCGAGATGACCACTGGCATAGATCTCGTCCAGAAGCAGTTCGAGGTAGCCGCTGGGCTCCATCTGGGATTGGTGCAGAACGATGTCAGACTGAGCGGCCACGCCATCGAGGCCCGCATCTATGCCGAGGACGCATCGAAGGGGTTCCTGCCTGCGGTCGGCAGGCTATCCTTCTGGAAGTCGCCGCAGGGCCCGGGAATCAGAGTCGACTCTGGAGTCAGGCAGGGTGACGTCGTAATCACCGACTTCGACCCTATGCTCGCCAAACTCGTCGTTCACGCTCCCACGCGCCAAGCCGCCCTGCGTCGACTCGACACAGCCCTCGCCGACTTCGTAGCGCTCGGGGTCACCACTAACATCGGATTCCTGCGCAACGTAGCCGCACACCACGCGTTCGCGAGTGGTAACGTGACCACCGAGTTCCTAGACTCCACTTCCAGTTCAGAATTCGCAGAGCCGGGGGCGGATCCAGCCGTTCTGGTTGCCATCGCATCGGCTGCCCAGCGATTGGGGATGGACCGAGCTCCCTCGGACGATGCGTCGGATTCGGTAGACGAGCACACCGGGCACTCTGGTGACCCGTTCAGGACCCTGTCGAGGTCCTTCCCCTGAGGTGAGAAGATGGAGTGGAGCGTGGGAGACGACAGCAGGCGGTACACCGCCGCCCTCGTGGATTCGGATGGTGCCCTGAGCCTCTCGTCGCTCCAACTCGATGGAATGGAACTCGACTCCCCTGACGTCTCGATCACCCGGGACAACCTTCACGGGCGCCTCCGGGTGGAAATCGCCGGTACGCCCAGACTCGTCCACGTGGCCAAGGTCGGGGATGTTTGGTGGATACACCTCGACGGCCGCATACACGTCGTACGCGCGCACGAGCCCGGCAGCGCTGTGGCTGAGCCGGCAGAGGGAAGCCTCTCAGCACCGATGCCCGGGACAGTCCTCGAAGTCCACGTCAAGGAGGGACAGAGAGTGCGCGAGGGACAGACTCTCGTCGTGATGGAGGCGATGAAGATGGAGCACCGCGTTCAAGCACCCAGGGCAGGCGTGGTCACCAAGTTGCACTACTCCGAGGGCGACAGAGTCGACGTGGGAGCGATTTTGGTCGAAATCGGCGATTGATGCCGGGTTTGGGTTAATATCACGCCCCGCAGTCGGATGGCCATGGAAGAGGTGACCATCGTCATGGCCACCCTGATGGGCATCAGCCTAGCCGCAGCCTCCGGGTTCCGGGTCTTCCTACCTCCGTTCCTGCTGTCGCTGGCCGCTCGCTTTGATGTAATTTGGTTCCTCGACATTGATCTCGTAGGAACCCAGTTCGAGTTCTTCACGTCCACTCTAGCGATAGTGGTCTTGGGAATAGCTACGATAGCGGAGTTCGCAGGGTTCTACGCTCCTTGGGTCGACAACGCGCTCGACAGCATCGCGACGCCGGCCGCAATCATCGCAGGCGTCTCGATGACAGCCATCGTGCTCGAGGGCTCCGATCCGGTTGTCCAATGGGCGGTGGCCATCATCGCCGGTGGCGGTGTGGCAGCCACCATTCAGGCCGCCACCGTGACGACTCGAAGCCTCAGCTCGACCTTCACCTTCGGACTGGGGAACTCGACTGTCGCCACAGGTGAGAATGTCGCGAGCATAGCGCTCACTCTGATTGCCATTCTGATTCCATTCATCTCAGCCTTCGTTGTCATCCTAGTCGTGGCTCTGCTGCTCCGAGTGAAGCGAAGGCGGAACGCACAGCCTCAGTGAAGAGGCTCGAGGGCCTTTTGCCCGCCCATGTAGGGCCTGAGCACCTCGGGGATGCTGACGCGACCGTCCTCCATCTGGTTCTGCTCGAGGATCGTCACCAGCGCGCGACTGGTCGCGATGGCCGTGGAGTTCAGCGTGTGGACGGCGGCATTGCCCTCGGTGGTGCGGTAGCGCATACGCAGCCGGTTAGCCTGGTAGTCGGTGCAGTTGGAGCACGAGACGACCTCCTTGTAGCCCCCAGTCCCCGGCAGCCAGGTCTCCAAGTCGTACTTCCTCGCTGCCACCGTACCCATGTCGCCTGTGCAGATGTTGACCACTCGGTAGTGCAGCCCGAGGCTGTCCCACAGGCTGACCGCGTTGTCAAGAAGCTCCTCGTGGTGGCCCCAGCTGTCGTCGGGGTGGCAGATCACGACCTGCTCCACTTTGGTGAACTGGTGGACGCGCCAGATGCCGCGGTCCGAGAGTCCGTGCGCGCCAACCTCCCGGCGGAAGCATACCGAGACGCCGACTAGTCTGATGGGCAGCTCCGCCGGCTCGATGATCTCGTCCATCCTCATCGCTGTGAGCGGATGCTCGCTGGTCGCTATGAGGTAGTACTTGTCTGGCTCCACCCCGTACATCACCATCTCGAAGTCATCGAGGTCAGTGACGCCCTCGTAGGCCTCACGGTTCATCATCAGCGGCGGCTGGACAAGCGTGTAGCCCCGACCCATGAGGAAGTCGGCCCCGTACTGCTGCAGAGCCATCTCCAGTCGCGCCAAGTCGCCTTGCAGGAAGTAGAATCGGCTACCGGCGACCTTGGCGCCGCGCGCTAGGTCTACCCAACCGTTCATCTCGATCAGGTCGTTGTGATTACGCGCCTCGAAGCCCAGTTCGGCCTTCTCGCCGTGCACGCTGTGCAGCGTGTTCTTCTGGTCGTCCTCGCCGACGGGCACATCGGCGTGCAGGATGTTGGGAATGCGCATCCGCAGCGCGTCGCGCTGCGCCAGGCACTCGTCGGAGTGCGCGGTTAACTCGTCGATTTGAGCGCCGATGTCCGCGACCTCCGCCATTATCGCCTCAGTAGCGGCAGAGTCACCCGACTTCTTCGCTGCCGCAATCCCTCTGGCAGCCTCGTTCCGGGCCTTGCGCAGTTGGTCGGCATCGTATCTGGCCTTGCGCCACTCCTCGTCCAGGCGGATGACCTCATCGATGTTCTCGTGAGTCATTCCCCGCCTGTCGTGGTCAGCCCGAATCACCTCAGCGCGCTCTCTGAACATGCTGATGTCGAGCATGGCGACCAGCCCTCAGGGCTGGTCAGCAATCCTTCAACCAATCGGCCATTCCGCTCAGAAGAACGAGATGTCCTGCCAAAGGGCGGCTGGGCCGAGGGCGATGACGCCCGCAATCAGGTACCCGAGGATGCTGCCGCCGTTGAGCAGGGGCAGGCCCGCCTGCGGATTGCCGAGTGCGACCTGAGCCATCAGGGCGAGGTAACCGGCTAGACCGCCGACCAGAGTCCCCAGTCCAACAGCCAGAGGGCCTGCGTGCATGGTTCCGAACAGAGTGTTGATTTCAGGTCCCATCTCAGGCAGGAAGGAGACAGCCGAGATAACCAGCATCCCAGGGAAGATGACGTCGCCCAGTCCCATGAACAGGGCGTCTCTGCCACCCTTCTTCGGCTCGGATGCGTCGGGGGCCGGATCATCCCAGTCCATCTCATCGGGAGTCTCGCCGCGCATCACCTGGTCTCCCTCATCGAGGAACGAGTAGCCCTTCTCCTTCGGAGCGACGAGCAGCACGGGCAGTTTGAGCGCGATCATGGTGTCTGCCAGTTCGAGCATGTGCTTGCTGCTGTTGACCGCCCAGTGGTCGTAGACCGCCGCTATCACCATGAAGAGGATGATGAGGACAGGCACGAAGGAGATCCCGATTATCGTGATGACCCCTGCTCCGACCAGAATCCCAACGCCATTCACGACATACCATTCAGGATACTTGTGCAACAACACCATCAGGCCTATGCTGATTCCTACGGCTGTCAGTTGGAATACTACTCCCAGTCCTAGAACCACGTCGATCTTCCAAGCGTATGGTGAGATTGTGATTAGCAGGCTGTACCATAGAGCAATGAGTACTATGACTTTGATAACGGTATCGAGTCCCTTTCTAGCTAGCCAGATGATTACAACAGTGAAGACCAGAATGAGAAGCATCTCCAATGCGACGAATCCTGCCTTGGAGGCACCCTCCTCCCCGAAGGCCCTAGCCTCGGGTACGTTGTACAGGGGCTGTATGCTCAGTCCGAGCAGAATAGTCCCCACGAACATCACGCCCATTCCTGCCATCGAGGCCCACTGCTGCTGCATCGCCTCGAGCACGCTGGGGGATTCGCCTTGGGCCATGCTCCCACGAACTTCAAGGGCCATATCACCTTGACCCGTTCACGCCCAAGCCCGTTCGGCGAGAGAGGATTCGAAATGAGCGTTAGAGATTGGCTCGAAGAGCGCATTCCCATGGGCGTCAAATTGGGTCTCGACAACTGTCGGACAATCCTCGAGCGACTCGGAGATCCCCATCTGGACTTCCCCTCGATCCACGTCGCCGGAAGCAACGGCAAGGGCTCCCTGTGCGTCCAGCTCTCCGCCGCCGCCACCTCCAGCGGCCTGCGTACGGGGCTGTTCACCTCACCTCACTTGGTCACGGTCGAAGAGAGGGTCCGCATCGACGGCAGGCCGATCTCGTCCGAGGCCTTCGACCGGCTGCTCGGCGCTGTCCGGGATGCCGCCTCGGCCGAGCCGGTTTGCATCCCGACGTACTACGAGGCTACCTTCCTGATCGCGATGCTGGCGTTCAGCGAGGCCGGCATCGAGCGTGCCATCATTGAGACGGGCATGGGCGGCAGACTCGATGCTACGAGACTGATCGATGCGGACTTGTGCATACTCACCACGGTCTCGCTGGAGCACACCGAGTACCTAGGTGACACCCTCGCCGAGATCGCCACCGAGAAGGCGGCTATCCACCGCCCCGGAGTCACCCTCATCGCCCTTGAGTCCGAGGATGCCGAGGTCAGGCGCGTCATAGAGCAGACCGCTGGTGATGACCTGTTCTGGTGGCCGAATGACATGCTCGACTCGACCTGGGATGACTACGGATGGATAGTCGAGGCCGTCGCCGAAATCGGAGGCTGGGAGACGTCTCAGGGCGAGTGCGATTGGCCGGGCCGCTCGCCCGGATATGGGGAGGATTGGATTGAGGGCGTAGCGACCCGACTTAGCGCGGCTCACAACGCCGAGAGCCTCGAGCGCGACCTCTCAGAGACACATCCCGTCAGCATCGTGCTGCTCGGGATGAGCGAGAAGGCCGATCTGGAGGCGACCCTCGAACCCGTGGTCACTGAGATATGCAGGGACAAGCTCTTCCCGAAGGTCGTGCTCACCGAGCCCCAGACTGGCCGCAATCCCGCAATCTCTGTGGAGCAGCTCTGCGAGATGATGGAGAAGATGGGTGTCGGGCACATTTCGACGGCTGTGGAGAAGGACCCCGGGAAGGCGTTCGAGTTGGCCGGCCAGATGGCTAGGGAAGGCGGGCACCAACTGCTCGTGATAGGAAGCGTATATCTCATCGGGGACCTGCTGAAATATGTCGTCGAAAGGGATGGATTGAACCTCTGGGATGAGTTGACAGTCCACTAAGAACCCAAGTACGATGACCTGCTGAGACGCTCGCATCGCATGTCTGAGAAGGATGATGACAAGGTCGAAGTCAGAGTGGTCGTCGAGTCTAGGGACTCGGCATCCAAAGTCATTCTCATCACCCTCACATTAGTCCTCCTCGGCATCCTGATTGCAGTCATCTCTGAAGGAGGTGTGGACAATCTACTGACGAAGAGAGGAGAGGTCGGGGAGGGCAATTGCGGCGACGGGATAGACAACGATAATGGCGGCCAAGCCGACGAAGACGACCCCGACTGTTACTCGAATCCGAATGTATGGGAGGGATACGATCCTAGCCTCACTGAGGACAATCCAGACAACGACGGCCTGACAGATGTGCCCTGAGGTGAATATATGACTGAGAAGTGGGACAGGAGATTCCTCGAGCTCGCCGCCCATATCTCTACTTGGAGCAAGGACCCGTCTACCAAGGTCGGCTGCGTGGTGGTCGGCGAGGACAGGGAGATCCGCTCGACAGGCTTCAACGGCTTCCCACGTGGCATCGAGGACGACGCGGAGAGGCTCGAGGACCGCGAGCAGAAGTACCCCCTGATATGCCACGCTGAGGAGAATGCGATCATGCATGCTGCGAGGACCGGGGTCTCGCTCAAGGGCAACGTAGCCTTTGTGACATTGCCGCCCTGCTCGCGCTGCAGCCGTTCACTCATCCAAGCAGGCATCTCAGAGGTGGTCTACCCGGCTGGGATCGATATTCCGGAGCGCTGGGAGGAGGACTTCAGCATAGCGATGAGCATGATGGAAGAGGCCGGAATAACAGTCAGACAGGCCTAGGGCAGTCTTGCCAGAAAATCCTCGAGGTCCTCGTGCAGTTCCTCTACAGAACCCTCGTTGATCAGCATCAGATCAGCCATCCTAGCAGTGGCGACAAGCGCTTGACCGGTTTCGTCGCGAGCCACTTCCTCAGACTTCTCGTGCGCCATGAAGGTCGCTTTGTCCGCAGAATCTCCGGAACGCGCTCGATCTTGCGAACGCTCCCATCGCAAATCGGCGGCGGCACGGACCTCGATAAGGATGAAATCGTCACGAGTCCGCAGCGCCTCGACCTCGCCGGGTGTGCGGATAGAGTCGATGACCGCATCCTCGCCTCCGAGGATGTCGAGCAGCATCTCTGCGAGGATGCCGGGACCACCTTGACGCCTCAGTTCCCTGCCGCCTTCGATGAGGGCCTCGCGACTTCCTTCGATGCCCTGCTCGGCCAGCCAGGCGCGAATCGAGTCCGAGCACGATGCCGTGCGAACGCCCCGGTCTGCGAACCACTGAACTATCGTGGTTTTTCCCGAGGCGTTTCGCCCAGTCAATCCGAGCAACACGACCAGCTGTGCGGGTCGAACGCGCATAGGGATTGCGTCAGGACCAGTATCGTCGCGTTCTAGCGTAATTCAACTCGGCATTGTGGATCGCTCTCAGCAGCCGCACCCTCTCGCCGGCGATGTGGCCTCGCAGGACTCGGGTTGCAGTCTCCTCTGCAATGCCACGCCCCATCAGGCACATCACCGCCTCGAGGCCATGGGTGCGGACCAGTTCCGCGTTCTTCTCCATCTTGCCACGGATCTTCGGGTCTGAGCTGTCGACCCATTCTGCGAGCATCGCTTCCATCCTCTCGGGCGCGCAAGCCTGCATCGTCCCGTTACACGACGAGCAGGGCTCGATCCTGGCTCCGAATCGCTCGACCCGCCTGCGCCTTCTGCTCTTGCAGTTCAGGCATATCAGGACCGCCCGCTCGTTGAGCAGGCGCATCTCCAGACGCTCTCGCAACTCCCTGTCAGACCACGATGGCAGGAGCAGGTCGCGTTCTCCCTTCGGAGTCATCCCCAGCGGCCCGGGCACCGTGTGCACCACCCTGACCTCCTCTAGCTGCACCTGCCTCAGCAGATCCACCGTTGCATCGACATCCATCCTCTCGTGGAACAGCTTGTCGAACGACTCCTCGATGACAGGAGTCCCTCGGTATCGCTGCATCAGACCGTCCAAGTTGACCTTTCGTGGGTCCACGCCCTTCCTCAGAACGCCCATCCGACGGGCCACTTGGACGACCCTCCAGCGCACGGCGCGCCCGTGGGGTATGGTCATCCTCAGTATGGAGACCAGTGCTTTCGGGGGAGTCTCGTTGAGCCATTCCATCACGTTCTGGGGCGTCATCCCAGGGACTTGGAATGCTATTCTGTACGGGTCTACGAGCGCCCTGCCCATCTTGCCCTCCCGCATCGATCCCATGGCTTGTATGAAGTGAGCCAGGGTCTCGTTGACCTTCGATCCACGGCAGGTGTTGAGCACCACCGTACCATTCCTGTCCTCGATCGTGATACTCCTGTCGTCAGGGAGCTCCCCGGTCGCGTCCACATGCTCGGCTACGCTCGAGACCAGACTCTGCCTGGCATCATCCGAGAGCGGGTAAGCGTCGAAAGGCAGGTAACCATCCTCAGGCGGCAAGGCGCCAATGGCAATCGCTGCGCTGCGCCTCAGTCTGCCGACTTCCTCAGCGACCTCTTGTGGCACCGGCGGTAACTCGCCGATCCACACCGGTGCCTCACCAGTCTCCTTCACAGGGGCCACCACGAGCTCCTCTTGCTCGGGGTCGGCGTCGATGATCTGCCAAGTGCGGCCGGCCATCACGAAACGGCGAGCCCGGCCCCGGGAGTCCTCGCCGCCATAGCCCAGCGTGAGGACGAATGCTTCGTCGACCGAGCCCAGCACCTTGCGGGTGACCACATCTCGGACGCGGTAGGACGTCTCGTCTGGTATCATCGAAATGTGCTCGGTTCGGGTCTTACCCAGCCTGCCGGCGGGTGAGAACCACCCGCCCTTGAGAGAATCCGGCAGAGCCGGCAGGAACTGCCGACGCCATTTCTCCTTATCAGCCTCCGACTGCTCCAACTCCCAGCGCGGCCGCTCAGCGGGTGCGTCACCCTGACTCCTCGATGCTAACTCCTTCCATAACTTCGCGGACCAGGTCGTCACATCGGATTCCGACGGCTCGTCCACGAGTCTAACGAGCCAGCGGTCGTCGAGCACTCTCAGGACGGCGAGGGTTGAATCAAGGCTCCACTCGTGGAATATCGAGCACCTCCCGATTATCTCCGTGGCCTTCTCCAGGGGTACGACCCCTCGCTCCAAGGACATCTGTAAGAGTTGGTTGGCGGCCACTACCCCGGGGTCGGTGCGCCACTCGACGCCCTCGATCTCACCGGCCATGGCCCTGCGCGCGATGACTGCGCCCTCTGCTATGTCGTCGACCTCCCAGACGAGTATCTCGCCCCTACCGGTCCCTCCGATGTGGTGTTCGGCGCGACCGACCCTCTGCAGCATCCTGTCGACTGCCCTCGGGCTCTGCAGTTGGTGCACTCTGCGGATTGAGCCGATGTCTATGCCGAGCTCGAGGCTGCTGGTGCAGATCAGCCCGTGCAACTCGCCCGCACGGAGCGCGTCCTCCATATCCCGGCGGGTCTCGGGGGCAAGGCTCCCATGGTGAACGCCGACTTTGATTTCGGGAACGAGGCTTGCCAACCTCTGTGCAGCGGTCTCCGCTGCGCTTCGGGAGTTGACGAAGACCAACGAGGGCGGGTCATCCATCAGTAAGGTTGCGAGTCTGCGAAAGGCTGCGACGGAACCAGGTGATTTCGACCACTCTACAGAGAGCACCTCGTCCTCTGGCGAGGCAGGCTCTCGGTGGACCAGTAAGCGAGTCGTCCTCGGAGCGGGTCCAATCACAGGCTCGGTCGAGTCGGACATCCACTTGGCGACCTCGTTGGGGTTACCGACGGTCGCAGACAGCCCGATTCGCTGGATCGGAGCCGAGCAGTAGTCCTCTATGCGCTCGATGCCGACGAGGAGCTGTGAGCCCCGCTCCGAAGCAGCGAGGTCGTGGACCTCATCGAGCACAATGGCCTTGAGTCCCGCGAGATGCCGCCTCAGCCGACTGCCGAGCAGCATGATCTGCGTGGTCTCGGGAGTCGTGACCAGCAGGTTCGGCGGGTTTCGCGACTGCCTGGTCCTCTCCTTCTGCGTCGTGTCACCGTGTCTCAGACCGACGCTCAGTCCCAGCGGCTCGAGCATCGCTGCGAGTCTTCTGTCGATGTCGCGATTCAGCGCGCGCAGTGGCGTGACGTACAGAATCGACAGCCCCTCCCAACCCTCCCAGAGCGCGCGCGAGGCCAGAGGCAGGACGGCTGCCTCGGTCTTCCCGCTTCCTGTGGGAGCCAGTAGCAGGCGGTGCTTGCCGTCGACCAAGTCAGCCACCGATTCGTTCTGGATGGGGGTCAAGGTCCAGCCCCGTTCCTCGACCAGCCCCCTTACCTTGGGATGAAGTCGGTCGAGCGCGGTGCTGGCCACGGCTTCCGGCCGAGGTCGTGTGAGGAAAACCCTCGCACACGACTACGGATGAGGAGGGACCTCCGATGACCAGTTCCTCATCTTGTTCAGAGTGATGGTCACGTTGGTGATCTCCCCGTCCTCCCAGTAGTCCACGGCGATGAAAGTAGGCCTGTCATCGACCTCCTCCCAGCACCCCAGCGCTCTCTCCAGCAAGGTGTCGTAGTCGTTGACGTCTCGCGCGCGCACTGGGTCAGCCAAGCCGAAGGTGCTGGTCAGCCAATTGTTCAGGTGCCACACCGGCTGAATCCCATCACCCCTGCCGACCCTGCATGACATGTCCTCCTGCTCATCCTCGCCGTACGGGGTGTCCCAGCTGTGGGTCCAGGCGTGGTGGAGCCAGGGGTATCTCTCGTCATACTGATAGTCCCAGTATACGATGAGGTCCGTGCCGGCGAGCACCATCTCTCCGATGCTCGGCCAAGGCTCGCCGGGAATGTGCACGAAGGTCCTGTTGAGCATCCCGGTCTGGTTGAACAGGACCTCGAGGTGCTCGCCCGGCACGTAGTTCTCCAGCAGCAGGCTGACTACGTCGCCGCTGCTGTTGTTCATCAGCGAGTTCAGATGCCTCAGCCAGGCGTATGCATCGACCTCGGAGTATCTGCACGGGTGCATGAAGCTCGAATCGGGGTCACCGTGGCAGAATCGAACGTCCTCGATGTCGGTGTCGTCCTTGGAGAGGTGATGGGTATCGAGCATGTAGGCGCGAATCCCACCGTCCCACTGTGACTGCAGTCCGGTCTTGTGGTTTATCGCCATCCACACACCGTCCTCGATGGTCGCGAACGAGTTGTGAGTCTCCGGGAAGGTGAAGTTGTCATACGAGAGCAGGCAGTACTCGGCCTTGCCGTGGCAGACCAGAGCGTCACTGGCGTTCATGGGGTCCAAGCCGTGTTCCTCCTCCCAGCCGTTCGGCAGACCGTCCTCGTCCTCGTCTCCGTAGGGGTCGAGTTCAGCAGGCTCCTCGGGACCGAAGCATCCCGGCGGGATCAGGCTGCAAATAACGAGCACAGCCATCCATAGGTGCTTCATCGAGTCGCAATACCGTGTCCTGCTCATGAAATAATCGGATTTCCTGCGCTCAGGGGGTTTCGCATCATGCTGCGAGCGCAAACGACTCGTAGGAAGGCACTAATCGGGAGAGCATGACCCCGCGACGGGAAAGATGGCGCGTAGAGGCACTCGAAAACTCGGCTTGTTCGGCCGTTTGTGGGAGAGTCAGAAGGATCGACACTTCCAGATAATCACCTACTCGACCATCCTCTCGGTCGCTTGTCTGGTATGGGGATTCGTCTTTCTGTTCGTCCTCGGTGGCTACGGCGATCCGGAGCATGAGAAACTAGTACCCTGGAGCTGGCTGGCGCTCGTCGGAGGGCTCGTCGTGTCGTTCTACGTAGCGCCCGAGTTCTTCGTCTACATGGGGCAGCGCCAGATTCTCGAGGACATCCTGATGACCGACTCGCGTCCCGAGGTGCTGCGCCGCAGGAAGGAGGCTGAAGACGCAGCAGACATGCTCGGCAAGGCCTACCAAGCGCGTCTGATGGGCCTGTACCAGATGCACAACGTCGAAATCGGGAAGAAGTACAGGGTCGAGTCGGTCGGTCCGATAAGGGACGCCGACTCGCAGGACGAAGGGGACTTCGAAGTCCTCCCATCGGTACCCGACTCGTGGTGGAACACCAGCGACTCAATGCTCTCGAAGATTCTACCAGGCCTCTGGGCTCTGAGGAATCCGACGGTGAACCGTGGCTTGATAGCCGGGTTCTCGTTCACCACACTGCTGCTTCTGTCGAACAGCATGTTCGGCCTCTTCACCGGGGTCAGCGACGAGCGCGACCACACACTTGACCTGACTGCGTCGATCCACGGGATGGAGAGGGTCTACGAGTCCTCGCCGCATTTCGACGCCATCAGCCTGCTCTTCATCGCCGTGTTCGCGACCCTTATGTGGTCAACGCGCCCTCAGGTTGAATCACCCGCCAGCGAGGAGGAATGACATGGCCACCGGATTCACCTGGGCTAGAGAGGCCATGCTGGCTGGCGGCCTCGTGATTCTGCTACTCGGCTCCATGTGGGCTGCTACCGGCTCCTTCCCACCCATGGTCGTTGTCGAGTCCGGCTCGATGATGCATACCGAGGAGGGCTCGATCGGCAGCATAGACCCGGGTGACCTAGTTCTGGTGATGAACCCCGATCGAGTCGACATAGTGACTTTCGTCGAGGCGACCGAGGAGGGTAACGCGAACTTCGGCTACGAGACGCACGGGATGGCGGGAGACGTCATCATCTACCAGAAGAACGGAGGCTCAGACACCCCGGTCATCCACCGGCCCCTGCTCAAGGCCGTGGCAAACGAATCGGGGGGCTGGGACGTTCTCGGAACTACATTGCGCAACGTGGACAGCGTCACTTGGACGCTGGATTACCAATGCCCCTACCACGGGGGTACGTACGACCTCATGATTGACCGCTGGGTGCCGCCGCACGAGGGCTATCTGACCACCGGCGACAACGTGGACAGCAATGGCTGCAAAATAGACCAATTGCGAGCCACCAACCCAGATGCGAGCGAGCAGTACATCCGCGGCAACGGGCTCAAGGACGAGAACGGCAATCCGGTTCTGGCCGTGAAGGACGACTGGGTCGTCGGAGTCGCCTCAGCAGAGATTCCCTGGCTCGGCGCGGCCAAGCTCTTCTTCTCCGGGACATCGTCTTCCGTCAGCGACCAGACATGGAGGGGCCTCGGAGTCGTGATAGCAGTGATCATCGCAGTACCGTATATTCTCGAGACCGCGATGGATAGACTCAGGCCTTACTCAGACGAGGAAGAGTGACTAGCCCATCAGCCTCGGCATGATGATTGGCATAACCACGATGATGAGGATCAGGATGCTACTCATGCTGCTAATCCTGTCAGCTAACGACTCCACGCGCATCGGGTGCATGTTCCTATTGAGTCTGGCGAGTACGGAGTGAGTGCCATCGCGCACGATGTGACCACCATCAAACGGAATCATCGGAATCAGGTTGGCGAAGCCGAGCAGGAAGTTGATCCAGACCAACCAGAACAGGAAGTCGAACAGCATGAGCATGCCGCCGGTGCCCAGAGCAGACGCTATCACACCGTCACCGGCCTCGAGCATGGCGCGCTCCTCGAGCAGCATCGTCTGACCATCGAACTGTATCGGGACCCCAATCATCGCCAAAGGAGTCAGAGACGTTGCCAGGATGGTCTGCCCGTACGAGAACTCGCCACTCAGGATGTTGGAGTAGTAACCGACTGAAGAAGACCCGAATCGCAGTCCGCTGACCCCTAGGAACGCATCGCCTGGCTCAATGCCTAAATCGGCCAACAGAGCCTCCGTATCCTCGATGCACACAGCATCTCCATCACACTGTCCTAAGTGGTACTGGTAACGATCCCCGAGAGTTACAACCAGATCGCGTTCGACCCGCTCCCCCCCGGAGTCAGGATGTGAGAGCACCGTGAATGTCGCTTGGTCGCCGACCGACAGTTCGTCCATCTCGTTCGAGAAGGCCTCGTATCCCGGCACCTCGTTGCCGTCGATGTGAGTGATTATCTCATATGGTAGCAAGCCTGCTTCCTCAGCAGCCTCATCGGCGATTATCCCAGATGCGTGCACCCCCGGGTTGCCGGCGACGAGTCCAGCAGCGGTTGCGGACAGCAGAATGAGAGTGACGTAGGTCGCGATGATGTTGATCGATGGTCCGGCGGCGTACAGCCTCATCCTCTCTCTCCTAGGCGCGCGAATCATCTCGTGCATCTGCGGCTCCGCGAAAGCTCCTATGGGCACGGGTCCAGCTAGCAGGAGTCCGAAACTACTCACGCGCATCCCGTGCGCACGTGCTTGGATGCCGTGGCTGTACTCGTGAATCACCAGCGCGATGATGAGGGCGAGAACTGGCCACCAGAACGGCACGAAACTGTTCACACCTGGTATCAGCAGCAGGTCGCTGGCTGGCAGGTACTCCTCGGGCGGAGCAATCACGGTGCTGATCGCCGTGAATACGAGCAGCGCGACGACACCGAGCATGACGAACAGGCAGAGCCAGATCGACATCTCCCCGAAGGCGCGCCAGAATCTCCTGTTTCGAGATATTTTCTCCAGCAGCCCTTGGCCGTGCCTAGTTCGAATCATCAGGACGATCCCGAGCATCCGCGAAACTCCCAACTTGTCGAGAGACCCATTGTCCTCGAGGTACAGCAGACCGATGTACCACAGTCCCGAAACCGCCACCCCCCATAGCGGCATACCCAGGTAATATAGCAGGTACAGCAGCAGCAGTGGAAACAGGTAACTCCTCGACCGCCGCTCCTCTTGCATGGTATGAGGGTTGCATTTTCCCTCTTCAACCTGTGTCTCTGGACAGTAAGCGACTTGAGATGGACCCCCCTCCGCTGTTCGTGGCCGACGACCCGCTGGAAGACGACAGGAGCCTGAACAGGAGAATCGACTCCCTGAGGCGCGAACGAGACAGCGTCAAGCGACTGCTCCAGCAGGCCTCGCTAGACGACGTGAAGGACAATGTCGAACGCCTGAAGCAGAGACTCTACCGCTTGGAGTCGGAGTTGTCCGGAGAGCAGGGGTCTGACTAGTTGGCCGACTCGAGCATCGACCGGTAGATCTGCGCGCTAGCCGGGTCGGTCTCGATGGAGCGCGCCCCGTCAGAGCGGCAGACCAGAGCCAGGAAGCGATGCAGTGGCATGCCCTTCTCCCAGTCGAGGTGAGGGGTCCCATTGCGCGTCAGTGGGAGTTTGGGGATGCTTCTCGACAGATGACGTAACTTCCCAGTCAACGACTCCACCTCGACTCGCATGATCCTCCAACTGTCGCCCCTGACACCCTTCAGCCTGTATGCGTAGAGCGGCAGCAGCCCGCACCTCTCGCCGGTCGAACGGAGGGCCTCGTACTGGACCATCGTCCTCCCGGACAGGTACTGTCGTGAGTACTTCGAGGACTTGACTTCGATGGGAAAGCACATGTCACCGCGCAGGACCAGCAGGTCACCGGTCCCCGCGGAGCCGCTGCCGGGGGCCCTGACAACAAGGAAGGGACGCTGGACGACCTGCATCGCGCGAGCGCGCTCGATCTCGCTGCAGGACTTCGTGACGGCACGGACGCCCTTCAGCTCGCCCGCGAGTACTGCCCGCAACTCGCGCTCGTAAACGCCGCCCACGGCGCTATCGCATTCTCAGGGTTCTTGAGAACATTGGTCGGGGATCAGTGGAACTTGCCCTTTCGGTATTCACGCGTCCTGTCGACCCCCGGAAAACGGTCCTCGCTCTCGCGGTAGACCGTCTTCATGTTTTTGAGGAAGTTGTCCTCATCGGTGACGATAAGCACCATGTCCACTCCAGGGTCGTGCTCGGCATCCATCCACTCCAGTATGATCTCCATGGTCATTCGAGCACCCTCTCTGTGGGGGTATGCGAAGACATCCATGCCGAGGGGTGGAGTGACTAGGGTCTCCCGAGGCTTGATTTTCTCGACCTCAGCGAACAGAGCCATGTACGACTTCTTCAGCAGTTCGCGCCTGAATGTGTCCTGCGTTGGCCTTCTGCAGTCAGGCCCGACCACGTGGACGATGTGCTTCGCTAGCAGGTTGAAGGCAGGGGTCGTCACAGCCTCGCCGACGCTGCATGGCTGGAGGTTCAGCTTGCGCCGCTCATTGGCGATGCCGGCGCAGAACTCCCTGAGTTCGGGCCCGGCGGCCAGTTGCATCCTCTCGTCCAAGCCCTCCCTGCCAGCGAGCCTATTGTTGGCCGGGATGACCACGACATCACCTTCGACGCCGGGCAGGTTACCGAATACGACTCTGACCTGACCGTGACGGCATTCTCTAACGATGATGACCTCTGCCATACGTTTCCCAAGGTGAGGCCATCGGATATCTATTCATCGTAGTCGATTCCAGCCGATTCCAGTTTAGGGAACCTTGATTCGGGATGACTATCCAGAGTCCGGTATGTCTGTCGGCTATGTGCTAATCAACGTCGAGCCGGGCTCGGAGTCCAGCGTCCACCAGGTGGCCGCCGACCTCGAATGCGTCACCGATGCGAACCTGCTCTTCGGCGATTACGACCTGATAGTCAAGGTAGAGGGTGACAACATGGGCGACATAGCCCGAAGTGTGGTTGGGTCCATCCGTTCGATACCCGGAGTGGTGAACACGAAGACCCTCGCTTGCGCGGAAATATGAGATTTCAGCCCCTTCGGTTTTTCGAGAAACCCCTCAATAGAGGCGCAGTGTAGCGTTTCTTCGCCCATAACTTCATTATCCCCTTTGAAAACCGGCGCGGCGGAGGAATTGCTTCATGTCTGGAAAGAAATACTTCGTACTAATGGAAGACGGCAAGGACACAACGCAAGTGTTCGTGAGCAAGCAGCCCCGCGGTGCAGCCCTCAAGGCAGCCACGCGAGGTCACACCGAAATCTGTCTGAGGGAGCGTGGAACCAACAAGGTCCATTGCTTCAATGGCTGGACTGAGATGGTGGACAAGCCCAGGAACGGGCCTGCATGGCTACCTGCCAGAATCAAGAAGGCGAATGTCAAGAAGAGCGGAACCATGCGCATCTGAGCGTCTGGTACACTCTCTTGTCAGAGAGCAGGTACGGATTGCCCCTAAGGAGGGGCGTAGCACGTCTCAGACTGGGGCTTTCGGCCCCTCAGCCGCGCAGCCCGAGTTTGCGCGCTAGCATGGCCAGCGGGTCGTAGTACTCCGTGACCACTCGCTCCTTGAGTGGGATGATCGCGTTGTCTGTGATGTTGATGCCGGCCGGGCATACTTCAGTGCAGCATCTGGTGATGTTGCAGTAGCCGATTCCGAAGTCGTCCTTGATCTCGGGGATCCTGCTCTCGGAGTCCAGCGGGTGCATCTCAAGGCCGGCCAGTCGGACGAAGAAGCGCGGGCCGGCGAACTCTTCGAACATCTGATGCTCGCGCAGGACGTGGCAGGTGTCGACGCACAGCATGCACTCGATGCAGGAGCGGAACTCCTGCAATCGGTCAGCCTCCTCCTGGTGGAACTCCCAGTCAGCCTCCTCCGGTCCGTTGATCGGGGTGATTCGCCTGTCAGTCTCGTAGGCCCAAGAGGTGTCGGTCACCAGATCCTTGGTCAGCGGGAATGCCTGCATCGGCTTGACTAGGACAGGCTCGCCAACTGGAGTCTCCTCGAGGACGTCATCCATCCTAGTCATGCACATCAGTTTGGGCTTGCCATTGACCTCGGCACTGCACGAGCCGCATTTGCCGGCCTTGCAGTTCCAGCGGCATGCGAGGTCAGGAGCCTGCTCGGCCTGTATCCGGTGGATGACGTCGAGCACCACCATGCCTTCTTCTATCTCGACGGTGTAGTCGACCATCTGGCCGAACGGGTCGCCGTCGGCGTCAGGCTCGCCCCTGAACACTCGGAATGTCACCTCATCGCTCATGATCAGTCCTCCTCGTGCGGGTCATCCGTGTCGAGCAGCGTCCTGAGCTCCTCCGGTATCGCGGGGTAGGAAGCGTAGCCTATGTCCATAGAGCCGTCCTCACCAATCGAGATCACGCTCGTGACTCTGCCCCAGTGCGAATCATCGGTCTCGGGGAAGTCGGCGCGGGTGTGCGCTCCCCGACTCTCTTCGCGCCTGTGCGCGGCCAATGCGCACATCCGACTGACGTCTATCATCGCGCTAAGCTCGAGCGCCTGATGCCAACCTGGGTTGTAAGTCCTGCCTCCACCCGGTGATGTGGCATCGGCCCGCTCCTCCAGCGAATCCAGATCGTCGATGGCCTCCAGCAGCAGATTCCCGCTCCTGATGATGCCGGCCTTGTGCTGCATCATCTCACGCAGGTCGCCGACGACTTGGGCCGGGTTCTCCCCGCCCTCGCGCTGCAGTGGGGTGAGGGTCTCAGCCACTACATCGCCGATTTCCGACTGCGCGATGCCGGCGAAGTGATCCATATCATTGGCGGCTTCGGCTGCCTGCTCGCCGGCTATCCTGCCGAACACGATGAGGTCGGTGAGCGAGTTCCCACCCAACCTGTTGGCGCCGTGCATGCCGGTTGCCACCTCACCTGCGGCATATAGCCCGGGGATCGATGTCTCCTGCGAGTACGGATCGACCCGCACACCACCCATCACGTAGTGAGCTGTCGGCCCGACCTCCATCGGCTGCTCGGTGATGTCCACCGCAGCGAGCTCCTTGAACTGGTGGTGCATCCCAGGGAGCTTCCTCATGACCTGCTCTGGATCACGCCAGGAGATATCGAGGTAGACGCCGCCGTGCTCGGAGGCCCTGCCCGCGTCGCCCTCGCTGTTAATCGCCTTGGCAACCACGTCGCGGGTCAACAGCTCGGGCGGCCTGCGATGTGTTGTGAGCTCGCCGGAGATGACTTCGTCGACCCAAGCGAGCGCCTCCTCCTCAGTGTCGGCGAACTCGTCTGCATACCTCTCCGGGATGTAGTCGAACATGAATCGCCTGCCCTCGGAGTTTCGCAGCACACCACCCTCCCCGCGAACCCCCTCAGTGACCAGTATGCCCTTGACCGATGGCGGCCAGATCATGCCGGTGGGGTGGAACTGGACGAACTCCATGTCGCCCATCTCGGCCCCAGCCCAGTAGGCCAGAGCGTGACCCTCTCCGGTGTACTCCCAGGAGCCGGAGCAGACCTCCCAGCAGCGGGTGATGCCGCCGGTAGCGAGGACGATTGACTTGGCCTTGAAGACATGGAGTGAGCCGTCGTTGCGGTCGTAGGCGAAGCAGCCGGAGATACGTCCATCGGCCTTGAACAGCCTACGCACTGTGAACTCCATGAACACGTCCATTCCCATGTGGATCCCTCTCTGCTGCAGCGTGCGGATCATCTCGAGGCCGGTGGCATCGCCGATGTGGGCGAGCCGCGGGTAGGTGTGGCCGCCGAAGTTGCGCTGGCTCGTCATCCCCTTCGGCGTGCGATCGAACACCGCGCCCCACTGCTCGAGCTCGCGGATGCGGTCCGGCGCCTGCTGCGCGTGAATCTGCGCCATTCGCCAGTCTCCTAGGTACATGCCTCCCTTCATCGTGTCACGGAAGTGGGTCTGCCATGAGTCGCGTGGGTCATTGTTGGCCAGCGCTGCGGCAGCGCCGCCCTCGGCCATCACGGTATGCGCCTTGCCGAGCATCGACTTGCAGATCATGGCGACACTAACTCCTGCGGCGCTTGCCTCGATGGCCGCGCGCAGCCCGGCGCCACCGGCACCGATCACCACGACGTCGTGCTCGTGGGTTACTATCTCATCCATCACAGACCACCCCAGAGGATTACATCGGTCCAGCCGAACATAGGGTCGGTGCAGGCGTAGATGTAGAAGTCAGCAAGCATCACCCAGAACAGGCTGTAGAGGGCCCATTCCCTGTGGCTCTCGTTGAATGAGGTGGAGAACTTCCAGAGCTTGTACTTGAGCCGACTCATCGGGGTGGCAGTCCATTCGTTGGCACCACCACCGACCACGTGGCGGAAGGCGTGGCAACCGAAGGTATAGCCAGCGAGAAATATGACATTGATCAGAAGTATGAGCGAGCCGACGCTGACTCCGTAGGCATCGGGGCTACCTAGGTTGAACTCGCTTGCGCTTTCGTGGAAGTTGACCGACATCCAGACGTCGTAGGACAGAATCGGCAGGTAGATCAGAGCGACGTACATGAAGTAGCGATGCAGGTTCTGCACGACTAGCAGTCCGGTCTCTCCGCTGTATTCGTCCCATGGCTTCGAGACCGCGCATCCGGTAGGCTGCTGCATGAAAGCGCGGTAGTACGCCTTGCGGTAGTAGTAGCAGGTCGCCCTGAACCCAATCGGGAAGATGAGTATGAACATCGCCGGGGACATCCAAGCCAGCCAGAGCGGCACCATCGAGCCCAAGCCATCACCCCCAGGGATGACCAGCGGGGAGAACAGCGGGCTCAGGACGTGGCTGCCTTCGCTTTCGATCCACATTGTCTGGTGCCCGGCGCTCCTGCCGAACTCCTCGAAGAACCAGAAGTCGGCTTCCATCATGCCGCGCCAGGTCGAGTAGACGATCATGATCCCGAGATACGCCGCCATCGCGCTCGGGCTCTTCCACCAGTCATCGACCCGGTCTGTGGCACCGAAGCCCTTCTTCATCGGGAGCTTCATGCCCTCGCTCATGGCTCATCCCTGATGGCCGCATCGCACAGTCATAGCCCCATAAGGGATTGCATGGGCCCCTGTGGGGCCCAGTCTTCTGCCGGTGCAGGGTTCAAAGCGGCCCGTCTGCACTGCACTCCCAGATGCTCGGTGACGACATTGAATCCTCGATCTGCCCCAACTGCGGCCACATGCCCGGTGCGTGGCTGCCGGGGCTGCCTTGTCCCAAGTGTGGTGAGATGCTAATCTAAGCGAGGCCGGCGTAGTCGGCGTCTGCTTCCTCGATGTGGACCTCGTCGACGTCCATCTGAGCGAGTTGCAGCTTGCCGCTGAGCTCATCGTTGACGGCGTGCCAGTAGGAGTAGGCCTCGATGACCCAGATGCCTGACTCGCGGGTTCCGTTGCCGCTGCCCTTGACTCCGCCGAACGGTAGGTGGGCTTCGGCCCCGGTGGTCGAGTTGTTGATTCCCGTCATTCCGGCCTTGATGCCGGTCTTGAATCGGTAGGCTTCGAGCCTGTCATTGGTGTAGCAGGCACTCGACAGGCCGTATGGCGAGGCGTTGGCCAGATGCAGAGCGTGGTCGAAGTCCCTTGCCTTGACTACAGTGACCGCCGGACCGAAGATCTCCTCGTGGAAGCACTCCATGTCCTCAGTCACATCGGCATATACGTGAGGCCACATGTAGACGCCCTCGGAGGCGTCTCCGACGAAGTTAATCGGCTTGTTTTCGTTCGTAATTATGCCCTCGCCCCAGAGTTTGATCGCACCGCTGGACTCGCACATCCCGAGATCGCTCAGGAAGTCCCTGGCGTACTTCTCTGACAGCATGGGCCCGTACAGGATATCGTCGTGACGCATCGAGTCACCGACCCTCGTCGACTCCACTTTAGCCATGAACCTCGACATGAACTCGTCGTAGACGTCTTCGTGGATGATGAGGTTGCCAAGCGAAGTGCAGCGCTGACCCGCTGTGCCGAAGCCCGCCCAGTAGGCTCCTTCCACTGCATTGTCAAGGTTGGCTGATGGCATCACCACGAGTGGGTTCTTGCCGCCGAGCTCTAGCGAGCAGGAGACTAGGTTGCGACCGCAGATCTCGCCGATCATCTTGCCGACTGCGGTCGAGCCAGTGAAACTGATCTTGTTGACCATGCCCTCGTCGACGGCATCGACCAGGCTCTGACCGGCACCTCTGCCCTTTCCGTGAACGAGGTTGATGACTCCATCAGGCAGACCAGCCTCGTGCATTATGCGCGTTAGCATGAAGGATAGCAGAGGCGCGTCCTGCGGCGACTTCCAGACGCAGGTGTTGCCGCACATGATGGCGGGAATCATCTTCCAGAACGGCACTGCGGCTGGGAAGTTACAGGCGTTGATGATGCCGCAGACCCCCAGGGGTCGGCGGTAGGTGAAGAGCTCCTTGTCCGGCAATTCGGAGTTGACCGTCTGACCGTACAGTCGGCGACCCTCGGACTGGAAGAACAGGCAGGTGTCGATGGCCTCTTGGACCGAGCCCGCGCTCTCCTTGAGCGTCTTGCCGATCTCGCGAGTCTCGACTCGAACGATGTCGTCCTTGTATTCCATCAGCAGGCGACCCATGTTTCCTATGATCTGACCGCGCGTGGGAGCGGGCGTTGCAGCCCAGCCCGGGAAGGCCGCCTTTGCTACACTCAAGGCAGCGTGAACATCCTCTTTTTCGGAGAGTGGGAACTCGCCGAGGCAGTCGTCGAGCCAAGCCGGGTTGCGGCTTTCGAAGGTGCCTCCGTCCCTGGCCAGAGTCAACTGCCCGTTGACGATGTTGTAACCGCGAACTTTCGGGCTCCCGTTGGGATTGTCGCTCTCCATCACTTCGAAACCGGTCTCGAGCACATGGGTCATGGCCACCGCGAATCGCACTCACGCCATGAATCCTACTCATCGGGCCCCATCATTCCGATAACCGTTCCGACCCAAAGGACACCTCTCTGTTGGTAGGTTTAACTAGCCTCATGAACGAAGAGTATCTGTCAGGGGCGTGCCGTTGTGTCAGAAAACTCGTCAGAATCCTTGATCCTCAGGGTGGCGAAGGCCATCCCAAGCGACGTGGGACACGGTCGCGCGCGCGTTCCTTTCGACAATGAGCTCAGTCTCAAGCCCGGCGACATAGTCGAGATAGCAGGCGACCAGCGTACTGCCGCTATCGTCTGGCGCTGCCGACCCGAGGATGCCAACCTCGGAGTTATCAGAATCGACGGAATAATCCGCAAGAACGCCGGTGTGAGCCTCGGTGACCGGGTCACCATCACTAAGGTAGAAACCAACCCATGCGAGCGGCTGGTGCTCAGCCCCGTGATGGCCAAACAGCAGAAGGTCCGCTTCGGGCCGGGCATCGAGGGCTTCGCCCGACGCGGCCTCAACAAGCGCCCTGTGGTCGCCGGCGATCGCATCTTCATCCCCGGCATGACGCTGTTCGCCGAGGCTCTCCCGTTCGCAATCGTCTCGACCAACCCGAAGGGCATCGTCCAGGTCCTGCCAGACACTGAGATCATCATCAAGGAGGAGGCCGTAGACGAGGAGGAACCAGGCCGAGTCCAGACCATCTCCTACGAGGACATCGGCGGTCTCGGGGAGCAGCTGCAGAAGGTCCGCGAGATGATCGAGCTCCCGCTTAAGCATCCAATCCTGTTCAGGCGGCTCGGGATCGACCCGCCCAGAGGGGTCCTGCTCCACGGTCCGCCCGGGACCGGCAAGACCCTGATTGCCAAAGCGGTCGCCTCGGAGACACAGGCCCACTTCACTTCGATCAACGGCCCGGAGATCATCTCGAAGTACTACGGTGAGAGCGAGAAGCAGCTCCGCGAGATTTTCGACGAGGCCGCTGCCAACGCACCCGCCATCATCTTCATCGACGAGCTCGACAGCATCGCGCCCAAGCGCGAGGACGTCACCGGCGAAGTCGAGCGCAGGGTCGTGGCCCAGCTCCTCACCCTGCTCGATGGCATGCAGGGGCGCGACAACGTCGTAGTGATCGGCGCTACCAACCGCCGTGACGCCATCGACCCGGCGCTACGCCGGCCCGGCCGCTTCGACCGCGAGCTGGAGATAGGCGTGCCCGACAAGAACGGCCGGGCCGAGATCATCGGAATCCACACTCGTGGCATGCCGATCAGCGATGACTTCGACATCGACTATCTGCTCGAGAACTCGTACGGCTTCGTAGGGGCCGATATCTCGGCACTGGTCCGCGAGTCGGCGATGAAGGCCCTACGCCGGTACCTTCCTGAGATAGACCTCGACGAGGAGCATATTCCGCCCGAGGTACTCGAGAAGATGGAGGTCAGGATGTCCGACTTCCGTCAGGCCATCAAAGAGATCGAGCCGAGCGCCCTGCGCGAGATCTACCTCGAAGTTCCCGACGTCTCCTGGGACGAGGTCGGAGGCTTGGACGAGATCAAGGAGAGGCTCAAGGAGAGCGTCGAGTGGCCTCTGACCAAGCCCGAGTTGTTCGAGCACTTCGGAATCAGCCCCCCGAGGGGAATCATCCTGTTCGGTGCCCCAGGGACAGGCAAGACGCTGCTCGCCAAGGCGATAGCCAACGAGGCCAAGGCGAACTTCATCACAATCACAGGACCGGAACTGATCTCCAAGTGGGTTGGCGAGTCCGAGAAGGCAGTCCGCGAGATCTTCAAGAAAGCCAAGCAATCCAGTCCTTCCATCGTCTTCCTCGACGAGTTCGAGAGCATCGCCAGCATCCGTCGAACCGGTTCGGGCGATGGCTCCAACGTCATGAACCGCGTCGTGAACCAGCTCCTCAGCAGCATGGACGGCATCGAAGGCATGGACGGCGTCATCGTGGTCGCCGCGACCAACCGCCCCGAGATGCTCGACCCGGCGCTCCTGCGTAGCGGCAGGTTCGAGCGTGTGCTGCACATCCCACCACCCGATACCGAGTCGCTCAAGGAGATCCTCAAGATCCACACCGCTGGGATGCCGCTTGGCAGGTTCAAACTCGACGACCTCGCTTCAGGTTTGCAGAACTACACCGGTGCCGATGTCGAGGCCATCTGTCGCGAGGCCGCTCTGATTGCGATGAGGGCCGAGCGCAAAACAGTCTCGAAGAAGAACTTCGAGCAGGCAATCAAGCGCGTACGCCCCACCGTGACCGATGAGATGATGGAGTATTACGGTCGTATGGAGGCGATGCTCACCAGCGGCCTCGAGTCAGTCCGCCGTCGGCCCGACGGCCTCTCGGGCATCGAATCAGTATGAGGTAGAATAATGCCGACGACCTTCGGCCGGGAGATCCTGGGGCGAGAGGTCGTCGACGAATCCGGTGACAAGCTGGGTCACATGGCCGACTTCAGGCTCGACACCGACACTGGCAGCATCGTGGCTCTCTTGGTCTCGATCGAGCCTGACATAGATCCCACTCTGCTGCCCTGGCCTACCGTGGACGGACTCCTCTCAGTCCCAGTCGAGGAAGTCACTGCAGTCGGTGCGACGGTCCAACTCGCACGCTGACTATGATGCACGGTCCGTTCAGCACCACATAACGGTCTTAAGACGAAGTTGAGGCTCGTAGCCCGTTCCTACGGAACGGAGGCTCTCAGCATGGCGGATTGGCGCGAATACTCCAAGCGATTGACATCGCGCAACGCTCGCCGTGGTGCGGTCATATTCTCCTTCTGGGCACTGCTGCTGATTCTGGTCTCGACGGTGGCCATGACCTACATCGTCCCCGGGCAGACCCACCAGTCGGCGTATGGCGACGACTGGAATGACCTAGGGGCCTTCAGAGGGGACATCAGCAGGATGGGAGTGGAGACCACGGCTCTGGTCTCCAGCCCTCTCCTGCTGAGCGAGATCGACCATCCGGAGGAGGCCATTTTCATCGTCTCGGGAGTCGAACGGGACACCATATCGTTGCCTCGCTTCACCGGGGACGAGAGGGTCATCGAGTTCTCCGAAGGAGAAGGATACACCACATCCGAGATACTGGCCATCGAGGCCTTCGTCGAGAGAGGGGGAACCGTCCTGCTGATGGACGACTTCGGCTACTCGAGCAACCTCGCTGAGCAGTTCGGCCTCGAGTTCTCTGGCCACAGGCTGTACGACGAGGGCTCGTACGCAGTGGAGCTCGGAGCCGACTACGTATGGATCAACACCGGCTCCGCCTTCAATTTCACGACCAACTCCGGCTCTCTGGCCTCAATCCACCCCTGCCTCAGGGACCTCGATAACGACGGGGTCATCGACATCCTCGACCCAGAGCCTCTGGACCCGACTATCTCGGCCTTCGTCACCGAGGCCGACGCGGGCCTATGCGCCCATCGCTACTCCTCCATTGACGGGTGGGACTTCTCGGAGGGCTACCACCTCCTGACCAACGCGCCATCCGCCTTCGAGAAGGCAACCTCGTACAACCCCGTTGAAAATCGGTACGCGATAGGCAGGTCTACCCTCGACTCGTACCTCGATACCAACGACGACGGCAACCTCACCGTCGGCTTCGAGTCGCTTGGAATCGAAGGCGACGAGCAGGGTCCCTTCGCAGTCTACGTCCGATACTGTCAGGACAGGCTGTGCATCGACGCCGACTCGGGCAGGGTGCATTTCGTGGCCGACGGCTCGATTCTGATCAACTCCCTGTATGACCCGGCTTCGGTCGGTCAGTTCGCAGTTGGTGGCGGCTCGACCGTGGCGATTTCGATGCCGGACACGGACAATCGCAAGTGGGCTCTGGACATCATCGCCGAGGCCCTGCTCGTGCACCCCAACTCGACCAAGGCCAGTTCGAACGCCATTGTCATCTTCGATGAGAGCCGCCACCAGCAGCCAACGCTGTTCGGAGACACCTACAACCTGCTCTACTACCTCCTGATCTACTTCACCAACGACTGGATGGCGATGCTGCTGCTGTTCCTCACGTTGTTCATCATCCTCGAGGCCGTTCTAATCCGCAAGGAGGACCCCGAGGACTGGCGCCACGTGTTCCGCATCATCTACTACGGCTTCGGCGACGCGAGGCGCTACGAGTACTACCAGCGCCCCGAGAAGATCCGACAGGTCCTGCTGTCTCGCGTCAGGAACCTGAACACGTTATCTCGTGAGGAGTTCGACGCTCTGCCCGCTGTGGAGCTGCAGCGAATGGTAGAGGACCCAGTCCTCGTGAACTTCATCTTCGAGGACAGGAGGTACAAGCCCGACGAGCTGGTGGGCGTCATCAAGCGAATCAAGGAATGGGGTCGTACCGACACGGGAGCGGAGGCGTAGTCATGTGGACGCGCAAGGCATCCCTGATGCTGACCAGCGGGGTCAGCCTGATTCTGATCGGGATGATGATATCCAACTTCCAGCTGATGATAGTCGGTCTGACTTTCATCTCGTTCCTAGCCATCAATGGTTGGGTGTATGGACATTCCGAACTCGAGATCACGCGGACGATCAACGACACGGAGACCCCTATGGTCAACGTCTACAAGGGGGACGACGTGACTGTAGAGATCACCATCTCCAACAACTCATATCGAAGGACCCAGCAGTTGGAGGTCTACGACAACGTCCCGCACGAGATGAAGATGCGACAGGGCATCAACCAGATGCGAATGAACCTCGGGCCGGGTCAGTCCGCGCGAATCAGGTACAAGGTCCGATGCCCGCTGCGCGGGCACTACACCATAGGTCCCGTATCAGTGCGCTACCGCAACGCGTTCAACCTCTTCGTGACCGAGTCCCAATTGGAGGACAGGACCGACATCACGGTGTTCCCCCAAGTCAGGGAGATCGAGGAGGCCCTACTGCGCTCCGACGTACCGAAGATGTACACCGGAGCGACCACTCTCAAGACCCCAGGCCCAGGAATGGAGTTCTACTCGCTCCGCGAGTACCTGCCTAGCGATGCCTTCCGCTCGATCAACTGGAAGGCGTTCGCCAGAACCGGTGAGTTGATGGTCAACGAGAAGACGAGAGACGCCGTCACGGACGTCTTCATCATCCTCGACACCAGAGACGTGTCCAGAATCGGGACCGTCCTCAAGAATCCGCTGGAGATGGGGACGATCGCCGCCGCGTCGATATCGAACTACTTCATCCGCAGACGCGATTCGGTCGCTCTGGTCACCTATGGCGAGAGGATGGAGTACCTGTCTCCGGAGACCGGGGACAACCAGGGTTACAAGGTCCTGAGCAGATTGGCCGCGGTCCGAGCCAAGGGCTCCATGCCCTTGCAGGCGGTGACCAACGCGATGTCCTCCCGGGTAAGCCGCGGCTCCCCGATCTTCATCATCAGCAGCCTCGAGGGAGACGGCACCACGCTGCCAGCCATCCGCGATCTCGCGGGCAAGGGGCACGAGGTCATCGTGCTCTCCCCGAGCAGCATAGACCTCGAGAGGCTGATCAGCAGGATCCCGCGCATGTCCTATGAGGTGCTCAAGTTGGAGAGGCAGAACCGACTGACTGCCCTCTCCGGCTACGGGGCCAAGGTGATCGACTGGATGCCGGACGTCGAGCTCTCTCAGGCTCTGCTGCAAGTGAGGACGGTTTAGGAGGTGAAGTGATGGCAATGGAAGCGGTACCCGACTCGAAGACCCTCCACATCCCGAAGCTGCGCCGGCGCTGGCAGGTGCTCCTGCTCCAACTCATCTCTACGGCCTCCCTGTTCATGCTGATGAAGCGGATGAACACCGTCTTCGGCTCCTGCACCGAGGAGTTCATCGAGGATTCAGGCGGAATCGAGTCCATTTACTGGTGCCCGGCATACGAGCACACTAGGGGTTTGAACTACTGGCAAGGCGGGGGCTCAGTGGAACTGATCCTGCCGGATTTCCTGCACGGACTCACCAGCCTAGCCGGGGAGCCGCTCACAGGAGACGCCACCTTCGTGGCGCCTCTGGTGATGTGCATCGCCATCACAGCAGGTTGGGTCTTCCTGCTTCAACAGAGCGAGAAGGTGCAGAAGTGGGCCAACGGGGCGGTCTCCATCGGCTTCGTGGCATGGATGGTCCTGCCGTTCCTGCTGTCGTGGATCTACGCGATGGTGCTCAGTGGACCCCACTTGCCGTTCGGCCAAGACAACCCCGCGTTCAACCACATCGACCACCTTTGGACCCCGTTCATGTTCATCTTCGAGGTGGTTTTCCTCGGTATCGTCTTCGCGCCCATACTGGCCGGGCTGATGGGCATCTGGGGGCTCTCTCGCAGGATGATCACCTGGGCTGTGGGCTACTTCCTGATGGTGGTCGGGATTCATGCCATGCTGACCTTCAAGGGAATCACCGATGCGGTTGACGTGGGTCTGCAGCCCCTGCCGGCGCAGATCGGCGATGCCACGCTGTACGGCGGTCTGGTATCGCCGCTGGCGCTGACGCTGCTCGAGATCTCGCTGCTTATCCTCGTGTTCATGGAAGCTGGCCTTGCCGTCATCACCCACCTCGAGTATGCATCCATGCTCCCGGAGGATGCGAAGAGGAATCCCGAGTACGTCACTCAATTCAAGAACGTGCTCAACTCGCATATTGTCCACTTGGTCGGCATCATGGCCGTGGTCGGTCTGGCGACCGCGATAGCGCTCGAGTTCGACGACTTCCTCATCTCCATGGTCGGTGTCCTGGAGGGATCGCAGTGGTCCGAGCAAGTCCAAGAGTC
>Ga0208206_1000004_pt1 | contig 86799 bp, 93 predicted proteins | sample DeeseametaMP1483_FD_184187 | JGI IMG/M metagenome (GOLD analysis project Ga0208206, IMG submission 184187) | Marine microbial communities from the Deep Pacific Ocean - MP1483 (SPAdes) | ecosystem: Environmental > Aquatic > Marine > Oceanic | place: South of Fiji, South Pacific Ocean | collected... | reverse complement strand
AACTGGCATACAATTATGCTCAATTCTTCAGCGTTATGAATGATCTCTAAAGCATCATTCGCTCGCAGCAAGTTTGCAATCTCTTCAACTCCAAATAATATCGGTCCGGTGATGATGGGAGTGTTTAAAGAAGCAGGTTCTAATAAGTTGTGCCCGCCTGTTTTAAATAAACTGCCACCGACAAATGCAACCCTGGATGCTGAGTAATACATGGGAAGTTCGCCCAGTGTATCCGCCAACATGACTTGTGTAGTCGCAGAAATTTGTCTGCTCTTACTTCTTGAGACACATGAAAATCCTCTCTTATCAATAAGATTGCGAATTGATTGAAATCTCTCTGGGCGCCTGGGAACAAATATCAATAGAATATCGGGATAGCTTTCTATAATTCTCTTGTGTGCATCCAGAATAATTTTTTCTTCTCCATTATGAGTACTGCCGGCAACCCAGATTAGCCTATTTAAAGCAAACTCTTTTTTGAATTTTTTTGCCTTCTCGACAAGATCATCAGGCGTTGAGTAATCAAATTTAATATTTCCGGTTACAAATGTTCTGCTCTCACTTGCCCCCATTGATATGAATTTTTTCGCTTCCTCCTCAGTTTGAGCACCAACAACAATTCCATGTGAAACTGCTTCTTGAAACAGGCCAAGAAGCAGTCTATATAATTTAACTGATTTGTCGGATACACAGGCACTAGCTAAAACCAATGGGACATTTAATTTTCCACAATAATGGAAGAAATTTGGCCAAAGTTCCGTTTCTATGATGATTGAAATTTCAGGGTTTGCCCATTTGAAAAATCTAGCAACCGCTCCATTCAAATCATAAGGAAGGTAGACATGGTGTACCGTGTCACCGAATAATTCTTGGATTAATGCAGAACCCGTTGGTGTAAATGTAGTTAAAAGGATTTGTTTTTCTGGATACCGTTTAATCAACTGGTAAACAAGTGAGGAAGCTGCCTTAACTTCACCATAAGAAACGGCGTGAACCCAAATTATTTCTGTATTCAGGGGATCCCCATTAAAACCAAACCGTTCGTTTATCCTTTTTAAATAGTTGCTATCACCCAAAGATTTATAAAGAAGGTGTAAACAAATTAGAGGAAGTGTTAAATAGGTGAAAACAACGTAACCAAACCTTATTAATGCTTTAGTATTCATGTGCAACTAAATTACAAAGATTTAATTTTCTCAATTAAATTGATCGATGACAGTGTGCCAATAACGATTGAGTTGATTCTGGAAATATTTGGGAGTTTCATACTATCAAGAATAGCTATCTCATAATTCTTGATCTTATCACAGAGTATATTTTTATTGAGTTAAAAAAGTACCAAAATTCGACTAAAAGTTAAGTTAACCGCATTTTGAATAGCCGCAATCAAGACAAGTCAAACAACCATCCATCATAACCATTGCGACGGCATTGCAGTGTCCACATAACTGTGCGCCCACTGGAAAGGAACCCTGATCAAATACATCTTGTTGTCTATTTCTATTTTCAAACTCCTGTCTCTTTTCTTCGACTAATTTTTTTTGGTGCTCATCTAATTTTTCTAGGGGAATAATTCCTATGGATTGAAGGTGCTTTTCGATGACGTAACCCAACTCCGCAATAATTGAAGGCATAAATATCCCTCCAGGCTGCCAATATCCTCCTTTTGGATCAAATACTGCTTTTAATTCTTCTACCAAAAAAGCAACGTCGCCGCCTTTTCTAAAGACGGAAGACATCACCCTTGTCAGTGCAACAATCCATTGATAATGGTCTAAATTTTTCGAATTGATAAAAATTTCGTAGGGCCTGTATTTCTCGAATTCAGTTCCAGGATTTAAGATAATGTCATTGATGGTAATGTACATCGCATGATCAGAGATTGGTGTCTTGATCTTATAGGTTGAACCTCTGAGCATGCCTGGTCTTTCCAGGCGCTCGTGCATTCGAACCACTTTCGTCTCTGGGCTTTTCACAGCTTTGGGTTCCACTGTTTCAGCTGTGCTGACCCTGTAATCAACAATTTTTTTCTTTATCTTTATTCTCTTCATAAAATGATCAAATTTTAGTGTGTGTTAAAATTTTCCATAGTAGCCCTCTTTCAAGGCATCGAATAGGTTTGCTGCAGTGTGGATTTCGCCGTCGTATTCTATCTCTTCATTGCCTGCTACTTGAATTTCTTTGCCATCATCCAAGACAAATGTATAAAGAGTATTTTTAAGATCCTTTTCTTTGACCAGCACACCCTGAAAAGCTTCTGGATTAAAACGAAATGTAGTACAACCCTTCAAGCCCTGATCATGAGCGTAAAGATAAATGTCTTTGAAGTCCTCAAATTTAAAATCCGTAGGTACATTAGCAGTTTTCGAGATTGAAGAATCTATCCATTTTTGTGACGCGCTTTGGACGTCGACATGTTCTTTCGGGGTAATATCTTCTGCTGTCACAAAGTAATCGGGTAATTTGTTGTCTGATTCACTGTCTGCCTCGAGATCAACGTTTGGATTAACGATGTTCATATAGGACAACAATTCGAATGAATAGACATCAATTTTTTCTTTGGTTTTCTTCTTCTCTCTGATGACATTTCTAAAATAATGATGCGCAAAACTTGGTTCAATGCCGTTACTGACGTTATTGCCTATGGACAATGAGATGGTTCCTGTCGGCGCAATCGAACTATGGTGAGTAAACCTTGCGCCAATTTCTGATAGCTCGTCTACTAATTCGGGCTCTACTTCTGCAATTTTTTGCATATAACGGCTATATTTTGCATGTAAAATTCTTCCGGGTATCTTTTCGTCAAGTTGATAACCGTCATTGATCATTTCAGGTCTTTGTTTGAGCATCTCTTTTGTAACAGTAAACTCTTCAAAAAAGATAGGTGCAGGTCCTTTTTCTTTAGACAACTCCAAAGCCATTTTCCAACCGGTGACCGCAAGTTCCTTGCTTACCTTTTCTGTAAACTCGAGTGATTCTTGGGAACCATACTTCATCCGCATCATGGTCATCGCTGAGCCCAAGCCTAAAAATCCCATACCATGTCTTCTTTTTCTGCAAATTTCTTCCCTCTGCCGCTCAATCGGCAACCCATTGATTTCAACCACATTGTCCAACATTCTTGTAAATACACCGACAACTTTTCTAAAGCTTTCCCAATTAAAAATTACTTCATCGGTAAAAGGATTCTGGACAAATTTCGTCAAATTAACTGATCCCAGCAAACACGAGCCATATTCCGGCAGCGGTTGCTCGCCACATGGGTTGGTGGCACGAATGTTTTCATCAAACCAGTTGTTGTTCATTTCATTAACTTTATCTATCAAGATGAATCCCGGTTCAGCATAGTTGTAAGTCGAATCCATGATAAGATCCCAAAGTTCTCTCGCTCGTATGATTTTATAAACCTTGCAAGCCACCAGATCATTGTCATTGGTTATGTAACCCTCAGTTGTTGTCCATTCTCTCCAAATGATCTGCTTTGGGTCCTCTAGATTTACCACTTTTGCCTCGGGTAGATTTGGATCTAGAGGAAAAGCAAGAGGCCAGTCGTTATCCTCTTTAACGGCTTTGATAAACTCCTCGGTTATTAGCAAAGATAGATTGAATTGCCTTAGCCTTCCATTCTCTCGTTTTGCTTTGATAAAATCTTCAACATCAGGATGCCCGACATCAAAAGTACCCATTTGAGCACCTCTTCTGCCGCCTGCAGAAGAGACTGTAAAACAGGTTTTATCATAAATATCCATAAAAGAAAGCGGTCCAGAAGTATAGGCACCGGCGCCAGTTACATATGCACCTTTGGGCCTCAAAGTTGAAAATTCATAGCCAATACCACATCCTGCTTTTAGCGTCAGTCCTGCTTCGGTTACTTTTTCTAAAATCCCCGCCATTGAATCTGGTATCGAACCAGAGACGGTGCAGTTTATTGTTGATGTTGCAGGCTTATGCTCGCCTGCTCCTGCATTGGACAAAATTCTTCCAGCAGGAATAGCGCCCGCATCCATTGCCCGAAAAAATTCTTTTTCCCACTTATCTTGAATATCTGGACGCTCAACAGCGGCCAAGGCTTTGGCAACTCGCTTCAATGTATCTTCGATGTTCAAATCAATGGACTTTCCAGAGATATCTTTTAAACGATATTTTTTATCCCAAATATCCAGTGATGCAGATTGATAATCAACATGCAAAATATCTTGGTTTTCTTTTTTTGATGCTGATTTCAAAATTTTATTTATTCCCCATTTTTCTAAATTTATACTACAGAAACGAGTCTAAAATCACAAAAAAGCCTAAAAAAAATAGCACAAGATGTTGTGTTTAGACAATATTGAATTATTACGTAAATCTGTGTTATGTCAAGATTTTTCTACATAGATTAGATTTACCTTTTTATTTATATATATCAATGCCTTAATTGAAATATTAGCCAAATTTATTAATAATTTACTGAGAAAATATTCAAGTTACATTAAAAACATAGAACACTACATGTTGTGTTTATGATATCCACCTACAATTCAACATTTATTCACAGATTATCAACAATATCTTTAAAGTCTATTCTCAAAAAATAAGAATATATTATGAATACATTTAAAATGAATACTGTATGTTGGCGTTTTAAGTTATCATTTGCGAAATTTTATTCAGAATTCTAGGTAGATTTGTATGCAATACACAAAAAAAATTTCACTAAAGATGAAGCTTTTAACATTATTTTTCCTGTTCTTGATTAACCCAGATCATCTGATAGATCGTTTGCATGCAGATGAAATAAAAAATCTTGAACATCCTGAGGCTTCAGTTCAGCTAAGTTCTGCAGAAAATGAGAGTCTACGAGAAGATTTAATAGAACAAAACAGAAACAGAATAACTGAGCTGGAACAAGAAAAAGAGGAGTTGCTTCAAATAATCAAGGGCAAATTACCATCCTCTCTTAGAGAACTAGTTGATTCCACATCCCCTTCAGTTGTTACTATTGCGATAAAGGGAACACGTAAGGTTCAGCAAAATCCTTTTTTTGACGATCCTTTTTTTGAACGTTTTTTTGGACAACCTCAACGCCCTAGAGAAAGAGAATTTGGTGGTGGTGGCTCGGGAGTTATCGTTGATGGCATTCAAGGGTACATTATCACCAATCATCATGTGATTGATAAAGCCGATGAGATTAAAGTATTCCTCAAAGACGGTGGTGAATACTTAGCTGAGTTAATTGGCTCCGACCCTGGTACGGATATAGCAGTATTGAAAATAGATCTTGCTGCAACTATTCCACAGATGTCTTTAGGTGACTCCAGCCTCCTACGTGTTGGTGATTTTGCATTAGCAATAGGTGCACCGTTTGGCCTGAGTCAAACTGTTACTTCAGGGATTATTAGTGCATTGGGAAGACCGCAAATCAGTTCTGATGGCTATGGGGATTTTATACAAACTGATGCAGCTATTAACCCAGGCAATTCAGGAGGAGCGTTGGTGGACTTGCAAGGACAACTGATTGGGATCAATAGCGCGATATACACTAGAAGCGGGGGCAATATCGGCATTGGTTTTGCGATACCTGTAAATACTGTAAAAAATATCATGCACCAAATCATTGAATTTGGTTCAGTCAAGCGAGGGTTGTTGGGAGTCATCATCAGTGACATCAACAAAGATATTGCTGAGCAGCTTGGCCTGGAAGTTGAAAAAGGTGCTTTAATTCAAGAAGTTTCACCTAATTCAGCCGCAGAAGAAGCCGGTTTATTGGTTGGGGACGTCATTACCAAAATCAATGGAGAAAAAACTGAGACTTCCAATGATCTCAGAAATGCGATCGGGCTTAAAAGAAGTGGGGAGTCAGTTGAAATAATCATTCTCAGAGACAATAAAGAAATGACTGTATCAGCTACCTTAGGTGAACTGGTTACCCAAGAACCTGTTAAAGCAGATGAATTGAATTCATTACTCGCTGGAGCTGAGTTAGCAGATTTTATCCCAGAAGGTAAAACTAAACCAGAAGGAGTAGTTATCCTGTCCGTCCTACCAAATAGTAATGCTGCAAACGCTAGATTAAAAAAAGGCGACATTATTTGGGCAGTAGGTAACACCTCTATTGCAAACCTTGACGATTTTGTTGCCCTCATTAAAGACAAAAACATACTGGTTTTAAGAGTCAACAGAAACGAACGCCAACTTATTATTCAAATGAGAAAATAAATTGCACCGTCAATTTATATTTATTTTGTAGATATCATGGACGTTTATTTGGTGGGTGGAGCTATTCGAGACCGGCTCCTTGGTCTAACCTCGCAAGAAAAAGACTGGGTCGTTATCAATGCAACAGCATCGGATTTAACTAAACTTGGATACAAACAAGTTGGGAAGTCTTTCCCTGTATTTATTCACCCTAAAACAGGCGAGGAATATGCATTGGCCAGAAAGGAAATTAAGTCTGGTAAGGGCTATTACGGCTTTAAAATTGATTCAAGCCCAAATGTAACGCTTGAAGAAGACTTATACAGAAGAGATCTTACAATCAATGCAATGGCAGAGGATAATACGGGCCAAATCATTGATCCATTTAATGGGCAAAAAGATCTTTCAAACAGGGTGCTGCGCCATGTATCTGCTGCCTTTGTAGAGGATCCGCTTAGAGTACTTAGAGTTTCAAGATTTAAAGCCAAATTGCATGATCTAAACTTTGAAATCGCTCCAGAAACTATCAGACTTTTAGAAGAAATAGTGGAATCAGGTGAATTGGAAACCTTGGTGCCAGAAAGAATCTGGCAAGAAACATACAAGGCATTATGCGAACCGAGATTTGATCAATATTTCCAAACTTTGATTAATCTTAAAGCCCTCAATCAGATTTTTCCTGAAATCACGCATATGAATTCTAATTTCAGTGAGAATCACATCATTCAAGCAGCGATTAAAAATGGTGTTACTCCTAAGGTTAAATTTGGCTCACTCTTCTTAGTCATGCTTGAACAAGGGAGTGAAACCGTAAAAAATGCCGTTATTACAATGCAAAAAAGGGTGAATTTTCCCAATGATTATAAGAATTTGGCTCTACTGGTTGACAGTATTTATCCAATATTTTTCAATGGAAAAGCTAGCGAGAAAAATGCTTTCACCGCAGAAAAATGTCTAAGCATTATTGAAAAACTGGATGCTCTAAGAAAGCCCAGTAATCTGGAAGAAGTGTTAGAAGTAATTAGTTTGAAAAAAAACTACAGTGATGTAAAAGAAACTGTTTCACTGATTAGAAAATCTCTGGTCCTAGCTCAATCGGTAAAAATCAATAACCTACAAGAAGATGGTCTCGAGGGAAGTGTAATTGGGGAAAAATTAAGAGAGCTGAGATTAAACAAAATCAAAGAAGAATTAATCCAATAAATTTACCTAATACTCTAGCTGATAAATCTAAATGGCAATTAGTAACAACTGCTGATGAATATAATTAAAGCACCCAAAATAAGCCTATAGATAAAAAACGGCAACATCCCAATCTTTTGCACCATCTTTAAGAACCATTTGATGGTAAAAAAGGCCACAACAAAGGACACAACGGTTCCCAAGAACAAATCCAAATAGTCAAAAACTAAAACTTCAATTTGGCTTAATTGATAGAACTCGAATGCACTTGCAGCAAAAATCACCGGAATCGCTAGTAAAAAAGAAAATTTTGCAGCCTCCTCTCTTGGCAAGCCTAACAAAAGCCCTGCTGTAATGGTGACCCCGGATCTTGATGTACCGGGGATTAGTGCAAATACTTGGGACAGACCGATTAAAAAACCGATGCTTAGATTTACTGCAGCAACATTCTTTTTGTTGTTCTTCCTCGAGTCGGCTAAGAATAATAACAAACCAAAGAAAGCCGTTGCGATAGCAATAACCATAGGAGATCTTAGATTCTCCTCTATCAACTGGTAGAACGATCCCCCAAACAATACTACTGGGATAGTGGCTACTAAAATGATGCCCAATTGGGAATGAATAAGAGAGTCAATACTTTTAAAATTAGAAGGACAGAACATATTCAGCAAGTCATCTCTAAAATAGAAAATTACAGCTAGAAGGGTGCCAAAATGAAGTGCAACATCGAATACCAATCCTTGATCTTCCCATCCTGCAAGCTCAGATAATAAAATTAAGTGGGCAGAACTTGAAATCGGCAAAAACTCAGTAAGACCCTGAATAATTGCTAGTAGAATTGCCTGTATTGTTTCCATGAATTAAAAATATAGAATCGTTTACAATAAATACCGAAAATCTCTTGCCTCCGTAAAACTTTCCTTAATCATACAGTCCTTGCTTAGCAACATAAATTTGAATGTGTCTCCCATTTGATCAGGGAGCAATAATTGTTTCACTGCTTGATTCGTTTTGAATCTCTTATTCTGATCCGATATTTGATTAACATGCTCAAGAATTCCTGCGGATAGCAAGAAATCTCTGTGGGAAGTATAAGTCTCAACTTTAAAACCATGCTCAAGACCAACATCCGCTACCAAGCTAAAATCCACCCATGCTGATAGGTCTTGCAAACCTGGAAGGAATAGTGGGTCATAATGAGCCATATTTTGGTAATGACAGACCAATGTTCCAGTTGATCTATCAGTGGAATAATATTCTCCTCTGGAGCAGCCATAGTCTATAAACATTATTGCTCCAGAAACCAAACTGGCAGATATTGCACTGAACCAATTCTTATAATTGGGTCTTATTTCGGAAACAAACCCGTTTTCAAACTTCCTTTTTAACTCTTTCTCAATGGATTGTATTGCGTCTTTGATGACTTCGTCTGCTAATTTGTCTTGTTCTATCAATCTTTGATTGGTGTAAGTAACACCAATCTCATAGATGTCTTCATCTTGTATCCTAAATCTCCGACAAGGCATGGCATCCAAAACTTCATTGCCGAGGATTACCCCAGTAATTAAGTTTTCAGGCAATGAATCGAGCCAAGTAACTTTTTCCAAGAGATTGTCTGGTAATTTTGCTAAAAGTCTTTGCTGCCGATCTTTTAAATCAGCACTGAGTTCAAGTATGTAGTATTGGTCAGGTACAAATCCTTGGTTGTCTAGTCGAGTTAAAATATCGAAAGCCAATTGACCGGAGCCAGCACCGATTTCCAAAATCATTTGTTTTGGATAACTGTGTAAAATTTTTATCATTTGGTCAGCAAGACATACACCAAAAAGATTGGATATCTCCGGTGCCGTTGTAAAATCACCACCAGTACCTAGTTTTCTAGTTCCAGACGAATAATATCCAAGACCCGGTTCATACAAAATAAATTGCATAAAATCAGCAAAGTTTATCCAGCCTTCACTTGTATTAATTTTCTTGGCCAACTCTTCTAACACAGTGGACGAATGATTGAGCGATGCCTCATCCGGAGTCGGTAGGTCTTGTCTTTCAGATCTCAAATTTTTACCTTTTATCAAACCAATATTATCTAGAATTAATATCGGTAGTGTTAGTTTTCAATTAAAATAACGATTATGAATGATAAATTCAAAAAATGGGCTTTGGTCACCGGGGGGGCGAAACGTATTGGAGCTACAATAGCTGAAACACTTCACAATAATGGTTTCAATGTAGCAATCCATTACAATTCATCCAGTGATTCAGCTGAACAATTATGCGCTCAATTCAATGCAAAGAAGCAGAATTCATCGATTGCAATAGGAGCTGATCTTCTTGACCAAAGCTCTCTGGAAAATTTAATTCCGTCACTCATTGAAAAAACAAAGAGATTGGATGTTTTAGTTAATAACGCCTCTACTTTTTACCCAACCCCGATTGAAAAAATAGCCCTGGAAGATTGGGAAAATTTATTTGGCACCAATCTTAAGGCACCCTTATTTCTATCCAAATACGCTGCCAAATATCTTCAACAATCACGTGGGACTATTATTAATATCATAGACATACATTCCAAAAAACCGTTAAAAGATCACCCAATCTATGGTTCTGCAAAATCTGGTTTGGCAATGTTAACGCGCTCTCTTGCATCGGATTTGGCCCCTGATGTGAGAGTCAATGGAATTTCTCCAGGATTAATATTATGGCCTGAGAACAATCCTTCGGATCAAGTCAAAAATAATATACTGCAACAAATACCTCTGAAAAAAATTGGAACGTCAGAGGACATTGCCAATTGTGTGTTGTTTTTAATTGAAGATGCGCCTTACATCACTGGAGAAATCATTGCTGTTGATGGGGGCAGAAGTATGGGTTGGTAGCTTCGTTAGACCTCAAGCGATGCTTTGTTTAAAGGATGCTCTTCTTGGTCAAAGCTCCCCCAAAGATCCTTGAAAGTTTTGCCTGAAATAGGGTGAATGCCGTCCGGCTCAATCTCAGCCAATGGGCAGATAACAAAGCTGTAGAGTTCTATATCTATTCTGGGAACCTGGAATGGTTTTTCTTGGTGAACAAGATTGCCATAAAGAAGCATATCAATATCTAGCGATCTAGAGTCAAAAGCACCTGTGCCAATATTCCTTCCAGTTGCAGACTCCAACCTTCCAAGAAAATCTAACATTTCATTGGGGTTAAATGAGGATTTTACTTTTACCACCATATTTAAGAAATCGTTTCCCTCAAATCCAATTGGTTTGTTTCTATAGACCGATGAAATTTGAATATTGCCGAAGGCTTTTTTTAATTCTCTACAGGCGTATTTAAGGTTTTTTTCAGGATCGATGTTGCTGCCAAGACTCAGAAATACTTCCGTTTTCTTGGTGGGCTGGTTAACCATCTTTTGTTCGTTCTATAGAAACACCGACATTCCTTGAATCCCTTATCGCAAAAGGTTTGGAGATTCTCAGCTTTAGCCACTGAACATCAAATTCTTCCAAAATTATTTTCGCAACATTTTCGGCAAGTGTTTCAATCAGATTAAACTGACTCGCTTGGATAAATTGCTTCACTCGTTTGCTCACTGCTTTGTAATCCAGAGCATCCTCTATGGAATCTGATTGTGAGGCTTTTTTAGTATCCGTCTGCATTTCCAAGTCAATGGAAATAGTCTGAGGATTTCTTTTTTCCCAATCCCAAATACCAATAACGGCGTCGATCCTAAGGTCAGTTAAAATAATTTTATCCACGACTAAAGCTGTGAGTTTGCGGAATAGATTTTATCAATTGACCATCTTGGATTCACTTTTATTCTGTAATCGATGTTTTCAATTCCTTTTTGGAAATTAAATAATCCTGCCAAAGCGATCATTGCTGCGTTGTCTGTGCAAAACTCGATCCTTGGATAAGTCACTTGGGCATCTCTCTCTGCTAACTTAAGCTTCATGTTCTTCCTAAGCTTTTTATTTGCTCCAACACCGCCAGCTACAACAACAGATTTAATCCCTGTTACCTCAATGGCTGTTTCGGTTTTGTGAATCAAACTGCCAACAATAGCCTCTTCATAAGCATGGGCCAGATCGGCTTTTATTTGGTCTGTCAACATCTGTTTCTTGTTTAGTTTCCTTATTTTATACATTAAGGCAGTTTTCAATCCACTGAAGCTAAAATCCATATTGTTCTTCTTTTTTAGCATCGGCCTTGGAAATTGGTAAACGCCTGGATGACCCGACAGGGCCAATTCAGCAATAGCTGGTCCACCAGGGTAATCCAGGTCAAGGAGTTTGGCGCCTTTATCAAATGCCTCACCAGCCGCATCATCCAATGTTTGTCCCAGAAGTTTATAACTCCCTTTTTTTTGAACTTCCACCAGCAGCGTATGACCTCCAGAAACCAATAAGGCAATAAAGGGCATTTGCAGATCATCACCCTCAAGAATTGGGGCCAGTAAATGTGCTTCCATATGATGGACTGGTATGGAAGGAATACCTAATGAGAAAGCCAACCCATTGGCCAGAACTGAACCGACAAGCAAGGCACCAACAAGACCCGGACCAGCGGTATAGGCAATAGCATCAATATCTTTGAGTTGAAGATCGTTTGAACGTAACAACTCATCAATCAGGGGTAAAAGCTTTTTTATGTGCTCCCGTGAGGCAAGCTCAGGGACAACGCCCCCAAATTTTTTATGCAAAGTTACTTGACTGAAAATACTGTGTGCGATCAAGCCTTTATTGGAATCAATAACTGCCGTAGCTGTTTCATCACAACTGGTTTCTATACCAAGAATGGTCAGGGATTTTTTAGATTGGAGCATCCTCTAAAACGATGCTTGTTTGCGGTAAATTTTTTGCATTTTTCTGCACTAAACTGTATATTTCACCGTTCATTTAACGGATTAAGTATATATTGATTTAATTTACTTAAAAGGAATAAGTTTCTTGCCAATCATTACAGTAAAAGATAACGAGTATTTTGACTTTGCCCTAAGGCGATTTAAGCGCTCTTGTGAAAAAGCAGGCATTCTCAACGAATATCGAAAAAGAGAATTTTACGAGAAACCCACACAGGAAAGAAAAAGGAAAAAAGCTGCTGCAGTCAAAAGAGAAAAGAAGCGTGTTTCTAGGGAACGCAACAGAACTCGCCGACTTTACTGATCAGAAAAATAGTTGTCTTTACTCACTCAAATCCAAGAGGATATAAAAACGGCACTTCGAAGTGGAGAGCGTCTCAAGCTTACCACCCTGAGAATACTATTGTCTGTTATTAAAAAAAGAGAGAAAGATACAAGACAGGAAATTACCGAGGATGCAATATTAGCCATAATTGAAAAACAAGTTCAGTTACGCAAGGAGGCAGCTGAAATATATCAAGCAGCAGACAGGTTAGAACTTTTCGAAAAAGAAAATGAAGAAGCAACAATATTACAAGAGTACCTGCCTAAAAAACTTGACGAATTGGAATTAACAAAAATAATTGAAACAATCATCTCTAATACTGGTGCAGAAACAATCCAGGACATGGGTCGAGTAATGGCCAAGCTAAAAGGTCAATCTCAAGGCAGTATTGATATGAAAATAGCCAGTAATATTGTTAAAGAAATACTTTTATAAATGTCATCCCCAAATTGCGTTAAGTAATTTTTATTTTTTGCTACTATCTAGAATAGACTTGATTTTTAACAGACAAAAGCAAACATCTTAATTATCTCTTTCATATGCCAAAATTTATTCCGCCAGAGATTGTAGCTAGCCTGGTTCAGACAGCCGATATCATTGAAGTAATTGGTAACCGTGTTGATTTAACAAAAGATCGAAGGGGAAAAGAACACATAGGTTTATGTCCATTTCATGATGATTCAAATCCTTCGCTCACAGTGAATCGGGAAAAAGGTTTGTATTGGTGTTGGGCATGTCAAGAGGGTGGCACTGCCTTGGATTTTTTGATGAAAACAGAACGCATAACATTTCCAGAAGCTTGTGAAGAACTTTCAAAAATAACAGGTATTGAAATTCCCAAAACTGAGCAAGTTAAAGCAGAAGACATACAAAAAGAACGCTTGAAACAATTGAACCGTAAAGCAATGGGTCACTTTATTGATAATCTGGGTAAATCTGAAAAAGCTAAGGAGTATTTAAAGACAAGAGGCATAGATGAAAAAACCGCAAAAGAGTTCTCAATTGGCTTTGATGATTCTGATGGAATTTTAAAAAAATTTGGTACCACTGTAATAGAGAGGAATAAATTATTGAGGTATGGTCTGATCAAAAAGAAAAAATACGGAAAAGGATACGAGGATTATTTTAGAGATAGAATTACATTTCCCATCAAAGACAATAATGGTGGCGTGCTGGGCTTCGCCGGCCGAATAAGAAAAATGGATTATATACGGCCAAAATACCTAAACTCACCCGAGACACAAATATACAAAAAAAAACATGTATTATATGGAATGTTTGAAGCCCATCAGTCTTTATTATCATCCAATGAGGCAATTGTTGTTGAAGGATACACAGATGTAATTGCCTTATCAAAGGCTGGCTTAGGCAATTCCCTAGCAACGGGCGGAACCGCAATAACCGATACCCAAATAAACAATGTATTCAAACTTGCAGACAAAATAATATTCTGTTTTGATGGGGATGATCCAGGAAAAATAGCAGCCTGGAAAGCTTGCAAGCTCTGCTTACTAAATACTAAAGCAAACAAAGAAGCTCATTTCTTAATTTTGCCAGAAAATCAAGACCCGGATGAAATGATTAAATCCACTGGCCCTGAACCCTTTAAAAAATTACTCAAAAATGCAACCCCATTGAGTGATTTCTTTATAGCAACCATAAAAGGTAAATTTGACATGAGCAGCCCAGAAGGAATTAACAGCATTGCAGAGAATGGAATGGAAACTGTCAATAAAATGAAGGATGGGATTTACAAAGATAAATTAATTGAAAAAATTGCCGGTGAGCTTGAGATTAAAGTCTCACGACTCGAGGAACTTAAACTCCAAGACCGAAAAAATGAACCCCAGAGAACTGCTTCGAAAAGACGAAAAACCCAAAGTAAAAGTAAACCAAGTCTCATCCGACAAGCAATTAAAATACTCATGCATTACCCAGAAGTAGTGAGAGAGATAAGTGAATCAAAAGAATTCAAACACATTCATGAAAAAGGAATCGATATATTGAGAGAAATAATTACTCTCATTCAATCAAATGAATCTATAAAACTAGCCACAATCATTGAGCATTTTAATGATCAAATAATTAAAGAGCAGTTAAAATCTGTGCAGCAGGAAAAATTGATCCTTTCTCAGATGGAGGCAAAAAATGAACTGCACGAAATCGTTTTGAGATTGAATGAAAGAAATACAAGATCAGAGCTTAAAAAGCTGGTTAGTAAGACAAAAAACAATGCATTGACTGAAAGTGAAAGAAAACGATTCTTGGCATTATCGAAAAGTATAAAAATTAAATAAATTATAAGAAACAAATAGATATATAATTACCCCCGTTTAATTAAGGAATAGGATATTAATAAAAAATGGAAGATGGGACCAAAATTAAAAAAAGTACATTGGCCGATGACTCTACTCTCGATGAAGAAGAATTGGTGGAAGTTGAAGATCTTGAATCGCTTCTAACACAGAACGAAGATGACGAAATTGGGTCATCGAGTGAAGAAAAACAAGGACCCCTTCAGCTTCTTCTTGCAAAGGGAAAGAAAGAAGGTTTTATTACCTACGCCGAGCTAAACGAACAGTTGCCCAAAGGAATTGTGGAAGCCGATCGCCTTGAAGAAATTGTTGATATGATCAATGACTTAGGTATTTCGGTGCGGGAACGTGCTCCCAATCCCGTGGAAATCGCAAATGCCGTCCCTGTTGACCCTGATACTACGAATCCAGTCGAATCTGAAATTGGGAAAACAACCGACCCAGTAAGAATGTATATGAGGGAAATGGGCAGCATCCAACTTTTGGATCGACAAGGTGAAATTGTCATAGCTAAAAGAATTGAACAGGGCAATAAAAAAATCCAAGAGACAGTAGCATCTTTCATTCCTGTGCTTATATTCATAAGAGAACGCTTCCAAACAATTACAGAAGAGATACAACAAGAACCGGACAAAGACGAAACCAAATATTTGGAATTATTTTCAGATTTTGCCCATAAAAACGATGACATTGTTCAAATCAATAGGGACGAAGCAACTGAACCTAAAGTCATCGATAGCTTGGGGATACTTAAACATATCAGAAAGTTAAATCAACAAACAAAAAGGTATATTAAATTGATTGGTGAAGTCGGCCATGACGATCAAAAAACAATTCGAGCAAAAGATAAAATTATACAAACAATTATGGAAGTCAGGATAGCTCCAAAAGTTTTTGAGATTTTACAGAAAATCACTACCAGTTATATGGATCAAGTCAAAAACTATGAAAAAGAAATTAGAATTGTCGTTGTTGACGAAGCTGGAATAACAATGAAAGAATTTCTCAAATCTTTTGTCAACAGAGAGTCAGATATTTCATGGATCGAAAAATACATACGAGCAAAAAGAAAATATTCATCTACTTTGAATAGAAATAAACAAAAAATTCTTGCTGGCCAAAGACGACTTGGGAAACTTGAAAAATCATCCTTCATGAAAATTCAAGAAATCAAAGGGCTCAACCGAAGACTTAACATGGGAAAAATACAAGCGGATAGAGCCAAAAAAGAGATGGTTGAAGCGAATCTTAGACTTGTCATTTCGATTGCCAAAAAATACACAAATAGAGGGCTTCAATTCCTTGATTTAATTCAGGAAGGAAATATAGGCCTGATGAAAGCAGTGGATAAATTTGAATATCGACGTGGATACAAATTCTCAACTTATGCAACATGGTGGATACGGCAAGCAATTACTAGATCCATTGCTGACCAAGCGAGAACAATTAGAATTCCAGTACATATGATAGAAACCATAAACAAACTAAACCGTATTTCAAGACAGATGATTCAAGAAAAGGGCAGAGAGCCTACGGTCGAAGAACTCTCTATTGCTATGGAAATGCCAGAAACACGAATTAGAAAAGTTATGAAAATATCCCGGGAACCAATTTCTATGGAAACACCAATTGGAGATGATGACGATTCTTACTTGGGTGATTTTATTTCAGACAGTAAAATCGATCAGCCAGATGGAGCAGCAACAAAATCGGGCTTAAAAGAAAGTACGATCAACATACTAGAAAGTTTAACGCCAAGAGAAGCAAAAGTTTTAAGAATGCGTTTTGGGATCCATATGAATACGGATCATACACTTGAAGAAGTTGGCAAACAATTTGATGTCACTAGAGAAAGAATACGTCAAATTGAAGCAAAGGCATTGCGGAAACTCAGACATCCATCCAGAAGTGAAAAGTTAAAGAGCTTTATGAATGAAAGTTGAAAACTTGTTGTTTGATCAAATTCACTTTCTCCCTAAAACATATGCCTTGGGTATTTTAATTGCTAGAATCCCAATAATGGGCCTGTAGCTCAGTTGGTTAGAGCAGTGGACTCATAATCCATTGGTCGGAGGTTCGAGTCCTCCCGGGCCCACCAGATTACACTTATAGATTGGATAATTGGCATGGAAGAGAAACTAATTTCACTATCAATTAAAAAGTTAGCAAGCCTAATGCTTGGCTTACTCTTTTGCTCTTCAGGATGGTCCATGCCTTCTGAGTTTCAGGCAATTTTTAATGCTCAGCTTAAACAAATAGATGGTCAAGTTATGATGACACTCAAAAAAGAGCAAGATAATCTATATAGCTATGAAATGATTACCAGACCCAGTGGGTTTTGGCGGATAATTATTGATGGGTCAATTAGGGAAAAAAGTACCTTCAGCATCGAAAATGGAGTGGTTCGGTCTAAGACTTATGAATTAAACGATACAATCCGAAGCAAACCGAGACAATCTTCAGCAACTTTCGATTGGGATAACTTACTGCTTTCTGGGTATTACAAAGACAGGAAGTTTGAGTTACCACTCAACAGGAATGTTATTGACAGAGTGGTCTTGCAGATAGCAATTATTCACAACTATCAACAAGGTATAAATTCAACCGAACACTATATTCTTGACAGAGACAAAGTTAAGAGAGTACAAATCAACCAGAAAATGCCGGTCAATATCCGTGTTCCATTTGGGCAATTTAAAGCCATTGAAATTGAACATGTAAGTGAAGGATCAGACAGCATCAATTCATTGTGGCTGGTACCAGAGTTGGGTTACATCCCGGTAAAATTGACTCAAAAAAAAGATGGAAAAACAATTTTTTCTGCAAGCCTGAGTCAATTAACTCATTAAGTTTGCAGTCTGCTTTATTCTCAGCAGACAAAAAAAATTAAAGTTGGTGAAGCAATTCTTCCAACGTGAATGAATGGTTTTGAGTGCCATGTTTAGCAACTTTTATTGAACCCATCAATGAGCCCAGTCTGCCCATTTCCTCCCAAGACATCTCGTTGCATATACCATAGATTAACGCGGCTCTAAAAGCATCACCACAACCAGTTGGATCTGCTTCTGTTTCTGCTTTGACTGGGTCAATAGGAATCATTTCAGCATTCACAATGATCTCAGATCCGCTTGCTCCCTTTGTGATTACCATTGCCTGAACCCGTTTAGCAATTTCCCCAATACTTGACTCGGTGGTTTCAGATAATAAATTTGCCTCATATTCATTCACTACGATCCAATTGGCCAATTCAATTAAATGATTAAGCTCTTTTTTGTTGAACAGTGGAATTCCTTGGCCCGGATCAAAAATGAAAGGCACCGATTTGCTGGCAAGTTGTTCGGCATGCTTCTTCGTTCCTAATTTTCCATCCGGTGCCAAAATTCCCATCTGGAGGTCGGTTCCATCTGGGATGGGGTTCAAGTGACCCTCATCCATTGCACCTGGATGAAATGAGGTTAATTGATTGTTGTCAGAATCTGTCGTAATGAAACATTGTGCAGTAAATTTATTGGCTATTTTTTTGATAAATTTGGTGGATATCTGATGTTTATTCAACCAAGCTTCATAGAGACCAAAATCTTCCCCTACTGCAGCAATGATATGTGGGTCACCACCCAATAATTTGAGATTGTATGCAATGTTTCCAGCACAACCACCAAACTCTTTTCTTAGTTTAGGAACTTCAAATGCAACACTCAGAATATGAATTTGATCAGGTAAAATAAGGTCGCCGAATCGACCATCGAATTCCATGATATTGTCGTAAGCGACTGAACCACAAATCACTACCGACATTTATATCCAAACCTTTTTGTGAATCATCATTGTTGTTGTATTGGCTAAACAGTTAGCATGGCCGCTTCAATATCGGCTATTTCCTTTGGGAGTTTAGAAGACAAGACCTCGTTGCCATTCTTAGTTACCAAAACATCATCTTCAATTCTAATTCCTATACCTTTCCATTTATTATCCACTTGCTTCAGTTTTTTGGAAATATAGATGCCAGGTTCCACAGTTATAACCATACCAGGCTCAAACTCTCTGGCGTCCCCTTTTTTATTGTTGTAGGACCCAACATCATGGACATCCATGCCCAACCAATGGCCAATACCATGCATATAAAAAGTCTTGTAGGCTTCCTTTTCTATCAACTGATTCAAATTGCCCTTGAGAATACCAATTTTCTTTAAACCTTTTGTTATTGTAGTGACTGCATTGCTCTGAAGATTCTTAAACGTCTGTCCCGGTTTCACTGATGCAATGGCCTCTTTCTGTGCTTTTAGAACAATTGAGTAAACTTCCTTTTGTTCCTTGGAAAAGATACCGGAGATAGGAATTGTTCTGGTGATATCAGACACGTACATCTCAAATTCACAACCAGCGTCGGTCAACAGAAGTTTCCCTGATTTCATTTCTGCTCTATTGTCGACGTAATGCAACGTACAAGCATTGCTTCCTGAAGCGACAATGCTGTTGTATGAAGGTACGGCTCCATGGAGCCTAAACTGGTGAATTATACCTGCCTCAATTTGGTACTCATAAAGATCTTGACGGCATTCCTGCATTACTCGCATATGAGCCTCAACTGCAATTTTTGCTGCCTTTTTCATCAACTTTACTTCAAATTTTGACTTGATTAAACGCAACTCATGAGTGATTGACTCCAATGAAATAATTTCTTGGGGTACAGAACAACCCTGCCTTTGTTTGGCCCTTAGAGCATTGATGCTTTGAGTTATCTTTTGATCAAAAATGGCATCGTTTCCAAGGGTGTAAAATACTTTTTCAGTCGATTGCAGTAAGTTGCTCAAAAATTCATCCACATCATGAATACTGTAGGATTGATCGGCACCGAAGTCTTTGATTACGCCCTTGGGCCCGGACCTATAGCCATCCCACGTCTCCCGCAAGGGATCTTTAGGCCGAACCAGTAAGATAAATTCACCCTCAGGTCTACCCGGAGCTAATATCATCAAGGAATCTGGTTCAGTGTATCCGGTGTAATAATAGAAATCGCTAGAAGGTCGATAATAGTATTCTGTGTCTCCGGTCCTTATTTTTGGAGATGCAGCAGGAAGAATAGCAACTGAATTTTTACCAATTGCCTGTGCAAGTTTTTTACGCCTTTTTGCAAATTCCTTGGTATTCAAGTTTTTGCCACCTTCATCTCTTCAAATATCAATTGGACACCAACCCGGACATATTCAACCACTTCCATGTAAGCCAACTCCTCCCCATCTTGATTCATGACTGAGGCACTGGTTAGTTTAGAGATTTGAGAGAAATCTTCAATAATTTCCCCAATTATGTCTTGGCCAGCTGAGTCTATCGGAACGTTTTTTTGAGCAATGGCAAGCCCAACCCCATCAATAAACCCTTGACACCAACTTGATAAAGACCCAGTTCTATCGGTTAATGATGCTGAATCTGGCGATAAAAGGGGATAAAATGTCATTTCTGCATCATTCAATTTCTCAAGAGTCTCTGCAATCACATTCACCAGAAGAGTTTTCAACTCCATGGTCTCTGAGGATAAAGAACTCCCATCTGCACTGACTTCTTCTGGTAATAAATCTTCTGCTGATATATTGTCGCAACATAAACAGGCACTGATTTTGCCGTGATATTCAGACACATCAATACTGATACGAGCTTTTTTTCTGACCTGGTCTATGTACTCAAAATTCATAGTCTCTCTCTTGCAATCTCAGTATAGAATGCTTGTGATTTTATCCTTATTTGACCGTTAGGTCAGGAAAAATTATAGTGGTTATGGTGAGTAAAATAACGGAAAAAGAAGTATTTGAGATTATAGAAATACTAGAAACTAGAGTCGATGATTTAATTCAAAAATGCGATCAATTAAATATTGAAAATCAATCACTTAAAGAAAATAATCGGGAACTCTCTGAGACTCAACAATCCATTTTGAAGAAAAATAATCTAGCCAAGAGTAAAGCCGAAACCATTTTAGAGCGTTTAAGAAGTATCGAGGATAGCGCATGAATGATGGCGTCAGCGTAAAAATTATGGGGACAAAGTACATTGTGACTTGCCCTCCTGAAAAAAAAGAAAACTTAATCAAAGCGGCCAAATTGGTTCACGATACCATGACCAGTATCGATGAAGCAGGTATAGTATTTGGCCTAGATCGGTTAGCAGTGATGGCCGCTATTAACATTGCTAACGACGTAATAACAGGCAACAGTGACACTGCAGCATTCATTAGAACGGATCACGATATTGAGCTCGACCTGATAAAGATCAAAGACCGATTAGAGAGTGTCAACCAACGTGTGGAAACTTCTCTCAACTTTGAGAAAGATTTAAAGTTACAATAACAACAAGATGATTTCCTGCGGTGAACGATGTTTATTAAAGGACTCTCGGCCCTTAACTTATCAATCAGGGATCAAAGTCTGCATTGGTTTTGAGCATTACCTTATTTGGGAAGCCTGCCCCAATGCGTCAGAACCCACTTTAATAGCTCTGGCCTGAGAGCATTAATAAATAACGTCATCCGCGGGGGGTCTGATCGAGAGTTCAATGAATACACTCAGGGAGCAATTAAAACTGCAACGTGAACATCTCACCATAGAAGAATCTAGTGAAATGTCCCATGCGATATCGCAAAGAGTGATCAGCTCCAAATGGATACGTGAACACTCCAATGTTGGGATTTATCATCCAGTAAATGGGGAAGCAAACACATTGCAGTTAATTGATTTCATGTGGTCTATTAATCAGCAGGTCTTCTTGCCAATTATTCATAATAAAAATTTACTATTCGGCAGACTGAGTCCCGAATCGAAACTCAAAAAAAATCACTATGGGATCCCAGAACCCTCCATAACAAGAAGCAACCAAGTATCAGCAGATTACCTTGATATGGTGTTCGTCCCTCTGGTCGCGTTTGATTTGAATGGTTTCAGAATAGGGATGGGATCGGGATATTACGACCGCGCATTCGAAAAAAAATTAGCAATTAAAGATCTAAAACATCCAGTACTGATTGGCTTAGCTTATGAATTTCAAAAACAAGAATGTTTAAACCATCAACCTTGGGATGTACCATTGGATATGGTTGTTACCGAATTGAACACCTATAAATTTAGATAATCCAGAGGATATGCCAAAATAAGTGAATGAATCAAAACCAAGAGAAACAAAATGCTGCTCTAGCAGCCCTAGACTACATCCAATATGAATGCATATTAGGGGTTGGCTCCGGCTCTACGGTAATGAGTTTGATCCAGAATCTAAAGCAAGTTAAGCACAACATTAAAGCATTGGTCTCCAGCTCAGAGGATACGACAGATAAGCTTAAACACGCTGGGTTTGTAGTTGATGAACTCTCTAATGTTGGCTCCCCAGACCTATACATAGACGGTGCGGATGAAGTCACTCGTAATTTTTACATGACCAAAGGTGGAGGTGGTGCTCTGACTAGAGAAAAAATCCTAACCGCGGCTTCAAGGAAAATAATTTGCATCGTTGATAGCTCAAAAATTGTTGATGTCTTGGGAAAATACCCGCTTCCAATTGAAGTAATCCCAATGGCAAAGTCTTACATCTCCAGAGAGATCATTCGTCTTGGTGGACAACCAGAACTGAGACACAATTTCGTTACCGACAATGGAAATTTTATTCTTGATGTTCACAACTTGACCATCGTTGACCCTCCGCAATTGGAAAAACAAATTAATAATATTGCTGGTGTTGTTACCAATGGCATTTTTGCTATTAAACCAGCAGATGTGGTGCTGATTGGTCAATCCAACGGGGTACTCACCCTAGAAAATCGATGAAAACATCAAGAAGAACGGTCCTTAAAGTCGTGGGAGTATCCAGCCTCATCCCTTCAATAGCTTTGCAAGCAACCGATGCAAAAAATTACATGGCTCGGAGAATAATTCCATCGACCGGAGAATTGTTACCCGTTATTGGATTGGGGACATCGAGAGTCTTTGACACCAACCTCTCTGAAAAATCACTAAATCCAAGAAAAGAGATTGTAAAGGCCTTGCTTGACCATGGTGGCAGTTTAATCGACACCTCCCCCATGTATGGCAGGGCGGAGGAAGTAACCGGAAAAATCGCTCAAGATCTTAAAATAAATGATCGGCTGTTTTTGGCAACAAAGGTATGGATAGAAGGCAAAGAAGCAGGGCAAATACAGATGAATGCATCTTCTAAGAAATTGAATAAAGCAGTCATCGATTTAATGCAAATTCATAATTTACTTGACTGGAAAACACACATCAAAACTCTGTATAAATGGAAGGAACAAGGGAAAATAAATTACATTGGTATAAGTCATTTTAGATCAAATGCATTTAATCAAATCGAAAAAATTATCACAAAAGAGCGCATAGACTTTGCCCAATTTAATTATTCACTCGAGGAAAGAGAAGCAGAAAAGAGATTGCTGCCACTTTGCAGAGAAAAGGGAGTAGCAACTTTGATTAACAGACCCTTTATGAGAGGCAAGCTTTTTAAAGCAGTAGCTAGAAAGAAATTGCCCAGTTGGGCCTATGAATACAACGTGAACACTTGGTCACAATTTTTTTTAAAATTTATCTTGGCCAATCAGGCTGTAACCACGGTAATACCTGCAACGTCAAATCCGGCCCATATGATCGACAACCTCATCGGAGGCATTGGGCCTATCCCAGAGGTGGGCCTGCAAAAGAAAATGGTGGAAGTTGTTGCGGATTAACGTTTGGAATATTGCGTTGCTTTTCGGGCCTTCTTCAAGCCTACTTTTTTGCGCTCAACTTTGCGGGCGTCTCTAGTTAAAAAGCCCCGTTCTCTCAATGTTTGTCTCAAGTTTTCATCGTACTGCAGCAATGCTCTGCTCAAGCCATGGCGTATTGCTCCAGCCTGACCACTGCCCCCACCGCCTTTGACTGTTGCGCTGACGTCTATTTTGTTAAGCAGTTCCGCCTGCTCAAGTGGTTGCCGAACAATCATTCTTGCGGTTTCTCTATCAAAATATTTATCCAGTAGCTCTTTGTTAACAGTAATCTTGCCTTTGCCCTTTTGAATAAAAACACGAGCTGTGGATGTTTTTCGCCTGCCTGTACCGTAGAAGACTTCAGATGCCATAACTAATCCTTTACAACTCCAAAGGTTCTGGCTGTTGAGCGATATGAGTGTGCTCTGGTCCTGCAAAAACTCTTAATTTTTTGATCATAGCATTGCCCAGTTTACTTTTTGGCAACATTCCTCTTACTGACTTCATAAGGACTCTTTCAGGGTATTTTTCCAGCATGGTCTCAAGATTTTCTGATTTTAAATTACCAATATAGCCTGAGTGTTTGTAGTATATTTTATCGGTCATTTTGTTACCAGTTACTCGAATTTTGGACGCATTGACAACCACGATGTAGTCACCGGTATCGACATGAGGTGTGTAAATTGGCTTGTGCTTGCCGCATAAACGGGTAGCGATCTCTGTGGACAATCTTCCCAAAGTCTTATTTTGTGCATCCACAAGGTACCAATTCCTGTCAATGTCATGGTTTTTTGCAGAAAATGTTTTCATCCTAAATACCTAAATCTTGCTGAAAGGACGCTAGTCTACTCATATGACTTGATTTTTTCAATGAAATCTTAGCTATCCATGGGTGGTTTATAGCACCGATAATTCTTGTCTCATCTGATCAATGGTTTCTTGGTAATTTTCAGTACCAAAGATGCCTGAACCAGAAACGAATACATCGGCCCCATGGCTTGCTATTTCTTGGATATTATTGACCTTCACCCCGCCATCAATTTCGAGTAAAACTTCTTTTTCGCACTGAGTAATTAACTCTCTTGCCCGTTCCAATTTTTGCAAAACCTCAGGGATAAAACTTTGTGCTGCAAACCCAGGATTGACAGACATCATGATAATTAGATCAATATTTTTTAGACAATTTTCTAAGCAGTTTAGGGAAGTTTCTGGGTTGATTGCCAACCCGGGCTTGCACCCTTGATCTTTGATCAGTTGTATCGCTTGATCAACGTTTTCAGTCGCCTCAGGGTGAAAACTGATATAAGTTGCACCGGCTTTAGCAAAACTGATAATTAATTCGTCTACGGGGTTGACCATCAAGTGGACATCGATTGGTGCCTCAACACCATAATTTCTGAGTGCTTTACAAATGACCGGACCAAAAGTCAGATTTGGAACGTAGTGATTGTCCATCACGTCAAAATGAACCATGTCAGCACCTGCATTGAGCACCGCATCCACCTCCTCGCCCAATCGAGCAAAATCTGCAGATAGTATGGATGGTGCTATTTTGTAATCTGTCACTACTAAACCAACTCTTTCTCTCAATTACCGATAGACAATATTATCATGCAATTTAGTCAGTTATGGCAGAGAAGTCTACCTTATTGATAAAAGAAGATGCAATTCATAGAATACCTAGATGAATACCCCAATAATTCAAAATCATGATCTGGTTGCTCAAGGAAAAGTCAGGGATATTTATGCCATTGATCAGGATCACATTTTGCTTGTAACAAGTGATCGCATGTCTGCCTTTGATGTGGTATTACCCGATCCAATACCAAATAAGGGAGAAGTTCTAACCCAACTGTCTCTTTTTTGGTTTGAACAGACAGAAAACATTGTAGCCAACCACCTCAGTAATAAGTTCATGCTGGAGGATCTAATACAAAATCAGTCAGAAATTGATTACTTCAAGAAAAGGAGCATGGTGGTCAAACGCTTGCACCCACTGCCAATTGAAGCGGTTGTCAGAGGTTATTTAATTGGGTCAGGATGGAAAGATTATCAAGCAAATGGTTCAGTCTGTGGAATTGAATTGGAGGACAATCTTCAAATGGCTGCTCAGCTCCCTGAACCCATTTACACCCCAGCGACCAAAGCTGAATTTGGTGAGCACGATGAAAATATTACATATGAAACAACCGTGGATATTCTTGGCGAGACTCTTGCTAATCGGGTAAGAAATTTAGCCCTTGCTCTATACAGTCACGGAGTCCAGCATGCCAAAAAACGTGGAATTATCATTGCAGACACTAAATTTGAATTCGGTTTAGACGAGAATGGTAAATTGTATCTTATTGATGAAGTGCTAACCCCAGACTCTTCAAGATTCTGGGCCATTGAGGATTATCAACTTGGCATCAGCCCGCCCAGTTTTGACAAGCAGTACCTCAGAGACTATTTGGAAACACTGGATTGGGATAAGACAGTACCTGGTCCTAAATTGCCTCAAGATATCATTGATAATACCGCTGCAAAATATAAAAGCGCCTACAAGGTCATCACAGGCAAGAACAACTGATTACAAATCAGTTGTTCTACCAAATATCACAATTGTTAGTGGTTTAACCTTTGAATTTTATCGTTTGCAGTTTTCTTTTATCCGCCGAAGAGATTCCGTGAGAAAACCCATGAACAATAGTAGCTAGAGCGCTTACTGTAGAAGTTGGAGTCGTATTATCAATAATCTCTTGCAACTTCTGTTTATCTCCCGCTGTAGCTTGATGTTGAATATTTATAATGGCAGTTGCTATTATTTTCTCGTCTGCCGTTGATGAGTCAGAATCTATAATAGCCTGCAGATGTTTTTGATCCTCCGCGGTGGCATAGTGCTGGATACCGATGACTATGTCTGCCATTGTTATAACATTGGCATCTTTATCATGATCAGCGTGAGCGTAAACATCCGACTGGAAATGAATACACATTAGCAGCATCACCGTGGTTAAAAATAAGCTTTTGATCTTAATTTTCATGGCGCTTCCTCTATTATGTTAACTAGGACCTGGTTGAATACCATTATTGCACAAGGGATTCTTTAGAAAGAAGAACAATTCTTGTAGGGAAACCACCCAGATCAATATACCTGTTAACTTTTCCTTGTTCCAAATCAACTTCAGCAATTCTTCCCTCATGAGTTAGAGTAATGTAGGCGGTACCATTATGCGATTCAATGTCAGGGAGAATGGCTTTACCAACATCCTCAAACCAATCCCCGAGAAAAGGTTCTGATATTTCAATTTTCCTAATGAAGCTTCCATCCAGTCCATCGAGTAAATAGAGTACACCTTGCTTGGACAATACCATCAAATATTTTCCATCGTGTGTAGTGTTTTGCTTAATCGACGGTTCAACTGGTAAGGTTTCAAATTTGTAAGTATCCCTTGATGTATCCAGTCGATACAGTCTTGGTATGATTCCTTCTGTGTAACACCATTGCACTCGTTCTTTGCCTTTAAAGAAAGCCGCACACCCCCTACCTGTGTTGTCTGGATAAGGAATTCTAGAGATTTCTTTTGCTTTTTCCTCACCGAGAGTTCCAACAACCATAACTTCAGTAGCACATGCAAAAAACAGTCTTCCTGATTCCTCATCTTGGGTCATTCCATGGAGCATTGGGCATTTTCCAATCCGCGTCACTTCTTCACCTGAGGATCGATCAAGTACCTGTACAAACCCGTTAAAAAGATGCCCTATATAAAGATATGTTTCACCTTCTAAATAATGGTAATGGTCAGGTGCTGCTAACTTATAACGTCTCGTTTTTAACTCGGAGAAGCCATCTATAACCTCAGACAGTAAAACTACAATTTCTGCATTGCCTTCAGTCAAAATCGCATCATAACCGCCCACCGTTGCCATTTTATCGTCTCTGGGACCTCCTGGGGTATCGGCCGCAATGGTCCTAACGACATGAGGCTTCCTGAATTGATTATGTTCTGGATCAAATCCGGTGGTTATAATGCTGACAACGTCTTGGTCGGTATCCCTTCCCCGCATCGCATAAATGTATTGTTTGTTTCTGCTTAAAGCCAGAATCATGATGGATGGAGGCGTTGAAACGCGGTTGATAATCTTTCCATCGGGGAAATCAATGGTCACCACTGAGCCATCCATATTGTCGGCTACAAACAGACGAATATCACTGTCTGTTAATTCTGAAGCTCTTTGAACGGCACCGTGACCATACGCTAAATTAAAACTGATCAAAAAGCTTGCGATTAAGAAAATTCTGTACATGTATCAGTTCCTCACTGGCCCGCTACCATCATGTCATCAATAAGTATGCTGCCACAATGGATAGCACTGTTCCTTTCACAATCATTGCCGATAACTAAGATTTGTTGCAATATATTTTTTAGATTTCCAGCAATTGTTATTTCACTAACTGGGTATTGTATTTCGCCATTCTCCACCCAGAAACCATTCGCCCCCCTAGAATAATCTCCGTTTACGATATTAACACCATAGCCAATTAAATCCGTGACAACCAGACCGGTTGCCATTGTTCTTATGATCTCTTCCAATCCTCCAGATAAAGTAGGCTCAATCAATAGGTTGTGATGTCCTCCAGCATTCCCAGTGGTTGTAAGACCCAGTCGCCTAGCAGAATAACTTGACAGCAGATAACCTCTTAGGACGCCTTGCTTGACCAAAGTCCTTGGTTTTGTTTTGACCCCTTCACCATCAAAATAGGTGCTTCCAAAAGAACTTTTGAGGTGCGGCTGTTCGGTAATGGTCAAATAATCAGGGCAAATATATTGATCCATACTATCAAGTAAAAAGGAAGCTTTCCTATACAGGCTAGTTCCACTAATTGCATCAGTGATATGGCTGATCAAGCTTTTTGCCGCTCGAGGTGAATATAAAACTTGGGCTTTTTGTGTTTTGATTTTTCTCGCGCCCAAATGAGAACAGGCTTGGATCCCAGCTTTATAACCAATCTTTTCATGATCAAGTAAATCCTCCGCCTTTCTAGCAGCAGAATATTCATAGTCCATTTCCATAGAACCGTTCTCACTGGCAACGGCTGTACAGCTAATGGTGTGCCCTGTGGTATTTGTTGCACCGACAAACCCATGAGAATTTGCATACAACGAATGGCTCTCATATGTCCCTACGGTAGCCCCTTCTGAATTATTAACCTTGGGATCCGATTCCAGAGCGGCTTGTTCACATTCCAGAGCCATCGTCTGTGCTTTACCCATATCAAGCTCCCAAGGGTGATGAAGATCCAGATCAATAGGCTCTGTTGCCATCAAGTTTGAGTCAGCCAACCCATTAAATTCATCGGCTGCAGTCAAACTGGCTAAACTCAAAGCCTTTTTAGTTGTTTCCAATAAAGAATCTTTTGACAAATTGTTTGTGGTTGCAGATCCCATTGATTTTTTTACAAAAACGGTGATGCTGAAAGCCTGATCCTCATAATGCTCAACGGTTTCTATTGACCTATTCTGAGCTTTAACTGAAAATCCTTTTCCTGAAGAAACAGTGACTGCTGCTTGATCAGCGCCTAACTGTTTAGCGTGAACGAGGGCTGCTTCTGCCACAGATTCTATTCTTTGTTTTTTCACGATCTAATAGGGATTTAAAAAAATTATTTCTCGGTTTTATTTTAACTTACTTAGACACAACAAATAAGTCATTGTAAAATTGTTCAATGAATATTCAAGTAGCCATTATTATGGGTTCAAAATCTGACTGGGACGTTATGTCTCATTCAGCAGAAATGCTTTCGAATCTTGGTATCCAACATGAAGCAAAAGTGATATCGGCACACAGAACACCAGACTTGTTGGATGAGTACTGTGCCGAGCTACACGAAAAGGGAATCAAAGTAATTATTGCAGGCGCTGGGCTTGCCGCAGCTCTGCCTGGTGTGGTAGCAGCAAAAACCACCATACCGGTTGTTGGTGTCCCCTTGGTAGTGGGTTCCTTAGATGGTTTAGATGCATTGATGTCAATCGTTCAAATGCCTCCTGGCATTCCGGTTGGAACAATGGCTTTAGGTAAACCAGGAGCCATCAACGCAGCCTTGTTTGCAGCTGCAATCTTAGCCTTGACCGATGCCAGCATCGCAGACCGAATCTCAGCATACAGAGAAACACAAGCACAAAAAATTCTTGAATCGGAGTTAGATTGATTCTTTACTTGGTTCCCCCAACGGTCAAATTCTCTATTCTCATTGTGGGTTGCCCGACATTGACCGGTATGGTTTGACCTTCCTTGCCACAAGTACCAACTCCTGGATCAAGAGCAAGATTATTACCAACCATGGAGATTTGTTTAAGTGCCGATGGCCCATCGCCTATAAGCATTGCGCCTTTTACTGGTGCATCCAGTTTTCCATGCTTGATTAAATATGCCTCACTTGCCGAAAAGACGAACTTACCAGAAGTGATATCAACCTGACCTCCTCCAAAATTTTTTGCATACAAGCCAGAATCAACCGATTGAATAATTTCATCATGCTCGTGTGGTCCCGCCATCATAAATGTGTTGGTCATTCTTGGTATTGTTTGTGTGGAATAAGATTCTCTGCGTCCATTGCCTGTAGAATGGGAACCCATCAATTTTGCATTCAATTTATCCTGCATGTAATTGCATAACCTGCCGTTTTCTATGAGTACTGTTCGTTGTGTCTCTTCTCCTTCATCGTCGATGTTCAATGAACCTCTTTTTCCCTCTAAAGTACCATCGTCAACTACTGTACAAATTGATGAAGCCACTTTCTCTCCCATCAAACCAGAAAAAGCCGATGTTTTCTTACGATTAAAATCACCCTCCAACCCATGTCCTATTGCTTCATGGACAAGTACCCCAGGCCAACCAGAACCTAAAACCACCGTCATTTCTCCAGCAGGGGCATCAATTGCCTCTAAATTAATAAGTGCTTGGTCAACAGCCTCTGCTGCATAATTTTTGAGCATATCCTGATCAAAAAACTCGTATCCATGCCGACCTCCACCGCCGCTGGAACCTCTTTCTCTGCGCCCATTGGCTTCTACAATAACACTTACACCGAGCCTGACGAGCGGCCTAATGTCTGCTTTCAACTCCCCTTCATGGCTAACAACAAGAACGACTTGGTAATTGCCTGAAAGCATAGCCACCACTTCTTTGACACGATGATCTCTTGCTCTCGCTGAAGCATCAATTGATCTTAATAGTTTTACTTTGTTTTCATCAACCAATGAATTGATCGGGTTTAACAGCGGGTATAAAATCTGCTGACTCGTTTTTGGATTAACCCTATAGGTCATTTGTTTTCTGTCTGTTGCAATAGTGCCGGCAGCTTTAGCTGCCTGTAAAAGTGATTCTTTTTCAAAAACTTCACTATAAGCAAGTCCTGATTTTTCACCCAGAATTGATCTAAACCCAACCCCTTGCCTATTCGAATGAACAGAATTTTTTACTTCACCATCTTCCAATGTCCATGATTCGTGGGAAATGGCTTGAAAATAAATGTCACCCATCTCACCGCCACTGGAGAGTAAAGTTGAAAGCATTAGACTTAAGTCATGATCATCCAAGTTAAAAGGATCCAACAAAATCGATTTTGCTTTGCTGAGTGCAATATCAGGATCATTTATTGTTGTTCGGTCTTCAGCCATTTGTTTCGATTTTTCGATGCGAGAGAGCAGGAAATGTTTCTCGAGTTTCAGCAATCAACTCTAAATTAATTTCAGTTGAAACCACCCCATTTCCTGTCGGTAAAACATCCTTAATCTCACCCCACGGATCGACAATCATTGAATGACCGTAAGTTGTTCGTTTACCATAATGTTTACCCCATTGGGCAGAAGCCATAACGTAGCAAAGGTTTTCAATCGCTCTGGAAGACAATAAAGTCTGCCAATGTGCCTTGCCTGTTTCTACAGTGAAGGCCGCAGGTACAACAATCAGATCAGAGTCTTGGTATGTTTTCGAGCGGTAGAGCTCAGGAAAACGTACATCGTAACAGATAGAAAGTCCAAGTTTAAACCAAGGGGTTTGCACACTTTTTGGTGTGCTCCCGGGTTCAATGTAGCTTGATTCGTTGTAAGTTTTGCCGTTGACCACAACATCAAATAAATGAATCTTGTCGTAATAACTAACCAAGGCTCCACTTGCATCAACAATTATACAGCGAGCACGACTCTTGCTCTGGTCATGGTTCTTTATCGGAATAGACCCCGCGACCACCCACAATCCATATTCTTTGGCTTTGTCAGCAACAAAGGACTGAATCGGTCCGTCATTGAAATCTTCCATCACTTCTTGAACCAACTGCTTCGGGTGTCCCATGAATGCAAAATTTTCTGGCAGTAGGACAAGGCTGTTATCCTGCTGACACGCAACTGCAAGCAAGGAATCAAGGAGATTCAGATTATCGGAAACAGAATCTGATGAATTCATTTGAATAGCGGCTACTTTCATAACACCAATGTTAATTTATTTCTAATGAATTATTAAGTTAGTCTTGATCTTCAACTGACTCAGCAAGGTAATCTTGACAGTTATTTTCATTGAAAAACGTCATATCAATTTCTTGAGCTGGTATTTTCTCAATTGTTGGATTATCCCAAGTGCCACCAATTGAGTAGTAAGATACCCCGATATTCTTTAAAGGCTTCCTCAGTAGTTTTGTAAACAAGTATACAGCTGCTGCAACCCCAGGCCCTCCAAACACCGCTCCACCCATTGGTAAGGCATCGGACAATAGGGGTCGAACCATAGCCAATTGGTCATACGTTTCTCCAATCATATCGGTGACACCCACAAGCACGATATCTACGGATGTTCCTTCCATAGCAAGATTGCAAGTGTAGGCCCTGCCTTGTTTAAATTGAAATTCACCGCTTAATCGGTTGAAGCTAAGCCCTTTTTTAAAAATGTCACTAAAATCAAGAACCAATCTCTTTGGTAATTCGGCAATACTTAGTAATCCTAGAACCTTTCCTGCGATTGGATCTATAGCAGTAATTTGCCCATCTTCAATGTTCACCTTAACGGTGCCATTTGCATCGAAAACCCCGTCAGAAGATGGGATATAAGGCCAAAATAAATCTAAATCAATTGTTAAGTTTTTACTGGATAAGATTCCTTGAAATCCAAATTCTTCCATCAAAGCCTTGGTATTTTGACTTTTTAGTTGCGCATCAACGGTCGTTGAATAATTGTGAAGTTGATCTGTTTTTTTGATCAATTCAACCGTTCCTGTTACCAAAAGACTATCGTTTTTGATTGCTATGTTATCCAAAATAAAACCACCTTCTTTTGAAATAATATTCATTTTCAAAGGACCAAAGGTGGTTTCCAAAAGCACCTCCAGGATTTCTGATTTGGGCAATATGGATGCCGATAAACTTTGTTGAATTACCCCTTTGCTAAATTGCCATTTACCATTTTTCTTCCTGAGTAAAAAAGATGAGGACAATGCTTCGCCCAACAACCCATTTATAGTCATTGTTTTTGCATCAGACAATGTAATATCAAATTTAGCTTTTGTGCTGTCCCCTAATAAATTTTGAACCATTTCAGGAAGCGTAGAGATTGCCTTGCCTACATCTATGTCCCAAATGATTTTTGTAGGAGTTTCTTCAAGTGTGTTGGATAAATAAATTTCAGCCTCCCATTCCACAGTACCTGTTAAAAATTCTGCTAAAGGAAGGTTCAATGCATCAATCAACTTGATTGATTCTGATTCACTTTTAAGCAAAATTAATTGTGAATAGCTGTCTTTGCTGTATGGATCAATTTGAATCGAAGCCGGCTGACCAAGAAATTGACCGTTCAAGGAGTTCGCCTTGAATCTGGCTCTTGCTATCTCAATCAAACCACTTATATTATTGATCTCAAGATTACTACCAGTCATTGCATAATCCATATTTTCAAGCTCAACCAGTGCCATGTTGTATTTATATTTAATACGTCCGCTGAGATTTGAAAAAAAGGCTGTTGTTATGCCAAATGGAAGCTCTAGATTTATATTTTTAAAATCCAGTGCCACTTGTTTACCACCTTCAGAATTCAAATTTAACAATTGCTTAACCGGTATCTGGTTAAAAAGAAAGCCATCAACTGGGGAACGGGTAACTAGAATCTGGCTGCCATCCAGTTTGATTGATTTGAAGCGTGGTGACCTTGCAATCAGTGAGCCAATCAAATTGATTTTAATTTCAGCGGTCTTAAGGTTAATCTGGCCCGGCCCTTCTTGCTGAGACAAACGTATTGAAATTCGATCAAAAGTTAGAATTGGCCTTAGTGAAAATTCATCGAACGTTGGCCATTGAAAGACAAGGTTTTGATAATCAATGATAGCGCCATAGCTTGAATTCATTTCCTCGATAATATGAGTTTTTAAATTTGGTATTTGCCTGGGCAGAAACGTACTCAAAGCCACAACTGCTAGAAATAGCATCGCAACAAAAACTAGACATATTTTTAACACTCGTCTCATAAGAATCTAATATCTAATTCTAAAGGTAAAATGGGGTTTTCTCCTCTGCGAATCATGAATTAAATATGGATTTATAATTCCTTAACTGCGGTGGTAAGGTTGCCCATTGAGAATGGTCCAAGCTCTGTATATTTGTTCAGCTAAAATAATGGGAACCAATGCGTGAGGCAGGGTCATTTTAGACAAAGAAAGATGTTTATTGGCACGTTGATGCACAGCGTTAGAGAATCCATCGGGTCCACCAATCGCTAAAATTGGGTTGATTGAATGCAGCAACCATTGATCCATCCAATCTGAAAAATCTTTTGTGGAAAGTGTCTTACCACTTTCATCCAAAACAATTAATGTATCTTTGCTGTTGATACGGGTCAATAATAATTCCCCCTCTTTTTTCACTGCTGTCTCTATCGGGCTCTTCTTACTGCGGTAAGCGAGAGGTATTTTGGTCAGCTTAAGATTGATGTGGGCTGGCAGTCTTTTCTGATAAATTGAGAAACTCTGTTCAAACCAATCAGTCGATTTAGATGCAATCGCATAGATCTGGATGTTCATTGCTATGGCGCTTCTTATCTAAGACCAAGACTCCATAGGTCCTCCAATTTATAGAATTCCCTGGTTTCCGCTAACATGATATGCACTATGATGTTTCCAAGATCAATCAGTACCCATTGAGATCTTTCATAGCCTTCAATACCCAAAATTGAATGGCCCTCTTTTTTAACATTCTCAGCAATTTTATCGGCAATTGAACGAACATGCCTAGACGAGTTACCGGTGGAAAAAATCATATAATCACTAATGTCGGTCAATGCAGAAACATTCATATTATTAACTGCCTTTGCTTTCATGCCATCGAGTGTGGTCAAGGTTAATTCTAGGAGGTCTTTTTGCATCGATCCTTAAGCAGGTTCAGGTACTGAGAACATAAACAATAAAAGACCAATCTCTTCCCAAGGACTACCCAAATCAACTCCTTTAATAACGTTGTCAACTTTGCATGCTTGGTGGACTAATTGATCAATTTTTTCCTTAGGTTGAGAGGCAAGATACGGTCCTATAATCTTTTGTTTGCTTTGCCAGATGTTGGCCTTTTGCATTGCTTGTTTGACCGATAAACCATTATCAATGTCCAACGAGGCATCCATCAAGTTTTTAATCTCCCAGTACAACACGGCTAGCATTTGTTCTGGTCGCATGCCTTCGCTTTTTAAGCGTTCAAAAATACGGTGCACTCTTTCAGGTTTCCTCATTATTGCTGCTTCCGTCAATTGAAATAAATCAAAGTGTGCCCCATCAGCCACGCATTGAGAAACATCTTCCATGGTTACTCTTCCAGTGACTTCCATCATCAACAAACGTTCAATTGACTGCTTAGCGACAATTAAGTTGCCCTCAGTAAGTGCCACGAACATTTCCAATGCATCACGATCTATACCCAAATCATAGGCTGTCAATCTATTTTGTAGCCAGCTTGGAAATTGAGATGGGTAAACTTTTTGGCAGTCAATGACAGTTGCATGCTTCAAGAGTTCTTTCACCCATTTCGCTTGTTTAGTACTCTTTTCAAGTTTGCCTGCAACCACCACAAGCAAAGCATCTTCAGGGAGGTTGGCAATTAAGTTTGTGATTGCTTCTGAACCCTTTTTACCTGGCTTGGAACTGGGAATGTGAATTTCTACGAATTGTTTGCCCCCGAATAGAGACTGGTTTTTGAAACAATTATCAACCTCACTCCAGTTGAACTGTCCTGAAACTGTGAAGGCAACCTTGTCGGTAAAATCATTGCTAATTGCTGCCTTTCTGATTTGATCTAAGGACTCAATGATCAATAAATCCTCAACACCAGAGATAAAATAAATTGAACGAATGGCCTTGGCAAGATGCTTTGCCAATTCATTACTTGAGAGTTTCAAATAACTATCCCCTTAAGCTCGATAGCTTCGTTTTCCAGCAAGATCGGGATGTCTTCTTCAATCGGATACAACAGTGTTTTAGTAGCATTAATGAGTGCCTTAGATTGCGGGTTTTCAGCTATTGATCCGTCCAGTTTTGTGAGTGTATTGTTGGCAATTTCAGCATTGATTAATGCGAGTTGTTTAGGCGTGGCCGTACTCAGTTTTTCTCTGGTAACTGGACAGCAAATGATGTTTAGCAGGTTCGGATCCATTGTTTAGGACTTCTTAAGACGAGTGATAAAATGAAACTGTTCAGGAACAGGATCATGACCAAAAGCAAACAAAGGGTTGCAACGGAAAATTCTGGTAAGTGATAAGTAAATACCTTTGATAAATCCAAAACGGTCCAGTGCTTCCATCGCGTATTGCGAGCAGGTTGGCTGAAAGCGACAGGTTGGTTTGAAAAAAGGTGACAAGAACCTTTGGTAAGCTTTTATGGTAAATTTTGTTAGTTTTGCTGGGGTAAGCATAATTGTATAAATCAATTCATATTTGTCTTAAGTTGTTGATCTAAAACCATATTTCTAGCATCATTTTTGATTTTTTGCAGCATTACATTTAAACCGTTATTCCGAGTTGGACTCAGATGCTCGTCCAAGCCAATCACGGATACAAAGGTTGGGTTTGTGGCAACAATATCACTGGGATCTTTTTGGTTGTAAATCCTTAGCAACAGCGCTATTAAACCAGACACTATGGCAGAATCACTGATGGCCTGGCAAACAAACAAGTTGTTCTTTAAATCAGTTTTGAACCAGACCTGTGATTGGCAACCCTGAACTTTATTCTCCTCAATTTTCCATTCATCTGGGAATGAAGATAATTGCCTTCCAAGGTCAATGATATATTCATATCGACCCATCCAACTGTCGAAAATCTCAAATTCTTGCGATATCTCCAGTTCAATTTCTTTAACCGATTTCAATAGCAATACATTCATATGAGTATTCTAATCCAAAAACCTCCAGCGTGTGCCATCAAATCCATCTTCGATAATTACACCGGAACGAAGTAACCTGTTTCTGATCTCGTCAGCCTCAGTAAAATTCTTGGAAGATCTGGCTAATTCTCGTTGTTTGATCATATCCTCTATTTCCTCAGGCGCTAAAGAGTCATTGGAAGCAGATTTAAACCATTGGTCAGGAGTCGACTGCAACAATCCCATTAACTCGCTAGAAGCTTTCAGATTTGACGCTAAAACAATCAATTTCCCTTTATCTTTAGTGCTATTAATCTCTCTGGCTATTTTGAACAACTCAGCCAATGCCATAGGGGTATTAAGATCATCACAAAGTGCTTGTAGTACTTTCTCAGATGGTTTGCCTTCGAGATTATCATCGGGACAAGACTGAAGTGCCCTGTAGAGTCGATCCAGTTTTTTCTTAGATTCTAAAATCAAGTCCTCGCTCCAATTAATCAGCTGGCGGTATTGAGTACCGAGTAATGCGAGTCGAACGACCTCACCAGAAGAAATACTAAGAAGATCTCTAATCAACAAAATATTGCCTTCGGATTTTGACATTTTTGTTTTTTTAAAGTCCACAAGTCCATGATGGACCCAGTAATTACAAAAATTCTTGCCCATATGGCTACACATGCTCTGTGCCAGTTCATTTTCATGGTGGGGAAAAATTAAGTCACTGCCACCGCCATGTATGTCGATGGTTTCTCCAAGGTAACTCTTAGCCATCGTAGAGCATTCCAAATGCCATCCAGGTCTGCCAAAACCCCATGGGCTTTCCCATCCTGGAAGATCAGATGTTGAAGGCTTCCAAAGTACAAAGTCATTTGGGTTGTTTTTGTAAGTGGCAATCTCCACACGAGAACCTGGGATCAGATCTTCCTGTTGCCGGTTGGACAATTGACCGTAGTCTGGAAAAGAGTCGACACTAAACAGCACATGCTCCTCCCTGACATAGGCGTGACCAGTCGTCAACAGTTTGTTTATCATCTCAATCATTTGAGGGACATGGTCAGTTGCTCTAGGCTCAACATCAGGCTTGTGGACTCCCAAAGCCTTCATATCTTCTTGGTAAATATCCGTGTACCTTTCGGTAATGGAATTAATATCGGTTCCTTCATCCTTGGCTGCCTGATAAATTTTATCGTCAAGATCAGTGATATTTCGAACATAAGTTAGTTCATAATTCATCCTCAGTAGTTTGGCCAAGACATCGAAAATAACAGGGCCTCTTGCATTGCCAATGTGCGGAGAACTATAGACTGTCGGTCCGCAGATATACATTGAAACTCGGTTCGATTGAATCGGATTGAAATCTTCCTTTTTGCCAGAAAAAGTATTGTATAGTTTTATTTTCATTAAAATAGTTTAAATCCTCTTTCCAAAGTTATAATACCTAATGTTGCAAGAAGATACTGAGGTTCGTTCAGTGAAAACAGAAAATATTTTCTCTCAGATAACCAACCAAACTACAGTCTGAGTCATAATGGATTCGATCAAAGAAATCAGCTTCGATCTTTGGGATAAGGATCCAGAAAAATTTGCTCATTTGTTTGGCAACAGTCTGAAATCCATCGGCTTTTGCGGAGTTACCAATCACCCGATAACCAAAGATTTAGTTGACGATTCGATTGCCCTCTTCAAAGAATTTTTTGGGCAGCCAACAGCATTAAAAATGAAGTATTTTGATAAAGATATTGGTGGAGCAAGAGGCTACACGCCCTACAAAATTGAAACCCCAAAGGATGGTGAACATGCAGATTTAAAAGAATTTTGGCAAATGGGAAGGGATCTGCCGGAACAACATCCGTACAAACAATTTATGTTCGACAATTGCTTTGTCTCTGAAATGCCAGAATTTAAAACTAAAATTCGGCGGTTGTTTCGAGAATTTGATCGATTTGGAAAACAATTGATGCAAGCAATAAGCATCCATTTGAGCCTTGATTCACATTATTTTGATGGATTTATTGATCAAGGGAACAGTGTATTACGTGCCATTCATTACCCACCCATAATTGCTAAAGAATTGGGTGATCGCTCTGGGCCTCACGGTGACATCAATTTAATAACCCTACTGATAGGTGGTCACAAACCCGGCTTAGAAGTACTTAAAAAAAACAAATGGATCCCGGCTGAAACTGGACAAGAAACCATCCTCTGCAACGTTGGTGATATGTTGGAACGTTTCACAAACAATCAATTACCTTCTGCACTTCACAGAGTTACTTCCGATTCTGATGAGATTAAAAATACTTCCCGATATTCAATACCTTTTTTCCTACATCCTAATCCGGATTGGGTCATTGAAACCTTGGCATCCTGTATTGATGAAGAAAACCCCAATCTTTACACAGAAAGTATTTTGTCTGATGATTTTCTTCAACAACGTTTATATGAAATAAAACTTTTGTAGAATGGTATCTACATGTATTACCTGCAAATTATAATAGGTGCGTCGCTTTTATTGTTGCTCGGAGTAGTGTTTAGCAACAATGCAAAAAAAATCAATCCCAAATATTTGATCAATGCAATATTGCTCCAGTTTGTGCTTGCTATTCTTCTCACTAAAGTTTCGGTAATCACCGGTTTTTTTGATGAATACGTCTCCCAAGGGGTTCTGGCCTTAAAAGCCGCCACAGATCAAGGCACTGGATTTGTTTTTGGTTACCTTGCGGATGGTGCGCCTAAACCCTTTGAGGTTGTGACCGACGCTGCCGTTGCCAATATATTTATATTTTCTGGATTAATGTTGATTATTGTTGTCTCGGCTCTCTCTGCAATTTTATGGCACTGGAGAATACTTCCGATAATTATCAAATTTATTTCTCTGCTGTTCAAAAAACCGCTTAACGTAGGTGGGCCGGTCGGTTTAAGTGCAACAGCAAACATAATTTTTGGTCAAGTAGAAGCTCCTTTGTTGATTAGACCGTATCTCAGACAAATGACAAAGCAGGAACTGCTTGTGCTCATGACGGTTGGAATGTCAACAATCTCAGGAGGTGTGATGGTTGTTTATACGACCATGCTGGCTGACCTTTATGGAACCGCACTTATTGGTCATTTTTTAACCGCTTCAATCATCTCTGTACCAGCTGCAATCATGTACGCCAACATTATGATGCCGAGCGATCAAAAGACAGAAGATCAAAGTACCATTGAGAAATCTCAGTTGTACGGGGGCACCATGGATGCATTGACACGAGGAACCCAAGATGGGTTACAGATACTTTTGAGTGTCGCGGCGATGTTATTGGTACTGATTTCGCTTGTAACTCTGGTAAATTATGGTCTTGGAACGTTGCCGGTTGTTGCTGGGGAGGCTCTTTCTTTGGAAAGGATTGCAGGCTGGATTTTCTCTCCGATTGCATGGTGCATGGGCATACCTTGGTCAGAAGCACAATCAGGTGGTTCCTTATTAGGTGTGAAAATCATTCTCAATGAGTTTGTTGCATACGTAGATTTGGCAGCGATCGATGCCAGTGAATTTTCAGAGCGAAGCAGATTGATCATGCTCTATGCCCTGTGTGGTTTTGCAAACTTATCCAGTGTGGGTATTTTACTCAGTGGAATGGGGGCCATGGTTCCTGAAAGAAAGGATGATTTGATCGCTGTCAGTGGCAAAGCTTTGGTAGCCGCCACGCTCGCCTCTTGCTTTACAGGGCTGGTGGTAGGGATAATTTATTAGGTTCTTGTTGTAATGCCTTGATAAAAATGGAGTCGACACAAAGATAAATATCTCTCATTGCCGCCTATCTCCACTTGCTCCCCTTCCCGAACAATCTCTCCATTATCGTCAATGCGTACGATCATCGTTGCTCTTCGACCACAATGGCAAACAGTTCTAATTTCACTTAAATGGTCTGCCCAAGCCAATAAATAACGGCTGCCTTCAAACAATTCACCACGAAAATCTGTCCGGATTCCATAAGCCAAAACAGTAACATCAAGCTCATCAACAATTCGACCCAATTGATACACTTGGCCTTTTGTTAAAAACTGTGCTTCATCAATCAATACACAGTCTATGGCATTTTCACTATGTGCTTTGGAGACATGATCAAACAAATTATCATTGGTTTTAAAAGTTTCGGCCTTACTCTTTAAGCCGATTCTTGAAACAATTTCTGAATTCCCATATCGGTTGTCTTGTTCTGAAGTAAATAAAACAGTGTTCATGCCTTTTTCCAGATAGCTAAAATTAGTTTGCAGCAATGCGGTCGACTTGCCTGCATTCATGGTCGAATAAATAAAATGTATTCTTGCCATTCCTTTACAACGATTGGTTTAGCTTAAGTAAGATCATCTGGACAATATCCTCCGCCAATGATTCCTGAATGATACGACTTTCGGTAGATTTTCCCAATAATTGACGTTGATCAAAAGTGTAATCCTGGAATCTATTGCTGTTCGTTGGCTGGATAATTACCTGATTGCCCTTAGTTAATGACCACTTAACAAGATAGTAAACTTCATATTCTATGGGTGTGTTTCTTCCCGAGACTGATAAAATCCTTTGATCAGATTCATCAGCGTGAATGGTTAACACAAACTCTGCAGCGGCTCTCTCAGTTGTTATTTCAACGCCATTGCCCATCATTTGTCGCTTAATGGTTTGATAAAAAACAGTATATGGATCAGTGGTTTGGATATAAAGGGTTTCTAATTTTCCAACAAAATTAGCACTGTTTTGCAACTGAAAGCCACAACCAAGTAGTAGCAAGGATGTGACGATGATTATCAATTTTTTCGATAAATTTATCACGTCACAATATTAATTAGTTTCCCGGGTACTACGATTGTTTTCTTAATTGTCTGTTCAGCAATAAGTTTGGCTATTTTTGGCTCATTGAATGCAAGCTCTTTAAGTGTTTCCTCATCGATGTTGGCGTCCACATGCAAGCGTGCCCTTAACTTACCATTAATCTGAATAACTATCTCCAATGTAGCATCAACCGTTAGATCTTCGTTAAAAGTAGGCCACAGTTCATTTACGACTGCGGTCTGGTGGCCAAGCTCAGTCCATAAATGATTACAAATGTGAGGCACAATTGGGGACAGCAGCAAAACCATTGATTCCAGAGCTTCCCGAACAACTTTACGATCAAGGTCTGTGTCTATTTGATACCTAGAAACACGGTTAGACAAACTCATAATTGCCGCTATGGCGGTGTTGAAAGTGTACCTCCTTCCAATATCATCACTTACCTTTGCAATGGTTTTATGAGTCTCTTTTCTCAACTCTTTCTGTGCATCATTAAAAAAATCATCCGGATCAATATCGTCTATGTTGGAAATGTCATCAATTCTGTTTAGGACCATTGTCCAAAATTTTCGTAAAAAACGATACGCACCATTTACAGCCTTATCTGACCATTCCAATGACTGTTCTGGAGGTGCAGCAAACATCATAAACAATCTTACCGTGTCGGCTCCATAATTATTAATCATCTCCTCTGGATCAACGGTATTGCCCATAGATTTAGACATCTTTGACCCGCCATTTAGTACCATACCCTGAGTCAGTAAACGCTTGAATGGTTCACCTACTTCTACCAAACCCTCGTCTCGTAATAGTTTGTGATAGAACCGAGCGTACAGTAGATGAAGAATTGCATGTTCGATACCCCCAATATATAAATCAACTGGTAACCAATAGTTAGCTCTCTCATCAAGCATTTTTTCATGATTATCTGGACAACAGAAACGTGCATAATACCAAGAAGATTCCATAAAAGTATCAAATGTATCAGTCTCCCTTTGGTAGATTTCATTTGATATTGGGTCAACTGATTCAATAAATTCTTTCATTGATTTAATCGGTGACTGCACCCCAGAAAAGGATACGTTTTCGGGGAGTTCTACTGGCAAATTCTCATCACGTTCAGGGAAAATGTCCCCATTTTCATCGGTAAGCATTGGAATTGGAGCGCCCCAGTACCGTTGCCTAGAAATTAACCAATCCCGCATACGATAATTGATTACTTTTTTTCCTTTTTCTTTTTGCTCTAACTCTGAGCCTATGGCCTCAATGGCCTCCTCAGAATCCATACCATTAAATTTGTTTGAATTGATTAATGTGCCCGGTTGGGTAAAAGCGCTCGCATTGAAATCATGCTCCAACCCAGGTTTGTTGGGAACAATCACTGGCTGAATGGGTAATTTATATTTCTTTGCAAAATCGTAATCTCTCTGATCGTGAGCAGGAACAGACATTGTTGCTCCTGTTCCATAGCTCATGAGTATGAAATTAGCAGCCCATATAGGAATTTTGTTGCCATTGATTGGGTTAATTGCTTCAAGCCCTAATGGAATTCCAATTTTTTCCATTTTTTCAAGGGCTTCTTCAGAAACAGCCTGAAATTTTATCTTGTCTAAAAATGCTTGGACCTCCTTGTTTTTCTCTGCCAACGGTTGGATGAGAGGGTGTTCAGGGGCCAAAGCCATATAAGTTGCTCCAAATAAAGTGTCTGGCCTGGTGGTATAAACAGTTAACTGTTGGGATGAATCAACTACTTCGAAAACAATCTCAACTCCTTCCGATCGTCCGATCCAGTTTCTTTGCATAATTTTGACAGGCTCCGGCCAATCCAAATCATCCAAGTCTGAAAGAAGCTCCTCGCAATAGTCTGTAATCCTAAGAAACCATTGAGGCATTTCACGTCGTTCAATAGAAGCCCCTGATCGCCATCCTCTACCATCAATTACTTGTTCATTCGCCAAGACAGTATTTTCTTCTGGATCCCAATTGACAATGGCTTTATCTCTGTATGCTAAACCTTTGGCATACAACCTTGAAAACATCCATTGTTCCCATCGATAATAACTTGGATCACAAGTGGTAAGTTCCCGATTCCAATCGTACCCAAAACCAAGCAAATTAAATTGATGCTTCATGTATTCAATGTTGTCTCTGGTCCACTGAGCTGGGGCCATATTATTCTTAATCGCAGCTCCTTCTGCAGGCAACCCAAAAGCATCCCAACCCATTGGTTGCAAGACATTTTTTCCCAACATTCTCTGATACCTTGAGATCACGTCACCAATTGTATAATTGCGAACATGTCCCATGTGCAACCTTCCGCTGGGGTAAGGAAACATACACAAACAATAGAATTTCTCTAAGCTAGAATCTTCTTGAACCTCAAAAACACGATTCTCTTTCCAGAACGCTTGAGCTTCTGCTTCAATTTTCTTTGGATTATATGGTCTATCAGACATATTGTATTTTAAACAAAAAAACAGTTACCAAGCATACATCGGTATGAAAATTAGTGGAAACGCTATCTATACTTTTATCCGATTCCTACCCCAAAAATAGCCTAAAAAAAGATTCAGAATCATTAGGATGACAATCAAAGAATCACCATATTTTATGTAAGGAGTGCTGCCAATCATCGCCTCAAATGTTCCCGATAATACAGAAAACTTAAAAGATTCTGCATGTTTCTGAACAGTGCCATTTGGCCCTACAATGGCTGTCACTCCAGTGTTAGTTGCTCTCAGTAAATAACGACCCGTCTCTATCGCTCTCATTCTTGACATCTGGAAATGCTGTTCTGAAGCAAAGGATTTACCAAACCAAGCATTGTTAGTTATGTTGACCAAAACATTTGCCTTTGGAAAATACCCTAATTGCTCTGAGCCAAAAATATCTTCGTAACAAATTGATGGAGCAATAAGAATGTCGCTCACCCGTGGCATGCTTTGGACAGTCTTTCCACGCTCAATGTCTCTATTGGGAAGTCCTATGCTTTGGAGCCATGATCTGACCAAATCCGGCACAGGGAAGTACTCCCCAAATGGGAGAAGATGCCTTTTGTGGTAAACAACATCATTGGAACCAATTGCTATCATCGAATTTCTGATCTTACCGGATGCCTTGTCTGAGGTAAGAATACCTAAGAGTAACAATTGTATTTCGTTGTCTTTTATAATTTTCCTGACATCGTCTAAATAGGGTTCAACGTTGGCTGCAATGCCAGGAATTGCAACCTCAGGCCAGACCACTAAATCGCTTTTACTAGCAGCTGCTAGGCTGCTTTTATACAAATCAAGTGTCTTCCTGAATTCACTAGGCAGCCATTTTTTTTCTTGTTGGACCCCTCCTTGAACCAAACTAACAGTTAATGTTTCACCCGTTGATTGAGTCCATGAAAACGTCCCCAGCAGCAGCGAAACAATAATGACTGCAATCAATGCTCCTGCTCCTTTATAGCTCTGTTGCTTATTACCCAAATAAATCAAAGCTAATAGACCTGCGCAGATTCCACAAACCCAGGTAACCATATAAATGCCCCCTATGGGTGCCCAATTAGAAAGGTATGTGTTGGTTTGGCTGTAGCCCACACTGAACCAAGGAAACCCAGATAGAAGCCAGCCCCTAACCCACTCAATTAAACCCCAAATTGAGGGTGCAATAATTAATAATGTTAAAGATTTTGATTGGAATTTAGTGTAACTGTAACTAATCAAGTAACCTGTAATCGCATAATACAAAGCCATGAAAACAGACAGTATAGCGATCAATAATATTGCCAGCCAAATTGGACCTCCGCTGACCGTATGAATACTTACATAAAGCCAGTACAATCCAGAAGCAAATAATATCAGGCCAAAACAAAAATAGCATTGGGCTACAATCTTTGGTGGTTGTGTTAAACACAAGATGAATAAATAGCCAATAGAGACTGCTGCTAAAATTGAAACACCAAAAGGTTCAAAGGCCAAAAGAAATAAAGCTCCTACAAAAGAGGACACTAAGTGATGCCTATTCAATTTCCCTCACTTCTATTAACTGCAGTCTTCTACTGTCAGATCTAAGGACCTTAAAAGTCAACGGATTTATCGATAAACTTTCTCCTTTTTGAGGGAATTTACCCAATTTATTAATGATCATTCCTCCAAGAGTATCAAAGTCTTCATCCAGGTATTGAGTGTCAAAAAACTCGTTGAAATCTTCAATCCGGATCAAAGCATCAACCTCAAACTGCCCCTTCCCTTTCTCCTGGATCATCGGTAAGTCTTCAGCATCAAATTCATCTTCTATATCTCCAACAATCTGCTCCAGCACATCCTCAATGGTGAGTAGTCCAGCAATTCTTCCATATTCATCAACAACAATTGCCATATGATTCCGACTCTTTCTAAATTCGTTAAGTAAAATTTTTAACCTCTTGCTCTCAGGTATGAAAGTTGGGGGTCTAAGAAAATCTTTTATTTTAAAATCACTGTTATCGTTTTGATTTGAAAATTTTAACAAGTCTTTAGCCAACAAGATTCCAACAACTTCATCTTTGTTTTCGCCAATTACTGGAAATCGAGAATGGCCAGAATTGCCAATTTGATGCAAAAGATCAGTTATGGATGAATTAGTATCCAATACAATCATATTTGAACGGGGTATCATAATGTCCCTAACCTGTAGTTCCGAAACTTCAAAAACACCTCGAATCATCCGAATTTCATCTTGCCCTATAAGTTCACTCCATTGATCTGAATTCATGACATCAAAAAAAGATTCTAAATCGTCTTCCTTTGGTTTATAAAAAGAAATTAATTTTTTGATCAAAGAACTCATCGTATGAATTATCGCACCAATTGCAGAATACTGATTTTTTCTAGGACTTGATTTTCTATCTCTTGCATGTTTTTTTCATCCCTATCGTTTTGATGATCAAAACCAAGTAAATGCAAGAACCCGTGCACTACCATATGGGCAAAATGAAAACTAAAGTTCTTTTCTTGTTCCATTGCCTCCTTCTCCACCACAGGAAAACAAATAACAACATCACCAAGGTAAGGTGGCTCAATACCCACATTTCTCTCTTCATCCAAATTGCCTTTAAACGCCAGAACATTTGTTGGTAATTTCTTTTTTTTATATTTGTTATTCAAAATCATACTTTCATCATGACCAACAATTCTAACATTGACTGCAAATGGAAATTTCAACTCTGACTTTGCAGCCGCAAAACTTAAATCAATGCATTCCTGAATATCTTCGGCGCTCAAGGGAAGAACATGGTCGATTTCAATTTGAGTTTGTACATATACCCGTTGATGGCCTGACAGATTCATAAGTGATTAAGCCTTATGATTAAATCTATCTTTCATGTTTTTCATATGCCTCAACAATATTTTGAACGACTTTATGCCTAACCACATCGGAGTAATTAAAATTTATAATACCTATACCCTCAATGCCATCAAGAACTTCCACAGCATGTTTAAGCCCTGACACTTTGTCTGTTGGCAGGTCTATTTGAGTAATATCTCCATTGATCACTGATTTAGAACCAAAACCCATGCGAGTAAGAAACATTTTCATCTGTTCAACAGTGGTATTCTGTGCTTCATCCAAGATAATAAAACTGTCATTGAGCGACCGACCCCTCATAAAAGCCAGTGGGGCCAACTCTATCGCCTTTCGTTCAATTAAATGGTTGACCTGATCAAAGCCTAGCATTTCATAAAGAGCGTCATACATTGGTCTAAGATAAGGATCAACTTTTTGGGAAAGATCACCGGGGAGAAACCCAAGTTTCTCGCCTGCCTCAACAGCGGGTCTAACTAAAACAATCTTGCTAACAACTTGTTTTTGCAGTGCTTCAATCGCAGCTGCAATTGCTAAGTAGGTTTTACCAGTTCCTGCTGGCCCTATTCCAAAACAGAGATCATTCTCCCTAATAGTTTTGATATAAATGGATTGATTTTTACCCTGGGTTTTAATTGCTCGCCTAGGTGTTTTAATATCTGGAGTCGATTCCATATTTCCTTGTTCTTCATGATTTCCCATATTTTTTCTTACTAATAAATGTATTTTCTTCTCTGATAAATTTTCATTGGTAGCGGTAATATATAAATCTTTGATGATTTTTTCACCTCTAATTAAATCCTTGGTTGACCCAGACAACAAGAAAATATTGCCCCTATTTTTAATCTCTATGCTTAGGGCCTTTTCAATAACCCGCAAGTTTTTGTCAAACACTCCCAGCAAGTTAGCTAAGATCTCATTGTCAGCTGCATCTATTTGAAATTCTGTGGTTTTCAAGTTAAACGACCCTCATTAATAAGTTTTAATGATATAGTCTCCCCCTAAGAGAATTAGGCAAAGCTTCTGTGATTGTCAAATCAATGAATTGGCCTATTAAATTTTCGGGACCATCAAAGTTAACCCAACGATTGTTTTCTGTTCTGCCTGCCAATTGCGTCTTTACTTTTTTAGATTTCTTTTCAACCAAAATCCTTTGGCTGGTCCCAACCATACTTTTGCTTATTTTCATCGCATTGGAAGAGATTTTTGCCTGCAATCGTTTCAACCTATCCAATTTCTCATCATAGCTCGTTGTATCTTTCATGGATGCGGCAGGTGTCTGTGGTCTGGGACTGAATATAAAACTAAAGGATTGATCAAAACCTATTGTTTCAATTAACGCCATAGTTTGTCTAAAATCATCTTCCGTTTCACCTGGGAATCCAACTATAAAATCTGAAGATATGCTGATATCAGGTCGCACTTTTTTAAGCTTGTTGATTTTGGCTATGTAAGTCTCAACAGTATGTTTTCTTTTCATCAACTCTAGGATACGATTTGATCCACTCTGCACGGGTAAGTGAAGAAAATTAGCTAACTTTTTATTGGAAAAAGATTCAATTAAATCGTGGCTAAACTGCAGTGGATGGGAAGTGGTAAAACGGATTCGATCTATATTCTCTATTGTTGTTACTTGGTCAATTAACTGTGATAATTTGATTCTCGCCCCTTCTGAATTTTTTGCCCGATAGGCATTTACATTTTGCCCCAAAAGTGTCACTTCTCTGACCCCCATTGAGGCCAAATGATTAATCTCATCAAGGATTTGTTCTGGAGGTCTACTGACTTCCAAGCCTCTTGTGTATGGAACAACACAAAAAGAACAAAATTTGCTGCAACCTTCGATAATCGTGACAAACGCAGAAGGCTTTATTAGGTTGGTTTTAGGTAGAAAATCAAATTTCTCTGTTTTGGGAAAACTAATATCCACGACCGAACGCCTTGATGCCACTACTTGATCATACATTTGAGGTAAACGGTGCAATGTTTGAGGACCAAAAACTATATCAACATAGGGTGCCCTCTTAACGATTGATTTGCCTTCTTGGCTCGCAACACATCCTCCAACACCGATAACAACATTGGGATTAGTTTTTTTATATACTTGCCATCTACCCAGTTGTGAAAAAACTTTTTCTTGTGGCTTTTCTCTTATAGAACAAGTATTTAAAAGTAATACACTGGCTTTTGATGGATCATCAGTGCGTTCCATATTTCTATCACTACACATGATATCGGCCATTTTATCGGCATCATATGCATTCATTTGACAGCCAAAAGACTTTATAAAGATCTTTCCAGACACAAGTATAAAATATAGGATTGTTAAAAGTGGCTAAAAGGGAATATCATCGTCAAAATCATCCGATGCAAATTCGGAACCACTGCGTTTTGGAGTACTAAAATTATCCGAGTTGGACGACGATGAGATGCGCTCGCCGAGCATTTGCATCTCATTGGCAACAATTTCAGTTGTCCAACGATCATTTCCTTCCTTATCTTCCCACTTTCTTGTTTGAAGCCTACCTTCCACATAAACTTGTGAACCCTTTTTTAGGTACTCACTCGCAATTTCTGCAAGACGCCCAAAAAAAACAACTCTATGCCATTCAGTTTCTTCTTGCTTTTCGCCAGATTCTTTATTCTTCCATGCCCTAGTTGTTGCAATACTGATATTTGTGACTGCATTTCCATTGGGCATATAACGGGCATCTGGGTCAGCGCCCAAATTACCTAGTACAATTACCTTGTTTATTCCTCGTGCCATATTATTTCCTTGCCTTGACTAATGGTTCATTACTCGACTTCTTATTGTAAACAAAAAATTTAATGATTGTACTTTAGAACGTTAAAAAAATACCAGCATAGATTACCTGCATTTCTTTTTATCTAGAAGATTTCAAAGTTTCCAGTACAGAACTTGGTTCTTAGATAGAAAAAGATTTATCATGGAGTGTTTGGCAAAAATTTTAGAGTAAAAATATGCGGAATATTAGTATCAAAGGGGCAAAAACTCACAACTTAAAGAATATAAACCTGGAGTTGCCAAGAAACCAATTGATCATTTTCACCGGGCTCTCAGGATCTGGTAAATCCTCGTTGGCGTTTGACACCATTTATGCTGAAGGTCAAAGACGTTATGTAGAGTCTCTGTCTACATACGCCAGACAATTCTTGTCAGTGATGGAAAAACCAGATGTTGATTTGATTGAAGGATTGTCTCCAGCCATATCTATAGAGCAAAAAACCAATTCACACAATCCCAGGTCAACTGTCGGCACTGTAACTGAAATATACGATTACCTCCGTTTGCTCTATGCCAGAGCTGGAATTCCAAAGTGTCCTGAACACAAACGAAATCTAGGAATACAAAACATTAGTGAAATGGTTGATCAAATTTTACAAATACAGAAAGGATCAAAATTAATGCTCCTAGCACCGCTTATCAATGACAGAAAAGGAGAACATGCAGAGTTGCTGAAAACTATAAAGAGCAAGGGCTTCATCAGAGTCAGAATCAACCAAAAAGTTTACGCTATCGATCAATTGCCAAGCATTGATCCAAAGAAAAAACATACAATTGAGGTCGTTGTTGATAGATTTACGGTCAAGCCTGATATTGCTCTTCGACTAACTGAATCCTTTGCAACGGCTCTGGATTTGGCACAGGGTGTCACGAAAGTTGTACACCTAGAAAAAAATGCTTCAGAGTACTTATTTTCAGATAGATTTGCATGCCCTGTTTGTGGCTACTCCATTCAGGAACTTGAACCTAGAACATTTTCATTCAACAATCCTGCAGGGGCGTGTGAAACTTGTGAAGGTTTGGGTGTCGAACAATTCTTTAGTCCGCATTTGGTTATCAAAAATTCTAAATTAAGCATCGCAGAAGGTGCAATCAGAGGATGGGACAAAAGAAATTTTTATTACTTTCACTTGATCAGAAGGCTATCAAAACATTTTGATTTTGACATCGAAGTGCCTTTTGAATCTTACGATGAATCCATAAAAAAAACCCTTTTATATGGAAGTGGAAATGAAAAAATACAGTTTTATTACCCTGGAAGAAGAGGCAGAAAAATATCTAGAAAACATGTTTTTGAAGGCGTTATTCCAAACCTTGAGAGAAGATACAAAGAAACTGATTCACAGACTGTGAAAGATGCTTTGTCTAAGTTTATGAGTGTAAAAACTTGCAAAACATGCAACGGCGCTAGATTAAACATAGGTGCAAGAAACGTTTTGATCCAGAAAAAGAATATTGCTGATATCACCAAAATGAATATTGATGAAGCATTGATTTTTTTCGAACAACTGAACATCAGAGGCACTCGAGGTGAGATTGCAGCCAATATTATAAAAGAGATTTATGAGCGCTTACTTTTCTTATCCAACGTAGGCTTAAACTATCTTAATTTGGAACGAAGTGCGGAAACTCTCTCTGGTGGAGAATCTCAAAGAATCAGGCTAGCAAGTCAAATAGGATCAGGCTTAGTCGGGGTAATGTATATACTCGACGAACCAACCATAGGACTGCATCAAAGAGACAATAAAAGACTGATTTCAACTCTCACAAGATTAAGAGACCTCGGAAATACCGTCATTGTAGTCGAGCACGATGAAGAAGCCATTCGGTCGGGGGATTATATTGTCGATCTAGGACCTGGCGCTGGTAATGAAGGCGGTAAAGTTGTAAGTCAGGGGAGTATTGAGTGTCTTGAAAATGAACCACAATCGTTGACCGGTCAATATTTAAATGGAACAAAATCTATTGCAATACCGTTAAAAAGAGAAAACATAAATAATAAAAAACTGATCAAAATAAACAACGCCAGAAAAAATAATTTAAAAGGTTTACATGTCAAAATTCCATTGGGTTTATTGACTTGCATTACAGGAGTTTCCGGGTCTGGAAAATCAAGTTTAATAAATGGAACTCTACACCCCCTAATGGTTTCAGAGCTGAATAAAAGGCCCAGTGAATACCTATCAGAAACCACCATTGAGGGTTCTGAATATATTCAACGCATCATAAACATAAGCCAAAGTCCAATAGGAAGAACACCAAGGTCAAATCCGGCAACCTATACAGGGTTATTTACAGCAACCAGAGAATTGTTTGCTGCAACAGAAGAATCTAGATCAAGAGGTTACAAACCAGGACGTTTTAGTTTCAATGTGAAAGGCGGCAGATGTGAAACATGCCAAGGTGGTGGTGTAATTAAAGTTGAAATGAATTTCTTAGCAGACATTTATGTAATTTGTGATGCTTGTAAAGGAAAGCGCTTCAATAGAGAGACACTGGAAATAAACTATAAGGGGAAAAATATTTATGACATTCTTGAAATGACCGTTGATGAAGCTTATTCGTTCTTCATCAATATCCCAAGTATTAAAAATAAACTAAACACGCTTGTAGAAGTTGGCCTTGGATATATCAAGCTTGGTCAAAATGCCGTAACACTATCAGGCGGTGAAGCTCAACGTATTAAACTGTCCAAAGAACTTTCTAAAAGGGGGAATAGTGGCACCCTTTATCTCCTGGACGAACCGACAACTGGACTTCATTTTCATGACGTTAATCAATTACTTAAAGTACTCTTAAAGCTAAGAGATGATGGCAATACAGTAGTTGTTATTGAACACAATCTTGATGTTATAAAAACAGCAGATTGGATTATAGATCTCGGGCCAGAGGGAGGGGATAAGGGAGGAGAAATAATAGCCGTGGGCACACCCGAAACCGTTTCTAAATGTGAAAGATCTTATACAGGAAAGTATTTAAAAAACATTCTGTCACTGGCTTCAGACTAAAGATCCAATACCAACAACAGTTTTGATCTTTTTTAAATAAGAAGACGATAAATCTCTAGCTTTTTCTGCTCCTGCAGATAACACAGACTCAAGATAAGTTTGATCATCAATCAATTTCAAGTACTCTTCTTTGGGTCCTGAGAAAAGATCTTCTATATAAACAAACAGCTCCTCTTTAGCAGCACCCCATGCCATGCCCTGTTCTAATTGTTCTTTAAACAACAGAGATTCTTCTGCTTTCGAAATTGCATGGTAAATATCAAAAAGTGTGCAAGCTTCAGTTGATTTAGGCTCACCTGGCTCAAGAGAATTGGTTTTAATCTTCATGATTAATTTTCTCAACTCGTTGCTGCCTAAAAATAGGGGTACTGAGTTGTTGTAACTTTTACTCATTTTCCTACCATCCAAACCAGGCAATATAGCTGATGCTTTAGCTATTATCGCTTTAGGAACAACAAAAATATCACCATAGTGATGATTGAAGCGCTGCGCTACATCTCTGACCATTTCCATATGTTGTTTTTGATCTTGGCCTACAGGTACATCAGTTGCCTTAAACATTAGAATATCAGCAGCCATTAAAATTGGATATGAAAACAATGCCATGGAGATTCCCTTATCTGATTCGGATCCACCAGATTCTTCATTCAGTTGAACCACAGATTTATAAGCATGAGCCCTATTCATTAAGCCTTTAGCTGTAAATGTACTTAAAATCCACATAAGTTCTGGTATTTCAGGGATGTCAGATTGGCGATAAAAATAGGTCTTTTTGGTATCCAAACCAAGTGCCAACCATGTTGCAGCAACTTCCATGCAAGATTTTTTAACTTCTTTAGGGTCTTTATTTTTTACCAGTGAGTGGTAATCAGCAAGAAAATAAAAAGACTGTAAACCTTGCTCAAAACTTACCTCAATTGCTGGTCTGATAGCTCCAGCATAATTACCTAAATGTGGTCTCCCTGTGGTAGTTATTCCTGTCAGTATTGTTCTTTGATTCATGCTCTCAATCTTATCTAAAACATCTCAAACTATAATCATCATACATAGAATAACAAACCATTTAACTATCTGATTAAATAAAGATTAAGGGTTTTTTAGTATGTAACATCTTGAAAGCTGCATATGAAGTGCCATTGAAAAATAATAAATAATTCCGGTTTGGCAAAAAGAATCTCAGGAAAATTTTGGGGCTACAGCAACGGGAACAACCAAGATGAACAATGAAAAAAATACTAGTATTTAGTTATCATTTGTATTTTCATCGTTTTCAATTTCGTAGTCAGTTAATTGTATAAGAGCCATTGGTGCAGAATCACCAGGCCTGCTTCCTTTTTTTAGAATCCGTAAATAACCCCCAGGTCTATCCTTGAATCTGGGTCCTATTTCATTAAAAAGCTTACCGACTGCTGCTTTGTTTCTAATTTTATTAAACGCCCTTCTTCTCCTGGAAACATCGTCTTCTTTAGCAAGTGTAATCAGGGGCTCTAACGTTCTCCTGAGCTCCTTAGCTTTGGATAAGGTAGTTGAGATTGACTCGTGTTCAATAAGAGACGCAGCCATGTTACGAAACATTGCTTTACGGTGACTGCTGTCTCTGCCCAGTCTTCTTCCTATTTTCTTATGTCGCATGACACCACCGAATCCTTACTGTGTTAACCTTCATTCTTATCTGCGTCTGCGTCGTCATCTGGCATTAATTCTTTGGGGGGCCAGTTATCTAATTCCATTCCTAATGACAATCCGTGGCTGCCCAAGACAGCTTTGATTTCATTTAAGGATTTCTTGCCTAGATTGGGTGTGCGTAATAATTCCACTTCTGTTTTCTGGACCAAATCGCCAATATAATGTGCATTCTCAGCCTTAAGACAATTTGCTGAGCGCACCGTTAATTCCAATTCATCCACAGGTCTTAACATAATCGGATCGATCAAAACTTCTTCTTCCTCTTGTTGTTGTTCTTGCACTCTGGTCAAGTCAACAAAAATACTCAGTTGATTTTGAAGAATAGCACCGGCATATTTTATTGCACTTTCAGGTTCAATTGTTCCATCTGTCTCCAATTCAACAATCAATTTATCAAGATCTGTTCTGTTTTCAACACGAGCAGATTCTACCGTATAACTTACTGTTTTTATTGGGCTGAAAGATGCATCTAGCTTTAACAGACCAATAGTTTCATCGATATCATCCTTTCCTTTGTTTGTTACAACTGGTCTATAACCAGTCCCTTTTTCAACCGTCAATTGCATGTTTAGTTCTTTATCAGAATTAATTGTGGCAATGTGGTGATCGGGGTTTACAATCACGACATCCTGGTCAACTTGGATATCACCGGCTGTTATTTCTCCAGGACCTTTTTTACTGATAACAAATTCAGCGTGATCACGGGTTTGTAGATTAATTGCAACATTCTTTAGATTAAGAAGTATTTCAACCACATCTTCCTGAACTCCATCAATCGTTGTGTATTCATGAAGTACACCATCTATCTGGACTTCTGTAATTGCAAAACCAGGTAAGCTGGACAACAATACCCTTCTCAAAGCGTTCCCCAGTGTGTAACCAAAACCTCTTTCAAAAGGTTCGATGGATACTTTTGAGTGAAGCTCATACTTTGATTCGAGTTTGATTACCCTCGGGCTGAGTAGGTCCAAAACGATTTCTTCTTTTTCAATCTCTTCCACTACTGTTTCTATTTGCTCTACCATATTACGATTCTCCCTATTATTTAGAGTAAAACTCTACAACCAAATTCTCATTGATATCGGGTAAAATATCATCCCTGTCGGGTATGGATTTTACTATTCCAGAGAATTTCTTTTCATCTACTTGCAACCATTCACAAATCCCTAACTGAGTTGCCATTTTCATTGCGTTCTTGATCCTTAGTTGGCTTTGCGCCTTCTCGATTACTCCTATCTCATCATTTGCTGAGACTTGGTAGGATGGAATATTAACAACAGTACTGTTAACGGTAATTGTTTTATGGCTGACTATTTGTCGTGCTTCAGCTCTTGTAACTGCAAACCCCATCCTGTAAACCATATTATCCAAGCGGCATTCCAACAACTTGAGAAGGTTCTCTCCTGTTGAACCTTTAATCTTTGCTGCTTTTTTATAATAGTTTCTGAACTGTTTTTCTAATATTCCATACATTCTTCTCAACTTTTGCTTTTCTCTTAATTGAACACCATAACCAGACAGTCTTTCCCTTCTGGATCCAAGCCTCGATCCAGGGGGAGTGTTAAGTTTGCATTTATCTTCCAGTGGTCTAATACCACTTTTAAGAAACAGGTCAGTACCTTCTCTTCTAGATAATTTGCATTTTGGTCCTAAGTATCGTGCCATAATTACTTTACACTCTTCTTTGTTTTGGGGGTCTGCATCCGTTGTGTGGGATGGGAGTAACATCCTCGATGCTACTTATGTTGAGGCCGATTGAATTCAATGCACGTAAGGCTGAGTCTCTTCCTGGCCCCGGTCCTTTGACTTTAACATCAATATTTTTTAATCCCAATGCCTTAGCAGCAGTACCAGCTTTTTCAGCCGCCACTTGTGCTGCAAATGGAGTGCTTTTTCTTGACCCTCTAAAACCTGAACCTCCGGCAGTCGCCCACGACAAAGTATTTCCAGCTCTGTCGGTAATTGTCACGATTGTATTGTTAAAAGAAGCATGGATATGTGCGATACCATCGGTAATATTCTTTTTTACTTTTTTCATAGTATTCTGCGTTGTAATTAATATGTCCCTTTTAGGCTCTCATTGGTTTTCTAGGACCCTTCCTAGTCCTGGCATTTGTTTTACTTCTCTGTCCACGAACAGGCAAACCTCTTCTGTGCCTTATACCTCGATAACAGCCTAAATCCAGTAAGCGTTTAATATTTGTTGAGATTTCTCGTCTGAGATCGCCCTCTACGTTTAGGTTTATTATTGCCGTTCTAAGTGATTCCAATTCTTGTTCAGATAGATCACTAACTTTGGTATCACCGGATATAGCTAGAGTTTTACAAAGACTATTAGCCAGAGAATTACCGATGCCAAAAATGTAAGTTAGTGAAATTCTCACATGCTTGTTATCTGGTATATTTATTCCTGCAATCCTTGCCATGTTTTGTCTATCCTTGTCGTTGTTTATGCCTTGGGTTCTTACATACAACCCTGAGAACACCTTTTCGGCGAACTATTTTGCAGTTTCGACAAATTCTTTTTACTGATGCTCTTACTTTCATACCAACCTACATTCATTTACTTTAACTGCCCACTTTTACCATATCCCCTGAGATTTGCTTTTTGTAACAGGCCTTCATACTGTTTTGACATCATTAATGCCTGCATTTGTGCCATAAAATCCATGGACACAACTACAATAATTAACAATGACGTTCCACCAAAATAAAATGGGACTCTGTAGTAGAGAATCATGAATTCTGGCAAAAGGCAGACGGACACTATATACAATCCGCCCCAAAATGTTAACCTTGTTAGCACTTTATCTATGTATTGAGCTGTTTGGTGTCCAGGTCTAATTCCAGGCATGAATGCTCCTGATCGCTTCAAATTATCTGCTGTTTCTTTTGAATCAAAGATCAAGGCAGTATAGAAGAAACAAAAAAACATGATCAGAGATCCATACAAGATAATGTAAATAGGTTGACCAGGTGTTAATTTAGCAGCAATATTTTGCATCCAACCAAAACCTTCAGAAGTACCAAACCAACTGGCAATTGTAGCTGGAAATAATATGATACTGGAAGCAAATATTGGTGGAATAACCCCAGACATATTGATCTTAAAAGGCAAATGTGATGACTGACTTTGGTATAACTTCCTTCCTTGTTGCCTTTTTGCGTAATTGACAGGAAGTCTCCTTTGCCCTCTTTCTATGAAAACGACAATAGCAGTAACTGCGAGAACTAACATTAGAAGAATTAGGACTATTGCTGGGGAAAGTTCACCAGTGTTTGCTAATTCGAGTGTTCCCCCAATTGCTGACGGAAGACCGGAAATAATGCTGGCTAAAATAATCATTGAAATACCATTACCTAGTCCTCTTTCCGTAATTTGCTCGCCTAACCACATCAGAAACATTGTTCCTGTCACCAAGCTAATACATGCAGTGAAAACAAAATTGAAACCGGGATTCACAACCACACCTTGATTTTGTAATGCAACGGATGCACCTATAGATTGAAATCCTGCTAAGACCACAGTCCCATATCTTGTCATTTGAGTTATTTTTTTCCTACCTGATTCCCCTTCTTTCTTCAATTGTTTCAGTGAAGGAACCGTCACACTCGCCATTTGCATAATGATGGAACATGAAATATACGGCATAATTCCTAAAGCAAGAATACTTAAGCGCTCTAAAGCACCGCCAGAAAACATATTAAACATGCTAAGAATAGTCCCGGATTGGTCTTGGAAGAAATTTTGCAAAGCATTTGGATCAATACCAGGAACTGGAATGTATGTTCCTATTCTATAAACAACTAAGGCACCTACCAGAAATAACAAACGCTGGCGTAACTCGGTAAAACGAGTTATTTCCCCTAAAGCAGATGCTGGACTTGTTATGCCTGATTTTGCCATATTTAATCTATTACCTTACCGCCTGCATTTTCGATTGCTTCTTTAGCTTTTACAGTGATAAGTAAACCCTGAATTGTTAGTGCTTTATTCACTTCACCAGTTGCAATAACTTTTATACTTTCAGCAGACCTTGGAACGATATTTGCGTTTTTTAAAGCATCCAAATCAATGATTTCTTCTTCTACCTTGGCCAAATCATTGAGACGAACTTCGTAAGTGTTTTGCAGTTTCCTGGAGGCAAATCCCCTTTTAGGCAGTCTTCTGTGTAAGGGCATTTGACCTCCTTCAAAACCAACTTTATGAAAACCACCAGATCTTGATTTCTGCCCTTTGTGCCCCCTGCCCGCTGTTTTACCCAATCCAGCTGAATGGCCTTTACCCTTTCTACTCTTAGTAAATTTGCTGCCTATCTTGGGTTGAAGAGTATTGAGTCTCATTTCAAAGCTCCTCTACATTAACTAGGTATCTGATTTTATTAACCATTCCTAAATTTTCAGGAGTAGCATCAAGCTCAACAACTTGGTTGATCTTTTTCAAACCAATACCTGCAATACAAGCCCTATGCTTCTTGATCCTACCAAACTGACTCTTTACCAATTTGACGCGTAGTTTTTTGACTTTTTTATTCATAAAATTATCTAGCTAAAAGTTCTTGAAAGAGGTATACCTCTCCTTTTTGCAACACGTTCTGGTGAACGTATGTGGTCAAGTGCGTTAATTGTTGCTCGAACTAAATTGATAGGGTTTCTCGAACCATAGCTCTTCGCCAACACATTTCTTATGCCCACACATTCAAAAACCGCACGCATAGCTCCACCGGCAATTATTCCTGTTCCATCTGCAGCTGGCCGCATAAAAACCTTCGATGCTCCATGCTTTCCGGTTGTCTCATAATAAATTGTCTCTTTATTAAGAGCCACTGAATGCAAATCTTTTCTTGCTGTTTGCATCGCTTTCTGAATGGCCAATGGAACCTCTTTCGCCTTGCCATACCCCATTCCAATTTTGCCCTTGCCGTTGCCAACAACTGTTATTGCTGTAAACCCGAATTGCCGTCCTCCTTTAACCACTTTAGCCACTCGATTTACTGCAACTAGTTTTTCAATCAATTCTTCATTATTTCTTCCAACATTGATCATTTTTCTCAGCCTCTTAAAATTTCAACCCATTTTCTCGTGCAGCTTCTGCTAATGCTTTTACTCTGCCATGAAACATAAATCCAGATCTATCAAACGCCACGATTTCAACCTTTGCTTTTTTAGCTTTTTGTGCGATAACTTTTCCGACTATTTCTGCGGCCTCTATATTTCCTGTTTTACCGTTCTTTAATGATTTCTTGACCTCTGTCTGCAAGGTTGATGCAGAGGCAATAATGGTATTATTCTCAGGAGAGATAATTTGGGCATACATATGCTTTGGTGTTCTATGCACACTTAAACGATATGCTTGCAGTTCCCTGATTTTAGCCCTGGTTTTTTTACATCTTCTTTTTCTTTTTAATAGTTTCGGAATCATAATTTCACCTATCTACCTACACTTGCTTCTTTGTTTCCTTGAGAGATATCTGTTCACCTTGGTATCTAACCCCTTTTCCCTTATACGGTTCAGGTGGTCTAAGTGACCTGATCTCTGCAGCAACTTGCCCAACTTTTTGTTTATCAATCCCCTTGATTGTAATTTCAGTTCGGGACGGAGTTTGTATTTCAATCTCATCAGGGATCTTGTAAACCACAGGATGCGAGAATCCTAATGTCAAGTTGACCTTCTTGCCTTGAATGCTTGCTCTATACCCAACTCCTACTAATTCCAATTTTTTTTCATACCCTTCTGAAACACCAATAATCATGTTATTAATTAAGCTTCTAAAGGTACCCGCAGCTGCTTTCGAAAATTTTGAGTTCGATGTGGGTTGAACATTGAATGAACTTTCGTGGATGCTTACAGCCACTTCAGAAATTAAATCCAATCGAAGCTCACCCTTTTTACCCTTGACTTCAATACTCTCATTATCTTGTATTAAAACATCAACTGAATCAGGAAATTGGACTGGTTTTTTTGCTTTACTCGACATGATCATATTCATAAAATTAGGCAACAAAACACAAGATCTCTCCACCCTCACCTTGTTCTCTTGCCTCTCTATCACTCATAATACCCTTAGAGGTTGAAACTATTGCAATACCTAAGCCTCCCATGACTTGAGGTAGCTGGTTTTTGGGTTTATAAATTCTAAGACCAGGTCTACTGACTCTGTGTATTTTTTCAATCACAGGACTGCCCTCGTAGTATTTCAAATGTATATTCAAATCTTTTTTACTGTTTCCCATTTCTTCTTCCTCAAACCCTTTGATATAACCTTCCCTAAGCAAAACTTTTGCAATGTTAACCTTCATTTTAGATGAAGGCATAACAACCGATGTTGCTTTTATTTTATGCGCATTCCTTATTCGAGTTAGCATATCTGCTATTGGATCAGTCATTGTCATATTAATTTCTCTTTTACCAACTTGCTTTGTGTAAACCAGGAATATTTCCTTCCATTGCCTGTTCCCTTAATGTAGTTCTTCCTAGCCCAAATTTTCTATAAAACCCTTTCGGTCTACCGGTAACAACACATCTGTTTCTCAGTCTAACTGGGCTGGCATTTCTTGGTAACTTTTGCAATTTCACCCTTGCTGCTCTTTTCTCTTCAGGGGTCGCGTTTGAGTCTGATAAAATTTTCTTCAACACACGTCTTTTGCCCGCAAAACGCTTAACTGTTTTAACTCTTTTCAATGCCCTTTCTACTAGTGCTTTACGTGCCATGTGTATCTCGTTTACTGTTTTATCGGAAAATTAAAAGCTTTCAATAAGGCTAAAGCCTCAGCATCACTGTTTGCAGATGTTGTAATTGTTATGTCTAACCCTCTGATTGTATCGATATTATCAAAATCAATTTCTGGAAAGATTATTTGCTCCTTTACCCCTATAGAATAATTTCCAGTGCCATCAAATGATTTTTTATCTAAACCCCTAAAATCCCTAACTCTAGGTAATGCAATGTTGATTAATCTATCTAAAAACTCATACATTCTGGTCTTCCTTAAAGTGACTTTGCAGCCAATGGGAAACCCTTCCCTGATTTTATATGATGCTACAGATTTTTTTGCCTTGGTAATTATGGGTTTCTGACCGGCTATTTTTTCAAGGTCATTTTGGGCTTTTTCAATAGCTTTCTTATCCCCCACAGCTTTACCAACACCCATATTTAATGTAATTTTCTGAACTTTTGGAACTTGCATAGAGTTACTGTACCCCAACTCTTTTTGCAGCACGGGTACTATTTCTTTTAAGTATTTTTCTTTAATTCCTAACATTTTTAATAATAATTTATATATCCACTACTTCATTATTGGATTTAAAGAGTCTCACTTTTCTACCATCTTTCAAAATCCTAAAGCCCACTTTGTCACCTTTTTTGGTTATGGGATTGAACAACATTACATTTGATACATGAATTGGCATTTCCTTTTCAATGATTCCTGATGCTTCACCTGTGTTTGGATTTCCTTTTTGATGTTTTTTTACAAGGTTTAAGTTTTCAATAAGAACTTTCCTATTTTTAATTACTTTTATAACTTGTCCTCGGCGTCCCTTATCCTTGCCTGTCAAAACAATTACTTCGTCTCCTTTTTTGATTTTATTCAACTTGATTTTTCCTAACTAAATAACTTCTGGTGCAAGAGAAATTATCTTAAGATAATTTATGGCCCTTAGTTCTCGTGTTACTGGCCCAAAGACTCTAGTTCCTATTGGTTCTCTTTTGCTGTCTAGAAGTACAGCAGCATTGCCATCAAAACGGATTAGTGATCCATCAGGTCTTCGAACTCCATGTTTTGTTCTTACAACCAAAGCATTATAGATATCCCCTTTTTTTACCTTACCCCTTGGTATCGCGTCTTTAACAGTCACTTTAATAACATCGCCAATTTGGGCATACCTTTTCCTAGAACCTCCCAAAACCTTTATGCACAGAACTTTTCTAGCTCCACTGTTATCTGCAACACTCAATACTGTTTCTGCTTGTATCATTTATTTCTTCTTCCTCTTTATCCTTCCCGGATGATCTTTCTTAAAGACCACGATTTTCTTTTGGATATTGGATGTGACTGTATTAAAGAAACGGTGTCACCTACCTTCGAAGCATTGTCTTCATCATGAGCCATCAACTTGGTGGTCTTAAAGATAAACTTGTTGTAAAGCGGATGTTTAATTCTCCTTTCTATTTCGACACTGATAGTTTTATCCATAGAAGCACTGACAACCCTGCCAGTGACGGTGGATTTTTTGGATGTTTTTTCTACTTTCTTAGTCATTATTTTGTTTTTCTTTCATGATGGTTTTTATTCTTGCAATATTTTTTCTAACCTTCTTAAATTCAGTAGATTTGGCCAATTGTCCTGTAGCTGCTTGCATCTTCAGTTTAAACTGCTCCTCCAATAGATCTTCCAACAACAACTTTAAATCGGATGTATTTTTCATTCTTATTTCTTGTAGATCAATCATATGATTTTCCTAGTCACAAACTTGGTATCAACCGGTAACTTAGCTGCGGCTAATTTAAGTGCTTCTTTTGCTAAATTCTCATCAACACCGCTCATCTCGTAGAGAATCCTGCCCGGTTTGATTTGTGCAACCCAGTATTCAACATTACCCTTACCTTTGCCTTGGCGAACTTCCAGAGGTTTTTTTGTGATAGGTTTGTCTGGAAATATCCTTATCCAAATCTTACCTCCCCTTCTGATATGCCTTGTCATCGCTTTTCTTGCAGCTTCAATTTGGCGAGCCGTTATCCTTCCACGATCAGTAGCTTTGAGGCCATATTCACCGAAAGAAACTTTATTTCCCTGAGATGCCAAGCCTCGGTTTTTACCTTTCATTTGTTTTCTGTATTTTGTTCTCTTTGGTTGCAGCATGTTAAAAATCCTCTGTTAGTCAGCTTGTTTCTGCTTTCTCAACTTCACCTCTAAAAATCCAAACTTTCACTCCAATTATTCCATAGGTCGTTTTTGCTTCTGCAACACCATAATCAATATCAGCCCTAAGTGTGTGCAATGGAACTCTGCCTTCTTGGTACCATTCTGATCTTGCGATCTCTGCACCATTAAGCCTGCCGGCAACTTTCACTTTAATTCCCTCAGCACCTAATCTCATTGTGTTAGTGACAGCTCTTTTCATTGCTCGTCTGAAAAGAACACGTCTTTCCAGCTGTTGGGTAATTGAAGCAGCCACAAGCCTTGCATCCAACTCAGGTTTTTTAATTTCTTTAATATTAAGATGGATATTATTTATTGGTGTATTCAGTAACTTTCCTAACCCCAATCTTAATGCTTCAATTCCCTCTCCCTTTTTACCAATTACAATTCCTGGTCTTGCAGAATGAATTGTGATCGTTATTTTTTCTGAACTCCTTTCTATTTCAATCCTACTGGTAGCAGCATCTTTCAATTTTTCACCTAAGGTCTTTCTAATTAGAAAGTCATGGTGAACATTTATTGGAAAATCAGCTGAGTTAGCGAACCACTTGGATAACCAGTCCTTACTGATTCCCAATCTCATACCTATTGGATGTACTTTCTGTCCCATAATTTTTAATCGTCCGATAGTTCTATAGTTATGTGGCTATTTCTTTTAAGGATTCTGGTGCCTCTGCCTCTTGCTCTTGCACGAAATCTTTTAATAGTAGGTGCTTGATCAGCATATGCTTGTGAGATTTTTAAATCATCAAGATCTGCACCGAAATTATTTTCGGCATTTGCAACAGCTGATTCCAAAACCTTAGCTATTATCCTAGCTGCTTTCTGAGGCATAAATTTTATTGTTCTTAAAGCATGTAAAACTTCATTTCCTCTAATTACATGCATTATTAATCGACATTTCTGTGGAGAAATTCTGGCATATTTTAATGTTGCAGATACTTTCATATCACAACCTTTCCTTGGTTTTCCTGTCACCAGAGTGAGTTCTGAACGTTCTAGTAGGTGCAAACTCTCCCAATTTATGACCAACCATATTTTCAGATATCAGAATTGGAATATGCTCTCTTCCATTATGCACAGCAATTGTCATGCCAACCATTTCAGGAATAACCATCGACCTTCTTGACCAAGTTTTTATTCTCACTCTTCCACCTTGAGCTATTGCTGCATCAACTTTTTTTTGGAGATGTAAATCTACAAATGGTCCCTTTTTTATTGATCTTGGCATTGCTATTTATCCACTATCTTTTATTTCGTTTTCTCACGATAAATTTATTCGTAGTTTTTTTCTTTGATCTTGTTTTATAGCCTTTTGTAGGGACGCCCCATGGTGAAACTGGATGTCTGCCGCCTGACGTTTTCCCTTCTCCTCCTCCATGAGGATGGTCAACTGGGTTCATAGCAACTCCTCTAACTGTTGGCCTAACTCCTCTCCATCTGTTAGCACCAGCTTTACCAAGTTTTCTAAGGTTATGTTCCGAATGACCTACTTCTCCTATAGTTGCTCTACATGCTGTTAAAACTTTTCTGACTTCGCCTGATTTTAGGCGGAGAGTAGCGTAATTACCCTCTCTTGCTAATAACTGAGCACTTGTGCCAGCAGACCTTGCTATTTGTGCACCTTTTCCTGGTTTCATTTCAATGCAGTGCACAACGGTACCTATAGGAATGTTTAACAAAAGCATGCTATTGCCAGTAGATAAAGACACTTTATCTCCAGAGATAATAGTGTTTCCAACACTGAGTTTTTTTGGAGCAATAATGTATCTTCTTTCTCCATCTTGATATAAAACCAATGCAATATGGGCACTTCTATTGGGATCGTATTCAATTGTCTCTATTCTTCCCTGAATGTCATCTTTGTTTCGCTTAAAATCAATCGTTCTATAAAGCCTCTTATGTCCTCCACCTTTATGTCTGGTGGTCATTCTTCCATAATTATTTCTACCTCCAGTTTTTTTCAGTCCTGAAACAAGAGGCTTATGTGGTTCACCTTTATGAAGATTATTTGTTTTGATATTTAGAACAAATCTTCTTCCAGGAGAGGTTGGTTTTGTCTTTATTAACGTCATAACTTTCCCTATTAAACATCAACTCCCATAAGATCTATATTTTGTCCTTCAGACAAAATTATGTAAGCTTTTTTCCAATCTTTTGTTGTTCCAGTTCTCATGCCAGTTCTTTTTTTCTTGCCTTTTACTGATACAGTCTTCACTGCAGAAACTTTTACATTAAATAATTTTTCTACTGCTTTTTTTATTTGTGCTTTATTCGAATCTGGTCTAACTCTGAAAGCTATTTGTTTATTCTTTTCATTCAAATTTGTTGTTTTCTCAGAAATATGAGGTGCTATCAGCACTGATCTAATTTGGTCGTGTCTTATTTTGTGGCTCATTGCAATGTGCTCTCTATCTCTGCAAGAACCTTAGAATCCATCAACACATAATCAAATTTAATTAGGCTGACAGGATTCATCTTATCTAGAGTAATAACTTCTACATTGGGTATGTTTCTCGATGCCAACTTAATGTTTATCTCTAGTTCCTTCAGAATGATTAAAACGTTTTCCAATTCCAATTTTTCTAATAAACCAATCATAAATTTAGTTTTTGGTTCTTCTATAGTAATTTCATCAATAACTATTAATCTGTTTTCTCTTGCTAAGGCTGAAAGTATTGACTTCAATGCAGACTTGAGAGCCTTTTTATTTATTTTCTTGTGATAAGTTTTATTGGTTGCAGCAAATGTCTTGCCGCCTCCAACCCACAAAGGACTTCTTATTGTTCCTGCTCTAGCCCTTCCAGTACCTTTTTGCTTCCAGGGTTTCGCTCCACCTCCTCTCGCAGCAGATCTATTTTTTTGAGCTTTGGTTCCAGCCCTGGAATTTGTGAGATAAGATGTAACCGCTTCATGAATTAGTGCTTCATTGAAAGGCACTTCAAATATCGAACTTGATAGCTCAATATTCTTTATCTTCTCTTTATTCTGACTTATAAGATCAATTTTCATAGTAATCAGGCCTGTTCACTATCTACTTGATCCGAATCAATGGACTGCTTTTGCTCAGATTTGGATCTGTTTTCTACAATTTCTGGCTGGGCTTCTGAGGATGTTTCTGGAGTTTCTGGAGTTTCTGGCTGGGCTTCTGAGGATATTTCTGGGATTTCTGGCTGGGCTTCTGGTGGTGTTTCTTGAGTTTCTGGCTGGTCTTCTTGATCTAATGTCCCAAAAATTTCTCTGTCGATCTTTTTTGATTTTGTTGCCGGGGTAACAATCAAATCAGAATTTACATGTCCAGATACAGAGCCTTTGATAAACAATAGATTTCTCTCTTCATCAATTTCAATAACTTCAAGATTCTGTATTGTTCTTCTAACATTACCCATATGCCCTGACATTTTTTTGCCTTTGAATACTCTTCCGGGAGTTTGGTTTTGGCCAATTGACCCTGGTGCCCTGTGTGCAAGAGAATTACCATGCGTCGCATCTTGCATGCTGAAATTATGTCTTTTTATTACTCCTGCAAATCCTTTGCCGATAGTCTTACCAACAACATCAACCCGCTCACCTATGTTGAAGTAATTAACTTTAATTTCTTTACCAGTTTCAACTTGCTCTAATTCATGATCATCAACTCGAAACTCGTGGAGTGTGGCTCTTGGGGTAATATTACTCTTGCTGAATTGCCCCTGTACCGGTTTGGTTATCTTTGAAGATGCTTGGTTTGTGGTAACTTGGATAGCATTATAGCCATCCGATTCTAGTGTTTTAATTCTATTTATCTGGTTGGGATGTGCTTGGATAATAGTAACCGGTACAGACTTGCCATCGTCCGTAAAAACTCTTGTCATCCCGCATTTTTTTCCAATGATCCCAATCATTCTGATTTTTTACAAAAATTATGTCCTTGTTTATAATCTTATCTTCCATTCAAATAATTTGATTCCTAATTTAACTTAAGTTATTGTTTTATAAAGGTTTACAACAAAAAAAACAATTACAAACTAAGCTAACGAATGGTACGCATGCCTGCAAGTACAACACTCACAAAAACAGGCCTACAATTCTTTTCAATTTATAGGCTGAAATCGTTGGGGAATTATATCAATTTTTAATATCAGTTCAATTTTATTTGAACATCAACACCAGCAGGTAATTCAAGCTTCATCAGAGCATCCACGGTTTTATCATTTGGATTAATGATCTCCATCACTCGCTTATGAGTTGTGAGCTCATATTGATCTCTGGCATCTTTGTTTACATGTGGCGATATCAGCAATGTAAACCTCTCCCTTGAAGTAGGCAGAGGTATTGGGCCAGAGATAGCAGAACCCGTTCTTTTCACCGTTTCAACTATTTCTGCAGTAGAGGTATCAATCAGCTTGTGATCGAATGATTTTAATCTGATTCTAATTGACTGAGTATTTGCCATGATTAACTTCCTGTCCCAGATAATACTTCATTGTGCTTCTTTGGTGCTTCACTGTATTTGGAAAATTCCATTGTGTAGGTAGCCCTACCTTGACTCATTGATCTTAAATCAGTGGCATATCCAAACATTTCAGCAAGCGGCACCTCGGCCCTTATAATTTTACCAGCAGGTGATTCATCCATGCCTTGCAGTATACCTCTTCTTCTATTCAAATCACCGTTTACATCACCCATATAATTTTCAGGCGTTACAACTTCTACGCTCATAACTGGCTCCAATAGCACTGGATTGGCTTTCAAAGCACCTTCTCTAAAAGCCATAGAGCCAGCAACTCTAAAGGCAACTTCGCTAGAATCAACAGCATGAAAAGAGCCATCATATAAACTTACTTTTACATCCACCACTGGGAAACCTGTAATAACTCCATTTGTCATTTGCTCTTGGATACCTTTGTTTACCGCAGGTATAAACTCTTTTGGAATCGCTCCACCCTTTATATCATTAATAAATTCATATCCTTCACCAGGTTTTTGGGGCTCTATTCTGATATAAACATGCCCATATTGGCCACGGCCACCCGTTTGTCGAACAAATTTCGCTTCCTGATTAACAGATTTTCTAATTGTTTCTCTGTAAGCCACCTGGGGCCTTCCTATATTTGCTCCAACCTTAAATTCACGGGATAGTCTGTCAACTATAATATCCAGATGTAGTTCTCCCATGCCTGAGATAATTGTCTGACCTGACTCTTCATCAGTTGCAACCTTGAATGAAGGGTCCTCTTTTGCCAACTTTTGAAGTCCAATACTCATCTTGGATTCGTCTTCAGTTGATTTAGGTTCTAGGGCAACAGAAATAACGGGATCTGGAAATTCTATTTTTTCCAAAGTAATTATATTCTTTTGATCTGACAAAGTGTCGCCCGTGGTAACATTTTTCAACCCAACAGCAGCAGCAATATCACCTGCCCTGACCTCCTTAATTTCTTCTCTTGAATTTGCGTGCATTTGAAGGATTCTTCCGATTCTTTCTTTTTGAAATTTCAAAGGATTGTATATTGTATCCCCTGAATGCAAGACCCCAGAATAAACTCTAAAAAATGTGAGATTACCGACATATGGATCATTGGCTATTTTAAACGCCAATGCTGAAAAGTTTTCACTATCATCTGCTCTTCTAGTGCCTTGAGATCCATCTTCAAGAATTCCAGTGATGGGTGGTTTATCTAAGGGTGAAGGCAAAAATTCAATTACGGCATCCAACAGTGCTTGGATACCCTTGTTTTTAAAAGCAGCTCCACAAATTACTGGAACTATTTCACCACTTAATGTTCGAGTCCTAAGACCAGTTATGATTTGATTTAGGTCTAAATCCCCGTTTTCTAAATAATGATCAAGAATTTCCTCTGATGCTTCTGCAGCTGACTCGATCATCTTGTCACGCCAGACTTTGCAAATAGCAGTCATATTTTCTGGTACATCTTCTTCAAAATAAGTTGCCCCAAGGTCTTCATCATTCCATTTTATGGCCTTCATTCTAATTAGATCTACTACTCCAGAGAAATTATCTTCTGAGCCAATAGGAAGCTGGACTGGAACTGGATTGGATCCCAAACGTTGCTTAATTTGCTCAACTACTCTTAAAAAATCAGCACCAGCTCTATCCATTTTATTAACAAAAGCTAACCTTGGGACTGAGTATTTGTTAGCTTGTCTCCAGACTGTTTCAGATTGAGGCTCAACTCCTCCGACTGCGCAAAAAACCGCAACTGCACTATCTAAGACTCGAAGAGATCTCTCAACTTCAATAGTAAAATCAACATGCCCAGGCGTGTCGATTATATTGATTCGGTGCTGATCATATTGTTGATCCATTCCTTGCCAAAAACATGTGGTTGCAGCTGAAGTAATTGTAATACCTCTTTCCTGTTCTTGCTCCATCCAGTCCATTACGGCATTACCGTGATGTACTTCACCTATCTTGTGAGAAATACCGGTATAGAACAGAATTCTTTCGGTAGTTGTAGTTTTTCCGGCATCTATGTGAGCCATAATACCGATATTTCTGTATCTCTCTATTGGTGTCTTTCTTGCCACAACTTGCTTCCTGAGTTCTTATTACTCAGCACTTACCAACGGTAATGGGAAAACGCCTTGTTTGCTTCTGCCATTCTGTGAGTCTCTTCTTTCTTTTTGATCGTAATTCCACGATTATTAGAGGCATCCAAGAGTTCATAGGCAAGTTTGGTTTTCATGTTTTTTTCACTTCTGGAACGAGCTGCTTCTATAAGCCATCTCATGGCCAAGGCTTCTCTTCTCTCATGCCTAACTTCGACTGGAATTTGGTATGTGGCACCTCCAACTCTCCTCGATCTAACTTCAACAACCGGTTTAAGTTTCTCTAGGACTTCTTCAAATAATTCTGGTGCCTTTTCCAGTGGTTGCCCAAGTTTTTGAACAAATGTTTCCAATGCATCATAGACAATGGTTTCTGCAATAGATTTCTTTCCATCTTTCATGACCACATTTATAAATTTTGCCAACAACCGACTTGAATACTTCGGCTCAGGCAATATTTCTCTTTTAACAGCTCTTGTTCTTCTTGACATAATTAGTTCCTGGGCTTCTTAGTCCCATATTTTGATCTGGAGTGTTTTCTGTCATTAACTCCAGAACAATCCAGAGTGCCTCTAATTATATGATATCGAACACCTGGTAAATCTTTGACTCTGCCACCTCTTATTAAAACCACCGAATGCTCCTGAAGATTATGACCCTCACCACCTATGTAGCTGGTAACCTCATAACCATTGGTTAACCTGACTCTTGCAACTTTTCGTAAGGCAGAATTTGGTTTTTTTGGTGTGGTCGTGTAGACACGAGTACACACTCCCCGTTTTTGAGGCTTCCCTTCTAGGGCAGGCACTTTGTTTTTATCCACTTTCCTCTTCCTAGGTTTTCTTACAAGTTGATTAATCGTTGTCATAATTGCTTATATCTTAAATAAATTGTTCTGGATTCTATTCCTGTCTACAAAAAGCTGTCAAGTTATTTCATCAGCTTATTAGGCTCCCATTTGATTTAGATCTTGCTCTGGAGACTCTTCCAAATCTCTTAAGCCTTTGGCGAACTCTTCTTCAGCGATCGCTGTTTCATCAATTGCAGGCTCAAATCCTGTTCCAGCTGGAATCAACCTGCCAACAACAACATTCTCTTTTAACCCTCTTAATTTATCCACGCTGCCTCTTACTGCAGCTTCAGTTAATACTCTGGTCGTTTCCTGGAACGATGCAGCTGATATAAAAGATGTAGTTGCCAAAGAAGCTTTGGTAATCCCCATGAGAATAGGTCTGTAAGTAGCAGGTTCCAGATCTTCTGCTTGCATTGTTTCATTAACTACCAACAGATCAGATTTGTTAATTTGCTCTTTATTTAGAAATGCAGTATCGCCTGGATTTTCAACTTCCACTACTCTCATCATTTGTCTGATAATAACTTCAATATGTTTGTCGTTAATTGGTACCCCTTGTAATCTATAAACATCTTGAACTTCCTTAACTAAATACTCTGAAAGTGCTTGTACACCTTGTATTTCAAGTATGTCGTGCAAGCTTAATTCACCATCGGCTATGATTTCCCCTTTTGCTATGCTTTCACCCTCATAAATATTTAATCTCCGAGTTTTAAGAATAAGCTCTTCATGGACATCGCCATCTTCAGTGGTTATTACGAGTCTAACTTTTCCTTTTGTTTCTCTGCCAAAACTTGATATACCACTGTATTTCGCCAGGATTGCAGCGTCTTTTGGTTTTCTTGCTTCAAATAAATCTGCCACTCTAGGCAAACCCCCTGTTATATCGATTGTTTTGGAAGATTCCAATGGTATTCTTGCAATCACATCGCCTGCACTGATTTTCGAACCGTCAGTTGCCCTAATAATTGCTCCAGATGGAAACGCATAAATTATGGGCGTCTCAGTACCACTAAAAAATATTGGTTTCCCCTTCGCATTATGCAATCTTGCTCTCGGTCTTAATTCTTTACTTTTAGCAGATTGTTTCTGTGAATCCATAATTAAAGTATTGTTTATTCCAGTGAGGTCATCTACTTGTTCTGTAACAGTGACACCATCAATAAAATCTTCAAATTCAATAATTCCAGCTGCTTCTGCAACAATCGGATGAGTGTGAGGATCCCAAGTGGAAATAATCTGACCCCTTTTTACTTTTTTCCCATCCTTAGTGGTGATTCTTGCCCCATAGGGGACCTTGTACCGTTCTCTTTCTTTACCATAATTGTCAGTTACTGAAATTTCTCCTGATCTACTAACAGCAACCAAATTTTTATCTTTGCTTTTAATGGTTTTGATATTAAAGAGATGGATTTTTCCATCGTTTTGTACTTCGATACTGTTAACAGCTGCAGAACTTGAAGCTGCTCCTCCAATGTGGAAAGTTCTCATAGTCAGCTGGGTACCTGGTTCTCCAATAGATTGAGCTGCAATAATGCCAACTGCCTCTCCTTTGTTAACAATATTGCCACGTCCTAGATCCCTTCCATAACATGAAATACAAATTCCATGTTTTGTTTCGCATGTTACTGGAGACTTGACTAATATTGTTTCTATTCCATGAAGTTCTAACAAATAGACATTTTTTTCATCAATTAGTGTTCCTGATTCGAGAAGAATTTCATTTTTTTCACGATCTAATAAAGGTTCAGCAATAAACCTACCAAGTATGCGATCACCAAGTCCCTGAACAATTGAACCACCCTCAACAATGGTTGAAACTGTTAGCCCTTTAGTTGTCCCGCAATCATCCTCAGTAACAACTAAATCTTGTGAAACATCAACTAGTCTTCTCGTCAAATAACCAGAATTAGCTGTCTTTAATGCCGTATCTGCGAGACCTTTCCTAGCACCATGAGTTGAGATAAAGTACTGGAGAACATTTAATCCCTCTCTGAAATTTGCGGTTATTGGCGTTTCAATGATTGAACCATCTGGTTTAGCCATCAACCCTCTCATGCCTGCGAGCTGCCTGATCTGAGCGGCTGAACCTCTTGCTCCAGAATCTGCCATCATAAAAATGGAATTAAAAGAAGGTTGGATTTTTTTATTTCCAGTTTGATCTTCAACTTCTTCCTGACCTAGTTTCTCCATCATTGCATCAGCAATTAGATCATTTGTTCTAGACCAAATATCGACAACTTTATTGTATCTTTCCCCTTGGGTAAGTAGCCCCGAAGAGAATTGATTCTGAATATTTTTCACCTGTCCTTCAGCTGTTGCAAGTATTTCCTCCTTCTTTTCTGGCACTTCCATATCGTCAATAGATATTGAAATCGCCGCCTTTGTTGCATGCTCAAAGCCCATATACATAAGTTTATCAGCAAAAATTACTGCTGCTTTTAAGCCAACATCTCTATAACATTTATTAATCAGTTGAGTTATATGTTTACTATCCATAGTTTGATTAATCGCTGAGTACGGGAGTTCTGGCGGCATGATTGTTGAAAGTAAACCTCTACCAACGGTTGTTTCTACCAACTCGTGAGTTACATTAGATTCATCTTCAGGTTCTGTATTTCTTAGAATTCTGAGTTTTACTTTTGCTTGTAAGCCTACATATCCACCATCATAAGCTCTTTGAAGTTCTGTGACATCTGTGAAAATATGCCCTTCGCCTAGATCATTAATCCTCTCTCGAGTCATATAATACAAACCAAGAACAACATCTTGGGATGGGACGATAATTGGTTCACCATTAGCAGGTGATAAAATATTGTTGGAAGACATCATTAAAGCACGACACTCAATTTGAGCTTCAATTGATAACGGGACGTGGACCGCCATTTGGTCGCCATCAAAATCTGCATTAAAGGCTTTACAAACTAAGGGATGTAACTGAATCGCTTTGCCTTCAATCAACACCGGTTCAAAAGCCTGGATGCCAAGTCTATGCAGAGTGGGTGCACGATTTAGTAAAATAGGATGTTCACGTATTACATCTTCTAGAATATCCCAGATTTCTGGGCCTTCAGCCTCAGCAAGTCGCTTTGCCGCTTTTATTGTTCCTGCTTCTCCTTGATAAATTAATTTACTAAAAACAAATGGTTTAAAAAGTTCAAGTGCCATTTTCTTTGGAATGCCACATTGGTGTAGTTTTAAGGTGGGTCCAACAACTATTACGGAACGTCCAGAATAGTCAACACGCTTACCTAACAAGTTTTGCCTGAATCGACCTTGTTTGCCTTTAATCATATCAGCTAGCGATTTGAGCGGGCGTCTATTAGATCCAGTTATTGCTCTACCCATTCTCCCATTATCAAGCAATGCATCTACTGATTTTTGCAGCATCCTTTTTTCATTACGAACGATAATTTCTGGGGCATTTAATTCCAACAATCTTTGCAGTCTGTTATTTCTATTTATAACACGCCTATAAAGATCATTAAGATCCGATGTTGCAAATCTGCCTCCATCTAGAGGTACAAGTGGTCTAAGATCTGGAGGTAGAATCGGCAAGACTTTCAAAATCATCCATTCTGGTCTGTTTCCTGATTTTAATAATGATTCAGCCAATTTTAATCTCTTGGTAAGGCGTTTAAGTTTAATTTGAGATGCGGTAGCACCCATATCCTGGTGAATACTATTTATAAGATCATCAAGTTTTACATCTTTGAGGACACTGTGGATTGCCTCCGCTCCCATGAGAGCATCAAAATCATTTCCAAACTCTTCCAAAGCTTCAATATACTCTTCTTCCGAAAGTAACTGACCCTTCTTGAGGGTGGTCATTCCCGGCTCAACTACCAGATATGCTTCAAAGTATAAAACCCGTTCAATTTCACGTAATGTCATATCCAGCAACAAACCAATTCTCGACGGTAAAGATTTTAAAAACCAGATATGCGCAACTGGACTAGCCAATTCCAGATGGCCCATTCGCTCCCTTCTCACTTTGCTCTGAGTAACTTCTACACCGCATTTCTCACAGACAACTCCTCTATGTTTGAGTCTCTTGTATTTACCACATAAACATTCATAATCTTTAACGGGTCCAAAAATTTTTGCACAAAATAAACCGTCTCTTTCTGGTCTAAAAGTTCTGTAATTAATCGTCTCGGGCTTTTTTACTTCCCCATATGACCAAGATCTGATCATTTCTGGAGAAGCTAGGCCGATTTTTATAGCGTCAAAAGTTTGGGTTTGGTCTTTTGATTTGAAAATATTTAGTAGGTTTCTCATAAAGGGTGTTCCTTATTTGTATTTGGCAGCAGCCGAAGTTTCAATCAACTCTATATTTAGGCCCAACGATCGAATTTCTTTCATTAAAACATTAAATGACTCAGGCATACCGGTTTCAACTTCGTTGGTACCATCTACAATCTGCTTGTACATTCTTGTTCTGCCTTGTACATCATCTGACTTGTAAGTAAGCAGCTCTCTTAGAGTGTGGGCGGCACCGTAGGCTTCAAGTGCCCAAACTTCCATCTCACCGAATCGCTGACCTCCAAACTGGGCTTTGCCACCGAGAGGTTGCTGAGTTACAAGGCTATAAGGGCCTGTTGATCTTGCATGCATTTTATCATCGACTAAATGATTCAGTTTCAACATGTACATATAGCCAACAGTCACTGGTCTAGCGAATAGTGCTCCTGTTCTGCCATCAATTAATTCAGTTTGCCCAGTTCTGGGAAGTCCTGCTAATTCTAATAAATCCTTAATTTCAGACTCATGAGCACCATCAAAAACAGGCGTCGCCATAGGCACACCGTCCTCCAAGTTATGTGCTAATTCTATTATTTCATCGTCCGAAAATTTAGATAAATTAACCTTTGAACCTTGGGCACCAGAATTGTATATCTTGCTGAGAAAATCTCTAATCTTCTTAACTTGCTTGCCAGTGTTATCTTTTAAAAGGCTTTGTATCTTTACTCCCAATTCTTTAGCAGCCCAACCAAGGTGTGTTTCTAAAACTTGTCCGACATTCATTCTTGAAGGCACACCCAGTGGATTTAAAACAATATCAACTGTTGTCCCATCTTCCATATAGGGCATATCTTCTACAGGCACTATTCTAGATATAACTCCTTTATTACCATGCCTACCTGCTATTTTATCGCCTGGCTGAATTCTTCTCTTGACAGCTAAAAAAACCTTGACCATCTTTAATACACCTGGGGCAAGCTCATCAGCAGCTTCTATTTTATTTTTTGCCGCTTGCAACTTGCCTTGAAATTCTTCCTCAAGAAGTTGCAAGCGTTGGTAATAGCTTTCTAATTCTGAATTTTTCTTTTTATCCTTTAGCTTGATGCCAAACCATTTGTCGCGGTTTAATTTTTCAAGATCATCTTTGCTTATCTTTTTTGTCTTTCTCCCAACTTTTGCCATTTTATTTAGGAGCAGCTTTTCTATTCTGTTATAAATGTCGTCTTCCACAATTCGCTGTTGATCGTTTAAGTCTTTCTTAACAGCATCTACATCAGAAGCTTCAATCGTATTGGCTCGGTCATCTTTTTCCACTCCTTCTCTAGAGAAAACCCTCACATCAATAACGGCACCATCCATGCCAGAGGGGACTCTCAATGATGTATCTTTAACATCACTCGCTTTTTCTCCAAAAATAGCTCTCAGTAATTTTTCTTCTGGAGAAAGCTGTGTTTCCCCCTTAGGAGTAATTTTGCCAACTAAAATATCTCCAGCTACTACTTCCGCACCGATGTAAGCAATTCCCGACTCATCCAGTTTTCTCAGCGCAGCATCTCCAACATTTGGAATATCTGCAGTAATTTCTTCTGATCCTAATTTTGTGTCCCTTGCAATACACTGCAATTCCTCAATATGAATCGTAGTAAATCTTTCCTCTTTTACTACTTTTTCAGAAATCAGAATAGAATCTTCAAAATTGAACCCATTCCAAGGCATGAAGGCTACCAATAAATTTTGACCAATAGCCAGCTCTCCTAAGCTTGTTGAAGCTCCATCAGCTATAACATCTCCAATACTGATTTTATCCCTGACTTTGACCAGGGGTCTTTGGTTAATGCACGTATTTTGATTGGATCTTGTATATTTAGTCAGGGTATAAATATCCACACCGGATTCACCAGATTGAGTCTCTTCATCATCTACAGCAATCACAATTCTTGACGCATCAACAGAATCCACAACACCACTCCGCTTTGCAATTATTGTTACACCAGAATCAGTGGCAACGATTCTTTCCATGCCCGTTCCAACAAGAGGGGTTTCTGCTAAAAGGGTAGGCACAGCTTGCCGCTGCATATTGGAGCCCATTAAGGCACGGTTTGCATCATCATGCTCCAAAAATGGTATAAGGGAAGCTGCAATTGAAACAATCTGTTTTGGTGACACATCCATATAGTCAATCTTATCTACTGGCATCAAACTAAATTCATTGTTGTATCGGGAAGAAATGAGCTCTCCTTGTAAACGATTTTGTGCATCAATTGGAGTATTCGCCTGAGCGATGACGTATTGACTCTCATCAATGGCGGATAAGTATTCAATTTTTTTGGTTACCTTACCCTTAACAACTTTTTGGTAAGGAGTTTCTAAGAATCCAAACTTGTTGACTTTTGCATACAGCGCCAAGGAATTAATTAAACCAATATTGGGTCCCTCAGGTGTTTCTATCGGACAAACCCTACCATAATGTGTGGGGTGAACATCTCTGACTTCAAATCCTGCTCTTTCTCTGGTCAAACCTCCTGGACCTAAAGCGGAGATTCTTCTCTTATGAGCAATTTCAGAAAGTGGATTATTTTGATCCATGAATTGAGATAATTGACTTGACCCAAAGAACTCCTTTATAGCTGCAGAAACTGGCTTTGAATTAATTAGGTCTCTGGGCATAAGTTCTTCAGTTTCAACCAGGGAGAGTCTATCTTTTACCGCTCTCTCTACTCTAACCAGTCCTACTCGGAATGCATTTTCAGTCATTTCCCCAACTGTCCTAATCCTTCTATTTCCTAAGTGATCAATATCGTCAACAGTGTCTTTACTATTCCTTATATTGATCAAAGTTTTAAGTACATCAATAATGTCTTCTTTGCTGAGAATGGATGAACCAGAATCTGACTTTTTACCAATTCTTCTGTTGAATTTCATCCTACCAACGTCAGACAAATCATATCTTTCTGGATTAAAAAAAAGATTCTGGAAGAGGTTTTCTGATGAGTCTTTGGTTGGCGGCTCTCCAGGTCGCATCATCCTATATATTTCTACCAGTGCCTCTAGCTTTGAGGATGATGGGTCAATTCTGAGAGAGTTTGAGATGTAGGAACCATGGTCTAGATCATTGATATAGATCGTTTCTATTTCTTTAATGCCATTCGCAATCAGAAGTTCTATTTTATCAGCTGTGAGTATTTCATTTGCAGATACTAAAAGCTCTCCTGTTTCTTGATCAATTACATCTTGGGACATGATTTTATCTTCTAGGTGTTCTGCTGGGACAGTTAAGTAAGCACCCTTCACCCCAGAATTTTTAAGTTGTTTTAAGTGGCCAACATTAACCATATTTCCTTTACCAACGATCAGTTTCCGTCCAACTTTAATATCAAAATCCGAAACTGTTCCTTTCAGGTGATCTGGATTTATTTTCAGTTTAATGTCTTTTTTTGAGATGCTATATTTGTCTTTTTCAAAGAAGGTATCTAGTATTTCCTCATCTGATAAATCCAATGCATGGAGTATGACAGTCACAGGTATCTTTCTGCGGCGATCAATTCTTGCAAAAATTGCATCCTTGGCATCGAATTCAAAATCTAACCATGAACCTCTATAGGGAATAACCCGAGCTGAAAAAAGCAGTTTTCCAGAACTTTGTGCTCCTTTGTCATGATCAAAGAATACACCTGGGGATCTGTGCAACTGAGATACAATAACCCTGTCTGTTCCATTGATAACAAAAGTTCCATGTTCGGTCATTAATGGAATTTCACCAAAATAAACATCCGTAGTGTCTCCAGATACTTTTATATTTTTAACTTCCTTAACTGTGTGTTTCCCGGTCTCCTTGTTATAAGTTGTCAATTTAGTTTTAACTCTTAGAGGAGCTGCGTAGGATAATCCTCTGAGCTGGCATTCTCTAACGCTAAACATTGGTTCTTCTAATCTATAACTGACAAATTCCAACTTCGCATTCTTGGAAAAACTTTCAATGGGAAACAGTGTATTAAAAGCTGCTTCCAGGCCGGTATTTTCTCTTTTTTCTGGGTTAATATCTTTTTGCAAAAAAACATTGTAAGAGTCGAGCTGTATTAAAAGTAAATTTGGAACATCAAGCGCTGATTTTTGCTTTCCAAAATCTTTACGAATTCGTTTTTTTTCAGTAAATGAATATGTCATATTGTTTGATGGCTTAAATAATAATCACACAGCAGCAGACCTACCCATCTACTGAGTGTGTTTATGTGTTATCTAAAATACATGCAGAGTAAACTATGAGCTATCAGTTAAAGTTACTTCAGCTCTACAACAGCGCCAGAGTCTTCTAGCTGTTTTGTCATTTCTTCCGCTTCCTTTTTTGAGACCGCTTCTTGTATTGTTATCGGTGCCCCTTCCACCATGTCCTTAGCATCCTTGAGTCCTAAGCTAGTAATGGCCCGAACAGCTTTGATAACAGCAATCTTATTATCACCAAAACTTTTTAATATAAGGTCAAATTCAGTTTGTTCATCTTCCTTGTCTGATGGTTCTGTGCCATCACCAGCTGTTGCAGCAGCTGCAACTGGAGCAGGTGCTGATGCACTAACACCAAATTTCTCTTCCATTTCGGAAATCAATTCCACCAGATCCATAACCGACATTTTTGAAATAGCTTCCAAAAGTTCCTCTCTTGATGCTACGTTACTTTTAGCCATTACATTCTCCTCAATGAGCCCAAAAGGATGGACATTTTATATAAAAAAATTCCCTTAGGAAACCTTTTCTTTATTATCTTTGACAGCAACTGTCATTCTTGTGAATTTAGTTGGTATTTCTTTTAACGTTCTAACTGCTTTTTCTATAGGTGCTTGCAAAAGACAAGCAATAATTGAATACGCTTCTTGCTGGGTTGGTAGTTTTGCAATTCTATCCAAGTCAGAGGCAGGAAAAGTATTACCATCTATAACCAAACTGATGGTTTTCAGTTGCTCATAGTCTTTACTAAAGTTTTTAAATAATCTTGCTGGTGAAGCTAGATCATCTTTTGAGAGCGCAATTATGATAGGTCCTTTCAAATTCTCTGTAAGACACTCAAAACTTGTATCTGAAAATGCTCTTTTGCTCAAAGTATTTTTCACCACTTTAAGATAGACGCCTGATTCCCTAGCTTTAGTGCGTAGTTGGGTAATCTCAGTAACATTAAGTCCACTATAATCAGCTATTGCACCGGCAATAGATGAGCTTGCTGTTGCATTCAGCTCCTGGACTATACGTTGTTTATCTTCAATTGTTAGGGGCATAATCAGTACTCATAAATTTTAGATTGTGCTGTGATCAATTGTTATGCCTGGACCCATGGTAGATGAAACGGTCACTTTTTTGATAAACACACCTTTTGCAGAAGATGGCTTACTTTTCATAATTGCACCCAACAAAGACTCTAGGTTTTCTTTTATCGATTCCTCTGAAAAATCTATTTTTCCTATAGGACAGTGCACAACTCCACCTTTGTCATTTCTAAATCTTATCTGGCCTGTTTTGGCTTTAATCACTGCATCTTCAACATTCTTTGTAACTGTTCCATCCTTCGGATTAGGCATCATGCCTTTGGGGCCAAGTATCTTGCCTAACTGTCCTACGATTCTCATAGTGTCTGGCGTTGCTATTACCACATCAAATTCGCTAAAACCTGATTTGATTTCCTCAGCTAAATCTTCAAAACCAACTTTGTCAGCACCAGCATTTTTTGCGGCGTCTACTTGTTCACTCTGTGCAAAAACAATAACTCTCAATGTTTTTCCAGTGCCATTCGGCAACACCATCGACCCTCTTACATTTTGGTCTGATTTTTTAGCATCAATTCCTAAGTTAATTGCAATATCAATGGTTTCATTGAATTTTGCATTGCTAGTTTTCTTCAAAAGAGAAATTGCTTCATCAAGACTGTAGTGTTGATTGGAATCTATAGACTCCCGATTAACTGCCATTCTTTTAGATGACTTACTCATCGCTTTGACCCTCTACTTCCAATCCCATACTTCTTGCTGTGCCAGCTATGATCTTCATAGCTGCTTCTATCTCAATGGAGTTCAGGTCAGGTGCTTTTATTTGTGCAATTTCCTCCAATTGTTTTTGATTAATCTTTCCAACTTTTTCTGTGTTTGGTTCACCACTACCCTTGGCGATACCGGCAGCTTTTTTCAGTAAAGTTGATGCTGGTGGCGTTTTTGTGATGAATGTAAAGGTTTTATTTTTATAAACATCAATAACCACAGGAATTAAGATACCTGGCTCTGCATCAGCTGTTTTCGCATTGAAGGCATTGCAAAACTCCATGATGTTTAAGCCAACTTGACCAAGAGCAGGGCCAACAGGTGGGCTTGGGTTTGCCTGGCCTGCTGGGATTTGCAACCTGACAACACATTCTAATTTTTTATTCTTTCTCTTCGCCATGCAATCTTCTTCTTAAAAAGAGTAATTATTTTATTTATTGATTAGGATTTCTCAACCTGGTTAAAATTCAGTTCAACTGGTGTTGCTCTTCCCAAAATCTGTACTGCCACAAAAAGCTTATTTTTCTCATAATTCACCTTCTCAACAACACCATTGAAATCATTGAAAGGGCCCTCAATGACCCGCACAACTTCTCCAGGTTGATAGGTTGTTTTTGGTCTGGGGGCATTAGCAGCATCCTCGGCTTTATTTAATATAATCATTACTTCCCTATCAGAAATAGGAGCTGGCTTTTCACTGGTACCTCCTACAAACCCCATGACATTCGGTATAGAGTTTACAAAGTGCCATGTTTCATCATTTAAATTCATATTTACCAAAACATACCCAGGAAAAAATTTTCTTTCGCTTGTTTTCTTCTGGCCTCCTTTCATTTCAACGATCTCTTCAGTTGGGACAACAATATCAGCAAATTGTTCTGACAGACCCAGTACTTTACTTCTGTCTTCCAGCATTGTTAGAACTTTTTTTTCATAATTTGAATAGACCTGCAAAACGTACCACTTATATTCCATAAGTATTTCCTTCTAGCTTCTAAGAAGCAATTGAGTTTGTAAGAAAAAGTAACAGAAAGTCAAGCACCCAAAAAAATATGCCCATTATCAAAACAAAGACAAAGACCGTTAGGGTAGTCTGCAATGTTTCCTGTCTCGTTGGCCAAATAACTTTTTTAATTTCAACCCTTGATCCTTGGAAGAATTCCCACAATGTTTTACCTCTAAGGGTCTGGGAAAAAATTACAAGAGATACAACAACCGATGCTAAAATTATCAAAACCCTAAAGAGTATTGATATCTGAATTAAATAGTAATAGGAAACAATACCCGCTAAAAGGACCAGGACCGATCCTAAAAGTTTAACTGTATCAAGCAAACTTGATTGTTGTTGTCCTGTATTGTCATTCATAATATTAACCCCAATGGTTCCTTGCTCTGGCAGGCCAGGAGGGACTCGAACCCCCAACCTGCGGTTTTGGAGACCGCCGCTCTACCAGTTGAGCTACTGGCCTTTTGAAGCTTTACTCGATAATTTTTGTTACCACTCCAGACCCAACAGTTCTACCACCCTCACGAATGGAAAAACGAACTTGTTCTTCCATTGCTATGGGTGCAATTAACTCAACTGTGAGGTTTGTATCATCACCAGGCATCACCATCTCCGAACCCTCTGAGAGAGTAACGGCTCCGGTTACGTCTGTTGTGCGAAAATAGAATTGTGGGCGGTAGCCATTAAAGAAAGGCTTGTGTCTGCCACCTTCTTCTTTGGATAGTGCATAAACATCAGCTTCAAACTTTGTGTGGGGTGTTATGCTACCAGGTTTTGCGAGCACTTGTCCTCGCTCAACTTCTTCTCGTTTGGTGCCCCGAAGCAATACCCCAACATTATCGCCAGCTTGACCTTGGTCAAGTAATTTTCGGAACATTTCAACGCCAGTACATACCGATTCCTGAGTGTCTTTGATGCCAATAATTGCAACCTTATCATTAACTTTGACGATTCCCCTTTCTATCCGACCAGTAACCACCGTACCTCTTCCTGAAATGGAAAATACATCTTCAATGGGCATTAAATAATCACCATCAATTGCTCTTTCAGGTTCTGGAAAATATTCATCCATTGTTGCGACAAGTTTCTCAATACTTACGCTGCCTAAGTCGCCGGTATCTCCTTCCAAAGCCTTAAGGGCGCTTCCCGTTATGATAGGGACATCATCCCCGGGAAAATCGTACTCTGATAGCAATTCTCTCAATTCCATCTCAACAAGCTCAACAAGCTCTTCATCGTCTACTTGGTCTGCTTTATTTAGGTAAACAACAATATTGGGAACACCGACATTTCTAGCTAGGAGAATATGCTCTCTAGTTTGAGGCATCGGGCCATCAGCAGCGGATACAACCAAAATCGCTCCGTCCATTTGAGCAGCACCGGTTATCATATTTTTAACGTAATCGGCATGTCCTGGACAATCAACGTGTGCGTAGTGTCTAGTATCACTTTCATACTCGACATGAGCTGTTGCGATAGTTATACCTCTTTCCTTTTCTTCAGGAGCATTATCTATATCGTCAAATGAAGAAACATCACCACCATACTTGGCAGCACTTACTTTAGTCAAAGCAGCTGTCAACGTGGTTTTACCATGATCTACGTGACCGATGGTTCCAACATTGATGTGCAATTTATTTCGTTCAAACTTCTCTTTAGCCATTACTTTTAAACTCCCTATTAAATTAAATTATATTGATCCTTATGTTATCTATAATCTCAGCCCACAACCGGAGTTGAACCGGTGACCTCTTCCTTACCAAGGAAGTGCTCTACCTCCTGAGCTATGTGGGCAGATGCACTTCCTTGATAAAATGGAGCGGGCGATGGGGATCGAACCCACATCATCAGCTTGGAAGGCTGAGGTTCTACCATTGAACTACGCCCGCACAAGAACGATGTGCCCCAACTTGTTATTTTATTCGTAATATACAACATATTTTCTCATCGTCAATGTTTTGCTGTTAGCCTTTTTCCACCTTGTAATTACTATTACTATTGGTGGAGGGGGTAGGATTCGAACCTACGAAGGCTAAGCCAGCAGATTTACAGTCTGCCCCCGTTGACCGCTTGGGTACCCCTCCGCGGACATAACCCACTATTTTCTGATTAACTACTTTAGGTGTCAACAAAAATAAATATTTTTTTGATGCACAACGGTGGTGCCGGAAGAGGGAATTGAACCCCCAACCTACCGCTTACAAGGCGGTTGCTCTACCAAATTGAGCTATTCCGGCGTTTTACCAACAAATGAAAACGTTTGAGTCTTATTTTGTGGGTGAATTATAAACATTTTGCTCGTTATTAACAGATAGGATGAGCATTAAATGCTCGAGTCAATTATATGGCCTGAAACGATAGTTTTTGCCACCCCATTCGTCTCTACCACCAGCCTCCCTTCACGGTCAATGCCCTTATTGATACCCCTGATGATTTGGCTGCCTACTTGGATTTTTAATTCTTTGCCAAAAAGCATATCGAGATCACCCCAATCAGATTGAGTTATTCTCAAAGAGTCCCCATTAAAGTTTAATAAACTGTTGGTGATTGAGTGTATAAAATGGGCGGTCAAAAGATTACGGTTTAGATAAGTGCTTCCTTTAATCTCAGAAAGACCAATTGGTTTATGGTCTAGATTTTTCTCCCAGTTCCGCATTGCTGGCAATTTGTAGTTTATACCCAAGCCAACATTTGCAACCAATTTATAAGAGCTACTCTGATGCAATTCCACAAGCAGCCCTCCCAATTTCCTTTCATTACAATAAAGATCATTAGGCCACTTTATTCTCAACCGTCTTAAACCCAGTTTTTTAAGGCACTTTATCAACTCAACCCCAATAAAAACACTTAATCCAACTGGAAAATTAGCATAGGCGACTTCTTGGTACACAGAAAGACATACTCCCGAAGCAAAAGGGGAGATCCATGTTCGGTGCTGTCTTCCCCGACCAGAGGTTTGGTATTCCGCTAAGCTTACTTTTATTTCTTTAGTACTAATGTCACTAGGATCAAATTCTCTGCTGGTTGATTCCACTATATTTTTGACTGAAATGAAAATATTTTGGGCACAACCTAATGCACTCAAATGATCATAAATTTTTGATTTGCTTAGGAATTCTATGGAATCCTCTAACTGATAACGATTGCCCTCTTCAATCAAATTTAGCCCATAAGATTTGATGTTATTGATGGTTTTATTAAGTCCTTTTTCAGAGGTGAAATGTTGCAGAAGATCTTTCTTTTCATAAACATTGCCATCAGCAATGATTCTGATCAATCTAGATTCAATTTGCATCAGATTTCAGTGAAAATGATACTCTGTGTTCAGTTCCTTTAAGCATTGAGTTAATGTTTTGACGATGTGTAAATAGAATTAATAATCCTAAAATCAAAGAAAAGAAGATCAAGTTAACAAAGCTTTGTCTTTCAAACAGGAAAACAAATACCGGTAGAGATGCAAACGCGAGTATTGTCGCCAAACCTACAAAACGAAAGACGACTAAGCTCAGCATCCAGACCAATAGAGAAGGTACTACTAGAAAGGGTTCAAAATATAGAAAAATGCCAAGACCGGTGGCTGCGCCCTTCCCTCCTTTAAACTGAAACCATAAAGGATAGCAATGGCCGATAACAACAGAAAGTGCTGAGAAATATAAATAAATCTCTATATCAAACAGCGGGTTATGTAACCCCGAAAGTATTAATGACTCTGCTAATATGATTGCAAAGAATCCCTTAAAACAATCAAAACAAAAAACTATGGTGCCATGGATTCTCCCATGCATTCTATATGTATTGGTAGCTCCAGCATTACCGCTACCATGCTCTCTGACATCGTAATTATTAATTTTACCCAGAATTAAACTCGAATTGAGAGAGCCGATTAGGTAACTAACAAGAATGGATAATGCGAGTTCAAACATATTAAAAAACTTTTTTTGTAAGGAAAACAATATTATACCAACAGTGGGTGCTTGCAAAAGCTGTCCGTCTGTCAATAATCTGCTAAGCGATGTTTTTCTAGGTATTTTTTAATGATTCTAAAACAATAACGAAGACAATCGAGAAAATCATCTTCGTTATTAGAGTCGATCCTGGTAATGTCCTACTCTCACATGGGGAAGCCCCATACTACCATCGGCGCTGTGCATTTTCACTTCCGAGTTCGGCAAGGGATCGGGTGGTTCCTACACGCTATGGTCACCAGGAAAAGAACTTAGTTTAAAATATACACTGCTTTTAAAGTTATTTGATTGTTAAATGACCAAGCCTCACGGGTAATTAGTATCGGTTAGCTACACTCATTACTGAGCTTCCACACCCGACCTATCAACATCGTAGTCTTCGATGGCCCTTCAGGGATCTCAAGGATCCAGGGAAACCTTATCTTAGGGTGGGCTTCCCGCTTATATGCTTTCAGCGGTTATCCCTTCCGTACATAGCTACCCGGCAATGCCACTGGCGTGACAACCGGAACACCAGGGGTACGTCCACTCCGGTCCTCTCGTACTAGGAGCAGCTCCCTTCAAGTTTCCAACGAACGCACCAGATAGGGACCGAACTGTCTCACGACGTTCTAAACCCAGCTCGCGTACCACTTTAAATGGCGAACAGCCATACCCTT
>Ga0208206_1000003_pt1 | contig 99611 bp, 76 predicted proteins | sample DeeseametaMP1483_FD_184187 | JGI IMG/M metagenome (GOLD analysis project Ga0208206, IMG submission 184187) | Marine microbial communities from the Deep Pacific Ocean - MP1483 (SPAdes) | ecosystem: Environmental > Aquatic > Marine > Oceanic | place: South of Fiji, South Pacific Ocean | collected... | reverse complement strand
GCCGGAAGGCTGCGATGAGCAGGGATACTGGGTAGAAATCACCGAGGACTCGCCCTACCCGGGACTAGACTGCGAGACGGGCCCAGTGAAACGACTCTCCATCACCATATTCGTCTATCGAGACAACGACGGGGTCGACTGGCTCTCCAACGAGACCTCCATCGCCACTGGAATCGAACTGATCAACTCGATCTACAACCCATCTGGAATCGATTTCGCCCTCGACGAGATAATCTGGGTCGACGAAGCCTTCCCCGACGTCCAAGACGAGGAGGAAGGGGAGGAGGGTGAGAAGCCGGGCACACTCAACAACTCGAGCGAAGACGGTGGCGATTTCGGTGACCAGATCTCGCTATCCCAACTCGGCGACGCCTTCGTTGAAGGCTACAACCCAGCCAATGTCAACATCGTCATGCAGAGCAACGGCTGGGGATCTTACAGCATGTATCCGTGGTATTCGCGAGAATACTACTTCAGCACGGTGCGCGCTTCGACATTCGCGACAAGCCCCGTTCCGAGCCACGAACTCGGGCACTTCCTCGGGCTCTACCACACCCACCAGTTCCACGACGATCCGAACTCGGACTCGGACCTCGCACAAGCCTTCATCTGGACGCAGGACTGGGTCACTCCCACCGACCAATGCTACCGCACTGGTGACTTCATCTGCTCGACCCCCTACGATTGTTACATCTGGTGTGAGGAGGTCATCAATTGCACCGCCAACGCCTATGAGAGCGACAGGCCAGATCAGGAACCGAGTGAGTTCGCTAATTGCACCGTAGAGCAGCACAACCCTTCACGGACGAATCTGATGAGCCGATATGGCGACCGCAGCGAGATTTCTTTTGATCAGGGCGCGCGAGCGCGCTACTTCATCCAGTACATGTCGGAGAACGAGAGGGGGGGGAACCTGCTGCATTTCTCAGAGATGGTTCCCCTCTACTGATGGAGAACACTTGAGTCGGGCAGGCCGCTCGCTCGCCCATGGACGGGGGTGTGCGACGGGTCACAGGAACACGCCTGATTGACCATGACGGTGCCGTCCGGCACGGCGATTTCCTGCTCCACCCAGACGGCTCGTACTGTGCGAGCAATGGCGACGAGGACGTGGCCGAGACGATTGATGGCTCGATGCGCCTGGTGACGCGCTCCCTGCAGAACTGGCACACCCACCTCGCGATGATCCTCAATCGCTCGATGGGTGAGGGCCTGCCACTGATGGAGTGGCTCGAGACCTCGGTCTTCCCTGTGGAGAAGGGCCTAACTGCCGAGTTCGTCAAAGCGGGCACCAGAGCAGCTGCGGCTGAGATGATAGCCACTGGCACGACCTTTGCCTGCGACATGTACTACCACCCGGACGTGGTGGCCGGCGTCCTAGTCGAGGCTGGCATGCGAGGCGTCGCCTGCGGGCCGGTCACCGACTTCCCCACTCCCTCCTACCCCTCTGGCGGGGCCGAGGCCCTGCAGAAGATGGAGGGTCTGCTGAGAGGAGGAGGACCGTCCGACCGAGTCGAGTACGGGATCGGCACCCACGCGGTCTACACCTGCAGCGAGGAGACGCTGCTGAAGGCTGCCGAGATGGCTGCTGAGCACAGTTGCATACTCCACATTCACACCAGCGAGACTCGCAAGGAGGTCGCCGACTGCCACGCCGAGCACGGCATGTACCCCGTCGAGTACCTCGACTCCATAGGCTACTTCCAAAGCGCAGATGATGGGGGCACGGTGTGTGCCCACTGCGGGTGGGTCACCAAGAAGGAGATGCGCATACTCGCAGGTCACGAGGCTCACGCCGTCCACTGTCCGAACAGCAACCAGAAGCTCGCCTGCGGCGGCACCATGTCCTACCCGGCTATGCGCGAGGCCGGCGTCGACGTCCGTCTAGGGACCGACGGCGCCGCCAGCAACAACAGCCTCGACATGCGTGCCGAGGCCAAGGTGGCGAGTCTGATCCAGAGGCACGACCACTGGGATGCGAGGATTCTCAACCCCGTGGAGACCTGGCAACTGGCGACCAAGGGCTCCATCGACTGGGTCACCTGGGATCTCGACGACATCAGGATGCGGCCGTGGGGCCGTGACGGCAGGAGGCTGCTGGCCAACCTGATCTACAGCGGAACGAGGTGTCTCGACGTATTGGTCGGAGGTCAAGCAATCCGTCGTGACGGTGTGACTGTGAGCATCGACGAGAGCCGTGCGGGCTCCGATTTAGAAGACGCAGTCTCAGAATACTACTCGAAAATCTGAATCGGAGGGTACCCAAGTAGAAACCGAGGTGATTAATTATACAAATATTAACACACAACCACAGTCAATGCAGAAGGAGGGTTACGACTTTGTGCACGAAGATCTTGAGTCCGCACTGAGGGACTCTCTGGGCATGTGGAGGAGTATCTGATTTCTCTCACAGAGGAGTTCGGAATCCCAGTGCTCGTACAACGCACCACCCAGCCAGGCCTTCGAAAATAGAAAATGCTCCTCCGCCTATGATTGCCATAGGAATTAACCGTAGAACACCCGAATCTATTCCTGCAAAGTAGAAGACTGCCGCCAATACCAACCCAACTACGACCCCCGTGATTCCGAGCTTGAGGCGATACGCCTTACCTCTCGCGTCTATATTGCATTCGAACACCATGATTTTAGGCAATCGTTTTTTCCATAAAATATCTATCTTCAACTGCTAATATTTGTTTGATCTATATGGGGCGAACTAGACGCTACCCTCTGTTCAGGGATGGAACCAGAAGGCCAGAGCCAAGACGGTGTAGGCTCCCAGAAGCATCGCGCCCTCGAGCCAGTTGCTCTTGCCGTCCGCTGCGATGGCGTTGACGATCATCACGGCGAGGAAGGCGGCGACCGTTTCCAAGATCCCGAACTCAAAGGTCAGCCCGACGCCGAGCATCCAGGCGAAGACCACCATCAAGGGGGCTACGAACACCGCGATCTGGGTGCTCGAGCCGATAGCGATGGCGAACGAGAGGTCCATCTTGTCCTTGCCTGCGACGGTCACCGCGGTGAAGTGCTCGGCCGCGTTGCCGAAAAGCGGGAGCAGGATTACTCCGATGAAGAGGTACGACAGGCCGACCTCATTGGCCGCGGTCTCCAGTGAGTGTACGAGAATCTCAGCCATCCAAGAGACGAACACCGTGGCGACTAGGAGAAGCACGACCGCGTCGCGCTTGCTCATCTGGGGCTCCTCGTCATTAATGCCGTCGGTGGCGAAAAGGTCGGAGTGCGTGCGCAGTTGGAACAGCAGGAACAGAACGTACATCCCGAGCAGGACCAGCGCGGCCGCCCTCGAGAGATTAGCCACCCCTGCGTTGCCTTCCTCCCCTCCCACGGTGAGGTGGTACACGGTGGGGACGACCAGGGTAATCACCGCGAGCAGCAGCAGCGAGCTGTTGGCGACGAATTGCGTCTCATTGAAGGTCTGAACCTTGTGATGGATTCCACCCCAGACGAATGCCAGTCCCATCACCAGCAGGAGGTTGCCGAGGATGCTTCCTATCAGACTGGCTTGGACGATGTGCACCATGACGTCTGCAGTCTCGGAGCCGGCACCAGCTTGGTAGGCCGCCCATATTGCGAATGTCGCGATGATCAACTCGGCCGCATTGCCGAAGGTGGCGTTGAGCAGACCGCCAATCGAATCCGAGGTCCGCAGGGCGATCTCCTCGGTCGCGAAGCCCATCAGGAAGGCGAGCGGCATTATCGCCACCATCGAGGCGAAGAAGGCGGCTGTCTGGTCGCCAGACACGTAGGCGAAGTAGAAGGTTGCTGGAATTGCCAGAAGCATGAGATTGAGCTTGGACTGACGCGGGTCCATCGCTCTCATCCAATCGACTTCGCCCTCTCCCATGGCTCTCTCGACCCCGTGCGGGCCCGGAGGAGAAGGTCAATGTTGCGCCGGCGACGCGTAGCGTTCATGGCTTCCTTACCAGCCGGGGGTCATGTGACAGGTGGTTTTCGCCTCGCCCTCACCGGTACCCCGGGTACTGGGAAGAGCACCATAGCGGAGGTGCTCAAGATGAGAGGATACACGATGGTTTCAGTCGAGTCCCTCGCGCAGAAGCATGGCTGTCTGGGCGAGCTCGATCCAACCGATGGGGCCAAGCCGGTCGACCTCGACAGATTGTACGACTCGCTGGCCCCAGAGTGGTCCTCGCCACCCGCAGAACCACTCATCGTCGACGGGCACCTGTCTCACCACCTGCCCAGCGATGCCGTGGCTGTGCTGCGCTGCTCGCCCGACGTCCTCGAGCAGAGGCTCGCGAGCAGGGGGTACTCGGCCGAGAAGACGCGGGCCAACTGGGAATGGGAGTTGCTCGGTGGGGCGTGGAACGAGCGCGAAGGAGATGCCCCGTGGATCGAGTTCGACAGCACGGACAGCGATGCCGGCTCCATCGTCGCTGCTCTGTCGCATTGGATAGCAGATGGCTTCAAGCCAGCAAGCCCGGGCTCGGTGATTGACTGGGTTGCCCTGATGGAGGAGTGAGTATGTTCGAGAAGATAAGGGGCACTTGGAGCAAGGCAATCGAGCCCCTCGTGCTGAGGCTGGGCAATCTCGACCCCAATGTTCTGACTTGGGGTAGCCTGATTGTCGCACTCTTGGCCTTCTGGCTGCTCGCCGGAGCTGGGCTCGACGGCAATGGCGCGACGATGATTGGCGGAGCCGTTCTGCTCATCATGCTCGCCGGGGTGCTCGACGCCCTGGATGGGGCTCTGGCTCGACACCAGGGCGTCGATGGGCCGTACGGCGACTTCCTCGACCACACGATCGACAGGGTCGTCGACGTCGGCCTCCTGATCGCCATCGGAATGAATGCCGCCTTCGTCGACGAGTTGAGTTCCGGCTTGGTCGCCGCCGTCTTGACTCTGTTCGGCTCCTACATGGGAACACAATCCCAGTCGGTCGGACTCGACCGGATCTACGGCGGCTTCTCCCGGGCGGACCGTCTGGTCCTCACTCTCGCCTGTCTGATTGCGGCCGCTTGGCAAGCATACTCCGGCGGAGCCGGCATCGACGTCAGCGGCATCGACTACGCCTACTGGCTGATGCTGGGCAACTCCAATTTGAACGGCATGACCGCCGCCTTGGCGATTTCTGCCTGGGGCGGAGTCTACACCTTCCTCTCCCGCTTCGTCAAGACTCGCAGTCAACTGCTCGGCTAGTGGGCTCGTGGAGCACCCGCTGAAACACGCCTGTCCCGCCGGAGGCGGGGGGTAACGGTTATCCTCTCTACGACTCGCCTCGACCTCGTGAAGCACCTCATCGAGAGAGTTCTGGAACTCCATGATGACGACGGGATACCAAAGGCCCCGGTCGGCACGGAGAGCGATTCGGAGCTGAAGAGTCTCCTCAGGTCGCTGCAACCTAAGATACGAGTGTTCGGCTGCGGAGGCTGCGGCTCTAACACCGTAGCGAGGCTCGAGCTCGAGGGGCTGTTCGACGGGACCTACGTCAAGGGCCTGGCCGTCAACACCGACGCCCAGCACCTGCTGACGGTCAGCGTCGAGAACAAGGTGCTGATTGGGCGCTCCGCTAGAGGCAGAGGCGCAGGCGGTGACCCTGAGAAGGGGGAGCAGGCCGCATACGAGTCAGAGCGGGCGCTCAAGACAGAGGTCGACGGGTGCGACCTGGCATTCATCACAGCGGGATTGGGAGGTGGCACTGGGACAGGGAGTGCCCACGTAGTTGCCCGGCTGGCTCGTACAGCCGGAGCACTGACCATCGCTGTGGTGAGCTATCCCTTCCTCTCGGAGGGGGCCATGCGAAAGCAGAATGCGGAATGGGGTTTGGAGAGGTTGCGGGAGGTGTGCGACACGGTAGTCGTGCTTCCCAACGAGCGCCTGCTTGAAGTCGACGGGGTACGGGACCTGCCCCTCGACGCTGCATTCCGCGTCGCCGATGAGCTGCTGATGAGGAGCATCGCCGGAGTCTCCGAGATGATTGCCAAAGAGGGCGTGGTCAACCTCGATTTCGAGGACCTCCGCTCCGTCATGGAGAACGGAGGCGGCGTGGCGATGATCGGGCTCGGCGAGGCGAGAGGAGAAGGCAGCGCCGAGAAGGCCACGGAGGAGGCTCTGCGATCACCGCTTCTGGACATCGACATCTCCGATGCCCGCGGCGCTCTGGTAAACGTCGTCGGCGGGCCTACCCTGTCACTCGGGGACGCCGAGCAGTGCGCCAAGCTGATTCGCGACAAGATCAATCCCTACGCTCGGATAATCTGGGGTGCTACCACCGATGATTCGATGGGAGACGAAATCAGGGTCCTGCTCGTGCTGACCGGCGTGAAGAGCGAGCAAATTCACGGTGCGGCGCTGCACACCCAGATGCGCAACCTTAGGGACCGCACCGTCGAGTTCGTGAACTGAATGAGGTCGACAATGGATTTCGAGCCCCTTGGGGCTCGCCCGGCGTGCTTAAATGGGGTCTGTCGGTCGCCGGGTCGCTTCGAGGGTTAGTCATGGCTATCGAGAGTTCCAATGTCAGTCCGATCGAAGAGACCGTGCAGGGCTGGCAGGACGAGATTGAGGGACGCGTTCGAAGCCTCCAGACCGGATCCTACGCCCGAATCCTCAAGATGGCCAGGAAGCCGACGAAGCAGGAGTACCGCCAGACCGTGATAGTCTGCGGTATCGGGATGTTCATCCTCGGCGCCATTGGATTTGTGATACTGTGGCTGATGGACAGCGCCTTCCCGTCCTTCTTCGGTTGGCTCACCGGCACATGAGGTGGGAACATGTCGGACGCGTTCACTGTCTTCATCCGCAACGGGGAGAGGGTCCTGCTGATGCAGCGAGCAGACGGGGTTGCAGACTTCCCCAAGGCTTGGGATGGCATCTACGGCGTCGGCGACCCGGAAGATGTGGACGCCGTCACCGCCAGAATCACCGAAGTCACCGGAATAGATGCTGAGAATCTGGAGTTCGTCCGCTCGGGCGAAGCTCGCGGCCTCGCCTTCGGCAACCGCCTCAACGAGGTCACCCCGGTGCTATTCGCCAGCTCTGCCGAGGAAGTCGATCCGCGAGGCCTGTACACGGCATTCGAGTGGGTCGACCCCGGCAGCATTCAAGACAAGAAGTACGCTACCCCGCAGCTCCGTGAGATGTATGGCGATGTCGCCTCGTTCCTCTACATCCTCAAGACCTCGATCGGCCAGGAGCAGAACGTCGCCATGGAGATCCGCGCAAGACTCTCTGGGACCGGCTCGCTCAAGGAGATCCAAGACCAGATCTTCGGAGTCCTGAGCCCGCACTTCATGCGCGGCTACATCTTCGTCGAGGCCTCCGCTTTACACCATGTCGAGAAGCTCATCGGGCGCGTAGGAGTGTCCACTACGCCGATGAAGAACTGCCGCAAGGTGCTCGATGGCGAGTCGCCTCTAGGTGACGTCCTGCCGTACCTCGAGCCGAAGGCGGCCACCGCCGGCATCGAGGAAGGCTGCATCGTGGAAATCCACGGTGGTGCTTTCCGCGGCCAGTCTGCTCGCGTGACACGGGTCACCGAGTCCAAGGAGGAAGTCACGGTCGAGCTCTTCGAGGCCGCTGTTCCTGTGGCTCTGACCGTGCGCGCCGATCAGGTTCGAGTGACTCAGCGGGTGGAGTAGCCCTAGAAGCACGCCCTGCGGGCGTTGCATCACTCTCAAATATGGAAAGCAGGTCGGCGGGGCGCACTTACAGGAGGCTATCACGAATGTCTGCACGTAACGAAACACCGCACAAGGTGATTCAGATGCTGGGGCAGAAGACGTGCAACGGCTCCTGGGAGGAGGCTTCGGAGAATCTGACCATGGATCAAGTCAAGGAAATCGCAGAGGATCAGAAGGACCGTCTGACCGGTGCTGACCTGTACGCTCGGTGCCGCGAGGTGATGGGCACCTGCGTCTCGATGCGAGTGCACGTGGAGGGCATGACTCCGAAGGATGCCCTGCAAGCGATGAGTGAGGGAGAGTTTAGCGAACATTTCAGTTGAGGACACGAGTTGCGGGAGAGGGTTTCCTCGTTGACCGCAGAGGTGAGGAAAAATGCAGGAAAACATCCAGACAGCGATTCAACGGGCGCTCGATGAATCTCCTGAGCGCAAGTTCGTCGAATCCATCGAAATCGCGTTCACCCTGAAGGACGTCGACCTGAAGAATCCCGCAAACAGAATCCAAGAGGAAGTCAGGCTGCCCTCCGGGAGGGGCAAGCCGATTCGCATCACGATGTTCGCCGGCGGCGAGATGGCCACCAAAGCCAAAGCCGCAGGAATCGATGTGATTGACCCCGCGACCATCGAGGACCTCGGCGGCAACCGCCAGATGGCTAGGAAGATCGCGAACAAAAGCGACTTCTTCCTCTCCGAGATCCCTCACATGGGAACCGTCGGGCGGTTCCTCGGAGTGGTTCTGGGACCGCGTGGCAAGATGCCGCGCCCGGTCCCTCCCAACCTCGATCCCGCTAGGATCGCTGCTGGGCTCAAGGACACCGCGGTCATCAGGTCGCGTGACAGAATCACCTTCCACACCGCGGTGGGCTCGCGCGAGCAGGGTCTCGACGAACTGACTGCCAACGCAATGGCCGTATGGAACAGGGTCACAGGCAAGTTGGAGCGCGGTGCGGGCAACATTCGCTCCTGCTACGTCAAGACCTCGATGGGGCCCTCTGTCAAGGTGGAGGTGGTCGAGTGATAGCCAAGGCAGCCCCTTGGAAGAAGGACCGCGTCTCTGAGCTCGCCGAGATACTCAGCGGCGATGGCATAGTCGGCATCGTGGACATCAGCGGGGTCCCTGCGGGCAATATGCTCGACATGCGCAGCTCGCTGCGCGACCAGATGACGATGACCGTGGCGAAGAAGACGCTGATCAAGCTCGCTTGGGAGCAGGCTGGTCGCTCCGAGGTGGAATTGGAGCAACTGTTCGAGGGCGCCGCCCAGCCTTGTGTAGTCCACTCGGAATCCCTGAACGCCTTCGAGCTGTTCGCCGAGCTGGAGAAGACCCGTCAGGGGCGAGTTGCCAAGGAAGGCGAGTTGGCCCCTGTAGACATCGTCGTCGAGAAGGGGCCGACCGAGTTCGGTCCAGGCCCCATCGTCGGGGAGTTCAACGCCGTCGGGATCCCAGCCAAGATAGACAGGGGCAAGGTCGCCATCCAGAGGACCGTGACGGTCGTCAACGAGGGCGAGGCAATCACTGGTGACCTGGGTATCATGCTGGCCAAGCTGGGAATCACACCAATCGAGATCGGGCTCATCCTGACCGGGGCCATCGAGGGCGGCTTCGTGTTCCCAGCCTCCTCGCTCAAACTCGATTTCGAAGGTTTCCGAAACGATGTCATGACAGCGACCTCGGGTGCCTTCAACCTAGCGTGCAACACTCGCTGGTTCTCCACTGCCACCGTGCCCGCCCTGCTGTCCAAGGCCAGCAGCGAGGCCATGGCAGTGGCCATCGAAGCCGGAGTCGTCAACGACGAAACCGCTTCCATGCTCGTCGCGCGGGCGGGCTCCCGTGCTCTGGCCATCGCTGGCCAATTAGATTCCTCAGCGCTCGAGGGCGCTGACGCCGCCGCCTCCGATGCGGCTGACTTGGATGCTGGTGCTGGGGCGCCTCCCGAGGAGGAGAAGGGGGAAGAGGAGTAAGCCGGGTTCTACGGACTGGGCGATCTCTTCGGTTGAAGAAAAGGTGAAAAAAATGGAATATGTATATGCTGCAATGCTACTGCACTCTGCTGAGAAGAACATCGACGAAGACGCTGTCAGCGCGGTCTTGACCGCCGCTGGGGTGGATGCTGACGGAGCCCGTGTGAAGGCTCTGATCGCATCCTTGGGCTCTGTCGACATTGGTGAGGCCATGGCTACCGCCGTGGCAGCCCCGGTGGCTTCAGCCGCACCTGCCGCCGCTGGTGGCGGTGGGGCTGCTGAGGCGGCTCCGGTTGAGGAAGCGGCTGCAGAGGAAGAGCCTGAGGAAGAGGGCGGGGGCTTCGAGGGCCTCGGCTCGCTCTTCGGCTGAACCCGCACAGACACGACTTACGCGAAGCCGCTATGGGCGAGAGCCTAGAGGGTATCTCGATGGCGTCGAGCCGCCTGCTTGAGATTCCTGTCAGCATCGCCCCTACCGATGCCATCCGCGCTCTGCGGCTGATCGGTGAGTCGCGCGGTTGGAGCATGCACCGAATCGAAGAGTCAAGGATGGTTCACAGATGGGCGATCGTGGTCCCCATATCGAGGCAGGCAAGGGTGCTCGGCCTAGTTGTGGACGACGGTGAGGCCGTTGGGCTCTCGATACGCTCCTGGTCCTACATTCCTGGCTCAGCCGGCAGGCTTTCGACGGTCTCCTTCGAGGTCCCCCGTCAACTAGAGGGCGAGAGCTGGACTTCTCTGTTGAGGGAATGGAGCGATTCGCTGCCTCGCTGTCCTTGGAAGTGGAGCTTCGGTGAGCGTTCGATGATTGGCTATTTCCTGCCTGAGTTCCGTCGCTCCAGAGTGCTTTTCCGGGGCGAGAGAATCGATATCGACGATTGGCAGGACGGTGGGACGCGCGCATGATGGATTTATCACCCATCTAGTCTTCCTCCCAGCATGAGTCTCAGAGCCGCGCTGATGGCCCTGCTACTGCTGTGCGGCTCGCTAGCCGGCTGCGTCGGCCCTCCCGACGAGGACGATGACGGCGTCACCGACGAGCTCGACCTGTGCTCTCTGACCCCAATTGAGGAACTGGTCGACGAGGACGGTTGCTCGGCAACTCAGCTAGATGGGGATGGTGACAGCGTCTCAGACGCCATCGATGAATGCGCCACGACCCCGGTCGGTGAAGTTGTGGACGGATCTGGCTGTAGCGCTACTGAGAGGGACAGTGACGGTGACGGTCTCGTCGACGCGGACGACTCCTGCCCATCGACTCCTGCTAACGAGACAGCGGCCAGTGACGGCTGCGCGGATGTCGAGGTCGACATGTCGATGCGCCCATGGTGGTGCCACTCGATGGGCACCGGTCACGGCGATGGTCAAGAGCACGGCGACCACCTCGCCCCTGCCTATCACGGTATGACGAAGGGGATGCTGTCATGGCAGGACTGTCTCGACCTTTCAGAGCAGTTCGAGGCTACTATCGAGTGGGCGATGCAGTGGCCCACAGTCGCCGATGCCGAAGCGGACGGTTTCCACATGGCTGTGGACTACGTCAAGGGCATGGGCACGCATCACATCCGGCTCGAGGGCTTTTCGATGGAGTCCGACGACTTCGACCCCCTCAACCCAGAGTTCCCCGGCACTAGGATGGACGAGGATTTCGATTTCGAACGACCTGAGTTCCTGATGTACGCCAGCAGCGCACAGGATGCAGTGCTAGTTGGGTTCGCATGGTACGTGAGGACCGATTCAGAGAATCCACCGGCCGGGTTCCCTGGTGGCAACGACTGGTGGCATGTCCACGAGGTGCTCTGCTTCACGAACTCCAGTTTCCAAGTGGTCGGCCAGGACATCAGCGACGAGCAGTGCCATTCCATGGATGGGACCAACGTGCACCTAGACGACTACTGGATGACTCACGCATGGATCATCGAGCCGTGGCTCACCCAATTCGACGTCTTCACCAACCACCACCCGTGCCTGAAGCAGGATGGGGCGGAGAGCAACCTCGAAGACTCGTGCTGGGAAGAGGCGGGAGGGGTTGGTGGTGGCCATGACGATAGTGGGGACAACTCCTAGGTCGAAGCCGCTTACAGCCGACTGTCGTACCGGGGGTTCGTGAACGAATCTGTCGCAATCGCAGAATGAGAGTGTTTGATAGGGAGGGTGATGACCGCGAAACGGGACAGCAATGGACTTCGAGGACCTTGTCAACACCCCTCGCAAGATACGCATTCTGAGCATCAGCGTTGCTTTCCTGATTGCTTTCCCGATCTATTTCCAGATTATGCCGTCATTGATCGACGACGATCTGATGAGCGGCGGCTCCTCAGGTCAGTCTGGCAAGTGGACGGTCAGCTTCTCCGAGACTCCTATCATCATGGAGGAGCACCAGGTGCTCGGTGACGGCGACACACACGACACCTACTTCGACGTGACGACCGAGCTCGACATCGGCTACATCGAGCTGGATGTCGACTGCAACGACAACGACGACCCCGGACCCGGGTTCACCGACAGCGCCGATGGGAGCAGCGATGTCAGTGGGGCGGAGGGGGAGTTCGAGGACCAAGAGGCGAGCGGTCCGTGCTCGGGGGGCGACTCCGGCTTCACGATGAGGTGGGACGTGACTCACAACTACACAGGCCAGAACATAACTGTCGAGGACATGAGCGAGGGGGAGCTCCGCTCGCTGTGGAACGACGGTGGGTTCGGAGAGGGGACATGGGCTGCAACCATCACTGCTGAGATCAACGCGCTGCCCGGTCCTGTGGGCTCCATCGTCGATTCCGACGAGGAGTACGACATCACTTGGACGGCGATGACTTACGAGCTCGTGCTGGAGCCGGTCGTCGAGGTCGAGACCTGATCACGTCTTGGCGTAGATGCTAATGACATCACCGTTCTGGATTTCGTGTTCTGCTCCGATGACTCTCGAACTACGGGCGTCGACCGCGCGGATGAAGCCGTCACCGAGGTCGGTGTGGACAGCGTAGGCCAGTCCCTTCGCAGTTGTTCCCTGTGGCACGAGGAGCGCGTCTGGGAGCATGTTGCCCTCGCCGTCCACCCAATGTGTCTCGTCCTGAACCGGATAGGCTACTCTGCGGCTCAGTGTCCCGAATACAACTTGAGAGAGCAGGCCAAAAAGGCCGCCGCCCTCCCACGAGCCGAGTGACTCCGCTATCGAGGAGAGCGCTCTCCTCTGTGCTTGCGAGAGCTTCTCCTCACCCTCCGGCGTGATTTCGAATGTAGGCTCGCCGGGACTGTGCTCGATCAGTCCGGCTTGCGAGGCCCTGCTCAGAGCCAGTTCGGCCTCGGCACTGGTAGGCAGGAGGATGCCTCCCTCTCTGGTGATCATCTCCGACAGGGGCGCCCATGAGCCAGAGTGGGCTCTGTCGGCCTTGTTCGCAGCGATGGAGATAGGGAACAACTCGAATCGGATAGCCGATGCCATTGCAGTGAGTTCCGCATCGCCCCAACTCCACGGGACCCCGGAATCAGGGTGCTTTGAGCGGACCGCGTTGAAGCCGGCCGAGACGTGCTGCTCTGTGGCCCCTATGCCAGTGAGCTGGTCGACGACGTATTCCATCAGAGCCCGATCGCCCTCGGACTGCACCCGTCTCGCCCCGCGCTTCCAGCCTACGCTCAGGATGCCGACGATCCAAGCCTCCAGCTCCTCGACGAGGAACTTGTGCTCCTCGATCGGGTCCGAGCCGCCGCTACCGACGGGATTGCCGTCTATGTCGGTCGACCCCGAGATGTCCACGACCTGGATCAGGGCGTCGCAGCGGGCCAGGTCCGTGAGGAACTGATTCCCCCTGCCTCTACCCTCGTGCGCACCTGGGACCAACCCCGCGACATCGACGATAGTCACCGGGACGAGCCGCCGGTGAGCGGTGCAGGAGCCCGAGTTGGGAGTGCAGATGCTGCCCCTTCGAGGGTCGTCGTCCGAATATGGCTCCAGTCGTCCGGCCGCCTCCTTGCGTCTGCGCAACTCGGAGCAGGCGCAGGGCGAGGGGAGAGGCAGCCAAGCCACCCCGACGTTTGGCTCGATGGTCGTGAACGGGTAGTTGGCGATATCGACCGGTGTCTCCGTCAGCGCGGAGAACGTGGTAGACTTGCCCACGTTCGGCTTGCCGACCAGCCCTATTCGCATGGCATCCCCCCTGAGTGAACCGGGGCACTCGCTCTCAAGGTGACGGTCGGCTACGGCTGCTCATAGTTCTGTGGCGCTACCGGCATCATCGCTCTCCCCGACGGGTACCACTGTTGTTTCCAGATTCGCTCCGCTGGCTAGAATCCTGCGCACAGAAGTAGGGGAGGCGAGCGAGTACGACTCCGGCGAGAGGCTGCTGGAGGTCTCCCTCTCAGAGTCCACCCTGGTTCCACGGAACAGACCGCTGACGGCGTTGAGAGTATGCAGCACTGCGCCGACGACGGTGCCGTAGAAGAGTACCGCGCCGACCACTCGGAGCTCACCGGCCAGAGAACTCGGATCCCCGACAGTCGCCTCTATCAGCGCCATGTCGATCATATCGGCCATCATCGTCACCGTCAGGCCGAGGAAAGCCCCGCCTCCCATCATCCAGAAGGCCCATCGGGCGCGATTGCGAGATAGCAGATGCCGGCCGGTGACGGCAGGGAACAGGTGCAGAGCAGCGCCGAGCGAGATCGGCACGAAGACCAACCAGATACCTATCAGCATCAGAGAGGGAGCGAGTCCGGAGAGTTCTGGGGACGCCGCGAACGCATCCGACTGGATGAACATGGAGCCTATGGCGAGAGGCAGCAGCATGGAGGCTCCCAGATTCAGTTCCGCAGTGCCTGCCGAGTCAGGATTCTCGACGAAGGCATCGCCCCCTCTCAACGTGATGAGGACATTGGCCGCCAAGGCCATGATTGGTATGGTCGCCAGAGCCATCAGGAAGGCGGCGACCAGATTGTCCTCAGTGGTGAACTGAAAGTCCCCGAGACTCAGCCCGAGCATGTCCGCGGCCATCCTGCCGTCGATCTCCCCCATCGGATTGATGGTGGCCATTGACCCGACCAGGACCGCTGCTGCGAGCGATTTGGACCACAGCGGGTTGCCGGTTGCGCTGGACGCGGCGTAGAGTGCTACTCCCGCAGCCGAGGCGAAGAAGAAGGTGCCACCGACCATGTGGCCGAGCAGCCACTGGCCCACGCCGGTCTCGATAGAGCCCGAGATGAACGTCGCAGCCGTCGCGACCGGATCTGCCAGCAGTCCGAAGATGATCAGCCATCCCGGAATCGCGAGTGCGCCTTGGCGCTTGGAGACAGTCAGAAGCTGGTTGATGACCACGGCGAAGAATGCGAGCACGTGCATCGCCGTGCCTAGGAATATGATGTCCACACCGAGTACCACGGAGTCGTGTGCACCAATCACCAAGACCATCACGGAGAGGGTCCAAAGGAAGGAGACCAGTACCGCGTTCTTCTCGCTGGCAAGCTCGGTTCGGGCTAGTCGCGGTAGTATATGCAGACCGGCGCCTATCAGGAGCATCCCGATGCCGCCATAGAGAACGGCGTAGTTGCCGGCGTACAGGAGGGAGTCGGAAGTGGGGTTGTAGCCCCAGGCGGACAGACTGTGCAGGGCCGCCGGTTCATGCATCAACCAGAGTCCCTCAAAGGTCAACGTGGATGCCACCAACAGCCAAAGCAGGCCCTGCATGAACCAGGCCTTCGAGGCGGAGCCGGGCCTTCCCTCGACGAGGTCGATTGCCGGCCCCAGCGCCTTCTCGAGCATGAACATCCCCATGCTCTTGGCGACGTCATTGAATATCGACAGGCCGTTCTGCATCAGGAAGTAAGTCAGGAGCATGAGGGCCCAGAAGACAGCCATGGTTGTGAGAACCTCATCCATGGGAATCCCTCACTCGCTGGTGGCCTCCGTCAGCATGGTGGCGATTATCGCGAACCCCCCCAGCATGACTCCTAGGATGAAGAACCAGATTCCGGAGTCGAATACGCCCTCGAATACAGGGAGGATCTCGGCTATCACCGGCAACTCCCGTCCCGGGTAGAGGATGCTGTGGAGAACCAGCAATACCAGTGCTGTGACCAGCCCGAAAGCCAGAACGACCCAGGATGACGCAGGCTCATGCTCCCCCTGCAGGAACTCGCCTATCGCTTCGGAGCCGTCATCAGACATCTTCGTCCCTCGCCCGTGACCCAATGGGAATGGCGCTACCACCGGAGATTGCCCCTTAAGCATTGGGCGAGGGACGCAGTCCCTCGCGCTAAGGTGCGCGGGCGAGGTCGACGGGGGTGCCTCGTCTGTCGACCCCAGTGCCCAGAGGCGCCGGCAGGCTCAGGTCGTTGTCTACCTCGGCCCTCCAGACCCTCTTGCAATCGCAGTCCAAGTCTGCGAATTCGCGGGAGTCGCCTGACACTGAGTATCGCTCGATGGCTGCGACCACTTCTGCGTCGCAGGCTCCGCAGTTGTGAGCTCCCCTGATCCGGCCCGCCGCAGTTGGGTGAACTATGATACGGGTCTGCGCCTCCGAAATGTCGTCGTGGACCCGCTCCATCATCTCGACCAGCGACCACAGCCAAGGCGGGCGGTACTCGCGGTTGCGGAATAGGCGCTCGACGATGGTCCGCTTCTGGATGTTCATCGGATTGACCGAGACATCGTCCGAGAGGGGTGCGACCTGACTGATCCACCTGCAGGTGAGTTCGAGTGCGTCGCCCTCGGACATGAAGGGGGGCTTGAACAGGAGGTAGGTCTTGACTCGCAGCCCGTTATCCCTCAGCATGTCGACGGAGCGGTGCCACTGCTTCGTGGAGAAGCCCTTGTTGACGTGGAATCGAAGCACTGCGTCGTCATAGGCCTCCAAGCCTACCGCCACCGTGCAGCCCGGATGGCGCTCGGCCACCCAAGCCAGCTTCTCTGGAGTGCACAACTGCGCCTGCGCCTCGATTACCAGGTGAAGTCCACGCTCGTGGGTCTCCCTGAGGATGGCTTCCTGCCACTCAGGTGGATTCTCCCGGTCCTCGAAGAAGGTACCGGAGGTGTACACCTTGACCATGCTGCAGCCCTCGAAGTCATCGAGTCTCCGCTTCGCCTCCTCCCATTGGGCGAACAGGTCGTCGGCGGTCACATCGTCACGAACGTCGTTGAAGTATCCGCAGAAGGTGCATCCGGACTTCCACCACCATACGCAACCGCGGGTTCGGAAGATCACCGTGGCCGCGGTGCACGGCGTCCCGTCAGGCAGCACCTCGGGAGTCTTGTAGACAGTCGCGGGCTCGGTCGCGTCCCATGACTCGCGTTTCCGAACCGAGTCGGCGGTGTTCTCCGGGGCCTTGACCAGGTGGTGGACCTTGACGGACTTCGAGCCGTCGCCCAGCATGCCCGAGGCCTGTGCCATGAGCGTGCCGCTGCTGGCGACGCCTTGAGGATGCCGTAGACGATGCTTTAGGGGGAAGTCAGGTGTCTGAGGCGCAGGCAGCGGTGACATGAGGGGTTTCCACCTGATTCAGAACGTCCTGTCAGTCGTAGTGATGCTGTTCATCGCCGTCATATGGGGGATATCGGCTGCTCCCGGCTACCTCATCGTGATGGAAATCAGGAGTCGTGTCGTCGGTGAGGGCCTGCTGCTGGAAGCAGTCGGGACGGGTGTCGGACTTGGTTTGGGCTACCTCTGTTGGGGAATCTGCATGGTCCTTCTCTGCGGCTTCCTAGGAGGTCTGTCGAGACCTAGGCTCGAGGAGGGCAGGGTACCTATCGAGTCCTTCACCACCATCCGGTGGGCCTGGTCGATGATATTCCACAGGTCGGCCCTGCTTTTCCTGTGGGTCATAGTGCCCTCGTTCCTCGGCAACACCTACTACCGGCTGATGGGAGCCAAGATCGGCAAGGGAGCGCAACTCAACACGGACAACATCAACGATGCAGGGATGGTGACACTAGGAGCTGGGGTAGTGATGGGAGGACATGCGACCATCAATGCCCACCTCACGGAGAAAGGCGAGTTGGTGCTCTCGCCGGTTCGAGTGGGGGACAACGCCCTGCTCGGCACAGGAAGCATCGTGCAGCCCGGTTGCGTGATCGGCGAGGGCGCGGTTGTGGCCTCGAGGGCGGTCGTCCCGAAGTGGACCAACATCCCAGTGGGTGAAGTATGGGGTGGGGTACCCGCGAGGTGCATCAGATTGGCTGATGGGACCAAACCGGAGTAATCAGGACTCGTCCTGGTCGCTCTCTTCGTCGTCGTCATCGCCATCGATGAGGTTCTCGGCCGTTTCCTTGACCGACTCGAGCGTCTCTTCCATGCGCTCCTTGAAGGTGTCCTGCTTGGCGAGCAGTTCCTTTGCGGCTTCGACTGCTCGGTCAATCATAGAGTAGCGGGTCTGGATCGCTTCGTTGAGGTGCTCGAAGAGCTGCATGTGCTGGACGTACCAGTCGTCGCGGGCGCCCAATTCGGCGTTGGCGACGCGATTGGCCTCGTCCAGCTCCTCGGCGACCTCGAAGACGCGTCCGAGGCGGGCTGATTCGCGAGTGTACATCTCCTCCATCTTCTCGAGTTCGGGCTCTAGGTGCTCGACACGCTTGGCCGTCTTGGCGCCCTCGATCTCGATGTCATGGATTGTCGCTTCCTTGTTCGAGAGCAGGGACTCCAGTCCCTCCTTGTCGATCTCCTTGTCTATGGCCTCCTTCTCGAGGACTTCGATAATCGCGTTCCTCTCCTCGAGCTCCTGCTCGGCTTTTTTGTAAGCGACGTACAGCTTCTCCAGGCGGTCGGTCTCCTCGGTCAGCCTCTCCTCGAGTTGGCTGATACGGAGCTCAGGCGTGACGGTGCCTTCCTCATCTTCACTCATACGAACCCTCAAGGGACTCGACCGGTGCATCTGCTTTAACCTCGGCGGAGTCTGTCTCATGCCAGCGCGGGGTTAGCCGGCGTCATCTTGAAACCGCGGCTATGGTTGCCGACAGCACCGCAGTGAGCCTCTTTGAGGATGGGATATGCAGTTTCTCGTCGGGCCCGTGGGCATTGTTGCCGGGGCCGGAGGAGCCAGTGCAGAGGAACATGGCTTCCGGATACTTGCCCTGCATCATTGCCATGAATGGAATTGTACCACCTGTCCAAGATGCCAGCGGCGGCAAGCCGGTGAGTGTCATTGAGGCGTCGTGGATTGCATTGCTGACATTACCCCCTAGGGGCGGAGCGTGGAAGCCGTCGGCGCAAGAGTCCGCGGTGAATGTGACCTCGGCCCCGTAGGGTGGATTCGCCTCAAGGACCTGCTTGGCCTTTGCAAGAACCGACTCGGAATCAACTCCAGGGGGAATCCTGAAGCTTAGCTTTAGGTCAGTGTTCGTTCGCAGGACGTTGCCCGCGATTTGGACGGGTGGCATGCCGTCAGCGCCGATGATGGACAAGGTGGGCTGCCAGTTCATCGCGAGGATCATGTCCTCGGTTGAATCAGCGACTCGTACTAGAGTATCGACAGTGGGAAGTTGATCCCACACGCTGTTTCCGACCACCTCGGCAAGAGCTGCTGCCTTGTCACGAATACCGGCGTCAATCTCGACGTGCATCTCTGGGATTAATACCTCTCCAGTAGCGGAATCCTCGACCCTGTCCAGCAGCACCCTCTGAATCCTGAAGGAGGAGGGTATCGAGCCGCCTGAGGTCCCTGAGTGAATGCCCTCGTGTGATACCCGCACGGATAGCGTCCCCGAGACCAGCCCTCTGAGAGCTTCTGTCATCCAAACGTGGTCGTAGTCAGGGCCGCCACTGTCCAACACAACGATCATGTCGGGATTACCGAGTTGCTCGCTCAATGCATCCAAGTACGGGGGGAGGTCGAATGAGCCAGATTCCTCGCAAGTCTCGATGAGGAAAACGCACCGTGGGTGCGGAATACCTGCCTCCTGGAGCAGGCGAATCGATGTCACACAGAGATATCCCCCATAGCCGTCGTCGACTGAACCCCTGCCGTATAGCCAAGGATCCCTGCGAACTGCCTTCAATGGGTGGAGGCCTTCGGACCAAAGCTCAGGTTTGGAGGGTTGCTTGTCGAGGTGTGAGTAGAAGATGGCCTCACCCGGACCTGTGCCCTCTATCGTAACGAGCAGGACGGGAGATTTGTCGTCGATGCGGTGAACGTCATAACTCATGCCCGATATGGTCTGCTCGTCGAGCCAGCCGCAGAACAAGTTGATGGCGGCATCCAGCTCGCCCATCTCGGCCCAGTTCGGCTCGAAGAGCGGCGATAGCGCCTGTATCTCAATGAACCCTGACAAGCTGGGTAGGATGGATTCCTCCCAGAGTTCATCGCTGCGCTGGAGCAGCGCGTCGAGGTCTGGCTCCATGGCCTTGTGTGCGACCTTGAGCACAAGGACTCTTCGACGGCCCCTCACTGCTCGGCAGGGCCGCATATCGGCAGAGAGCCTCGATGGAAGGGGCACTTCTCGCAGGCCGAAGCGGCTTCTCCTGACAATCTGGCGAAGTGCGAGATCGGGATATCGGAGGAGAGGGCCATGCGAGCCGTGCTGACCAGCAACTCATCGAGCTCATCCAATGACTCCTTCAGCATGTCCTCGGGATACTCGACCATCCTGCCCGTGACACCGATGAGGATGGCCGGTCGCAGCACCTCCCTGTGGGGCAGACCTGCTTCCTGCCTAGCGTGCTCGATGCTGCTCAGGGCGCGGTAGTACAGAGCCAGTTGCATCCTGTGCTGCCTCAGAGTCCCCTCCTCAGCCTCGCAGGCTGGCCCGGTCTTTTCGGAACCCAATGCAGCTAGAAGCTCGTTCGAGCCTCCCTCGGACATCCTCCCGGCTCCTTCGGTCTTGAGGTCGACCGGCCGGATCGTCGAGGATTCTGATGTCCTGGTGCACAGGACGAGGTCGATTACGCCGCTCATCTCGACCGTAGCTTCATCCAGTCTCGTGAGGGGCTCTGGCCCATCCGGAGTCCATCTGTGCCGGACCATCCCCCCAAGAGGCACAGTCAGTGCGATGTGGAAGGGCATCTCGGTTCGCAGACCCTCGAGCTTGTGGCCATCCACAGCGTCTCCTGAAACCAAGGCGCCCAGAGGGCCGGCTTGCAGATGTTCGACCATGGTCGCCACGAGTCGGGCAGTGTGCTCCTCGTCCGCTCCCGTAGGCAGGAGTTCCAAGAAAACGGTGCGGTGGATATCCGGGTCGGCCATTCGGTCCTCAATGGGGGAGGTCCATGATTTGAGGAGGGGGCTGCTGAGTCCGTCCTCACCGGAACCGGGGTTGCCGATTCCGATTTCCATGACTCTGTGGACGATGGTGCCGAAGGTGGCGGGGTCGACGCCCTCGGGCATCCCATCGTCGGCTACTGATTCGCCCCGGGGAATGATGGGATCTGGTTCCAAGCCGCCCCTGGTCTCGAACCAGTGGCGGCGGCCGCACTCCTGGAAGGCCGGGAGCCTGTTGGGCGTGATTCGGATTCGGGGGGCTGGCTCTTGCCGAGGCTTCGGGAACTCCGGTGCAGCCTCCTCAACGGAGGTGCGAGCGGCATCATCGAGCCTCTCGATGCGCTGGAGCGGGGTCAGGACACCGGTAGGATCGCCGTCTTCGGCGTCGAAGCAGTCCGGATGGTGAATGACGAGCATTCTGGAAAGGGCGGAGTCCTCTCCCAGCGAACCTCCTGAGAGCATCCTCGCAGGATCGATGACCCGATGCCCCCGAGTCTTGATCCCGGGCTGCTCCTCGCCGTCGTCCGTATCGAGCCATGGCGAATCGGTCTCACCACGACGCCATGAGCCCTGACGCAGTGACTCAATCCACATCTGGCCGATCTGCGGTATTGCCCGGTCGTATGTCCATGGCACCCTCAGACCCTCGCCGTCCGACCAGTCTGTCCCTCTCGTCGAGCCTACGATAATCAGGCGCTCCTCGGCCCTCGTAGCACCGACGTAGAGCAGTCTGCGGGCCTCGGCACTCTTGCGAGCCTGGTGTATCATCCTGACGTGCGACCAGAGGGCGGACTTCGGGGACTTCTCGTTGGACCAGGGCTTCGGGTTGCCGGCGAAGAGCTCTGGACTGACGATGAGGCGATTGCGGTCCTCGATGTTCAGGTTGGTCAGTCTGTTCGAGAACACGTCGGCCAGTATAACCACCTTCGCCTCGAGACCCTTCGCGCCGTGGATGGTCATCACCCTCACAGCGTCGCTGGGGGGCACGGTGACTGCCTCCAAGGCGCCCGAGCTGCGCTCGCGCAGGTCGCGAACCCTGTCTGCTAGGACCATCGGGTCGCCCCCTACCTCGATGGACAGGGAGCGGATGACCTCGACTATCTGCTCGACGTCCTGACGTGAGACTAGGTCGGGGTACGCGGTGAGGATGTCCGACCTGTCGATGGTCTCCTCCAGCAGGTCGATGAGACGGCCAGCGCTGGAAAGCTCGCTCCATCTCGCCACCAGTGCTCGCTGCCGCTCGTTGACAGTATGCTCCAACAGCCTGGTCAATAGGTCCTCGCCGCGCTCCGAGCCGTCGATGAAAGCCTGCAACTGCGCGTCATCCAGACCGATGAGGACGGAGCGCGCGACCCACGCGGCGTGATGACGGGAGCGCGGTCTGGCGATGAATTGCAGGAGTCCTTCCAGAGCATGAGCGGCAGGTCTGTCAAGCAGGCCTCCCTCGCGGTCCGCTTGGGCTGGTATCCCCAGATCATGGAGATGTCGGATGATGATGTCCCTGATCTTATTCCTGCTCGACAGCAGGATCATGATGTCACTGGGCGAGACCATTTCCTCGGCGTCGACCCGATGCCAGCGCCCGTCCGCCGAGCGGACCCTGACCGGAGAGCCTTCGATCAGGCTGCGCACGCGCAGGGCGATGAGCATCCCCTGTCTCTCCAGGGAGTCGGGTTTGCCCGGGCCGAAGGGGTCCAGCGGGATGGACAGGTCGGTAGTGGGATCGCTGTCGCCGCCGGTGCTCAATGGGCAGAGCCACTCGATCGAGCCGGAGTTGTCGTGCTTCTCGGGGCTGCCGAACAGGGTCTGGGGAGTTGCGTAGAAGTCTCCGTTGGGGAAATGGCGGTGCCTCGGCGAGAAGACGTCGTTCCACCACTCGTTCATCGCTCTCAGCAGCCCGCCCTCGGTGCGGTAGTTGACCTGAAGCGAAATCAGTCCCTCCCTGCGTGCGTCCACCTCCGCACCGTCAGGCGAGGGGAGATTCCTATCGGACGCGTCGAAGGGGATCCAAGCAACCAGATCGCGCCCTCCCTTCTCCATGTGCTCGGTGGCAGTCGCGATGGTGACCGCGTGGGCGTTGCGCGGGTCGCGGCTGTGGGACTCGCTTCTGAGTGCGGGCTTGCGAGTGAGTTCGGCGACGCTAGAAAACTCGTGGATGTTGACCGTCCTGAGGTACCTTGCGTACTCCAGGAAACCCGTGACCTCGGCCTGCCTGAAGGCGTAGATGCTCTGCTTGACGTCGCCGACGTAGCAGACGGTAGGCTGCCAAGGCGTGTCGGGGGTCTGTGGGTCGCCGTCCTCGGTCTGACGCTCGCCCCAAAGCCTCGACAGGAGTCTCCACTGCAGGGGGGAGTTGTCCTGGGCCTCGTCGATGACGAAGGCACGGTACCTCCTCCTGATCCTTCTCAGCAGGTCGCACCTTCTCTCCAGATCGGCGCGTATTGCGCCTAAATGGCCAGCGGAGTCTCCCGCTCTGCTCGGCTCGGCCTCCAGTGCGGCGAGAGCTGCGAAGGCTGCGGTTACGTGGTCGTCGCGCCACGGGCTGTCAGCCATGGAGTCCAAGGCGCTCTGGATGGAGGGATGGTAGAAGGCCCTGCAGGTTGCCGGGCAGTTGGCGAGGAGGAGGTCGCCCGCGAGTCTCTGTATGTCATCGAAGTCATGTACCTCGTCATGCTCCTTGAGTTTCTGGATGACGCCCTGGAATCCCTGATGGATGATGTACAGGTCCTGCAGGTTGCGCACCTCTGCCTCGAACGTGAAGTAGTGCTGGTCAGCTCTGGTCCTCTGGAGTCGCTCTGGCACGGGGTCGGGCAGTGGGGTGAGGGGGGGCTCCCAATCGGCGGGGGTTGCCGGGGGGGAGGAGTCGTCCAGCAGCAGGGCGATGCGTGAGAAGTGCAGCAGGAGCTTGCCCCGGTCAGTCGACCACGCCTCCTTCAGAGTCGATATGATGCGCTTCATGCTGTCTCGGACATGCTCTTTCGTGCTCTTGTCGCGGATTCCGGAGAACTTCCCGATTCCAGCCACCCAAGAGTCATCTGGGAACTGTGTGTTGGGGAAGAACGTCAGATTCCTTCCCATCAGGCTGGCGGCGCTGACCGTGCAAATGAGAACGTGGCTAAGCCATGTCAACTGTCCCCATGCGTCGTCTGGTGGGCCGTCACTCGCGAGGGAGTCCAGGCAGGCCATTCGAGACTCGGCCGGCCATCCCCCTGCTGCGAGTACCGCGATGTTCTCCCTGACCAGCTCGCAGAACTCCGCGATGATCCCATGAACCTCATGCGTGTGCTCGGCGATGTCACCGGAATCGATAGTCGCCATGATCTGCTGGCGCAGCAGCTCAGGCGTGATCCTGCCTTGTTCGTCCATGATCCTGCGCGCAGCCTCCTCGATGAACACGGAGCGCCCTACGAGGCTGCGCAGGACGCCAGCGGCTGACCTGCGTCCCGAGTAATGGCGGGCGATTCTGTCGCGCGCGGCAAGCACCTCCGAGGCGATGTGGGCGGGTATCCCCGCATCCACGGCCTCGCCGATGTGCGATAGGGAACTGGGCAGCCTCCACAGGGTGTTGAGTGCGGAATCGACCAGTAGTATCCTGCCCGCGTCCGAGATGTTCTCGCGGCTGAGCGCGTCGCCCAGTAGGCCGCGATAGGGTGCCACAAGCTGATTGAGGAACGAGTCGATGGTTCCTATCGGGGCGTCTTCGAGCAGGGTCAGTAACTGCTCGCCGAAGCCCTCGTGCCTGATTCGCGGGTCGCTCCTGTGAGTTCCGTCGTCGCCCACGGGACCGGGCCGCAGGCGGGCGATGCTTCGACGCAGGCGGTCCCTCATCTCGTCGGCCGCCCGGTTGGTGAAGGTCAGCAGAACGACCTCTCCGGGAAGCAGCCCGCCCCACTCGCGCAGGTCCATGCGCTCGGAGGCGGGAGGCGTGATCATCCCCCCCTGGAGCCTCGACGGCCTCTCCGGCTTGGGCAGGAGGCGGGTCGCTCGCTGGTCTTCGGTGAGATAATGCTCGATGACCCGGTCGACGATGGTGCTGGTCTTGCCTGTGCCAGCCCCGGCGTCGATGACTATGTGAGCATCCAGATTCAGTGCGAGTCGCTGAGCCGTGTTCAGACGCATCAGTAATCATCCTCCATTCTGACTTCGCAGGTGTTGCTGACAGGGCAGTACCTGCATACCCCCTTCGACGGGGTCGGGTGCACGCTGCCTGAAGCCGCCCCGGCAGCAACCCCCAGAGCAACGGACAGGCGCTGTGCCAGCCATGCCCTGAAGTGGTCACTGCCCGGCGAGGGCCCCTCGTCAGCGAACCTGTGCAGACTCGCAGTGACATCGGTGCGGGTACCCACTTGCAACTCTGCGTGAGAAGCGGAGTACCATGTGGACATCTCGAGCATGTGCTCGGTGTTGTGACTGAAGAGAGAGATACCGGCTGCCACTACCAAGTCACCAGGGTGGGCGATCTCCCATGCTCTTGCGTAGAGGGCTAGTTGCAACTCATCCAGCAGACCGCCAGAATGGCGGTCCTTTGCCGACTTGGACTCAGACGTCTTGAGATCCCTGATTGCGACAAGTCGGCGGGGCTTCCAGCCTGATTCGTGGACTCTGATCGGGGCAACGGTTTCGTTCCCGTCAGCATCCATCCATACGAGTCCCTCCTCGTCCATAGGCAGAATGTCCACTCGATCGACGTAGCCCCGCACCCGGATGGTAGGGAGTTCTGCCCCTCCACAGGTCAGCTCAGCGGGAAGAGAGACCTCGATGCCCTCCTCGTCGTGGCTCGTCATGCTCCACTCTAGGCAGACCGGAGCAGCATCGCCGAGCCTGCTCTCGGCCCTCACGATGGTGCCGACCCTTCCGGCCGGTGGAATTGGCCTGGGGTCGGCCAGCCAACTGTTCCAGGCTCCGCGGTCCATCCCGGTGAGGAGCCTCAGCCTGTGGGTGGACACCGCGTCGGTCCTGTCGAGCCATGGCGCTCTGGAATCGAGTGACTCGAGGGCTATTCGCATCAACTCGTTCTCATCGGTTCCCGACTGAGCGATACTCCTGATTGACCCGTTTCCCCCGAACTCGCGCTCGTCCCCGATATCGAGGTCGAGGATCTCGCACAGCATGTCGTGATGGACGAGATGCAACAGCTCTCCGTGGGTACGAGGATCGAGGTCCTCGGCCTGCAGTTCCTCCTGCTCTGCCTTGAGCCCCCTTGACAGCCATCCCCTCCTAGGGCATTGCAGCCACTCGTGCAGCCTGCTGGCCGACCAGATCGCGACGTCCTGCTCTGCCCCGGGGGAGTGGCCGTGCCTCGAGTCGCTGACCATCGAGCCCGAGGCTGCGGGGGAGAATGGGCGGGGATCGATGGTGGGCGTCCTCTTTCCACCCTGTGTGTAGCCTCCGACGAGCGGCCACCTCGCATGCGCGCGGGGCGGCTCGACCCCTGCTGGAGTCTTGCGGAACAGGTCCCCAAACTCGATCGAGAAGAGATGCGGTGTGACGCCGTCAGGCAGGTAGCCGTCATCCTCCGAGCGACTGGGTTGCCTCCTCTCACGGTCGCGCTGCAACTGCAGGTCCATCGATATCGAGACCGAGTTGGGATTGATCGGCGGGTGGATAGGGGGTCTCATGCTCCTGAGCAGGCTTCCATCAGACTGGCGGAAGTCACGGGGACTCACTGGGTGGCTGGGGCGGGAGTCGAGGATCTCCGCCTCGTCGTCGGGGTCGTTGGCGGTTGCCCATTCCCTGATCGGCGCGGCGGCAGGAGATGCGTCATCGAGGCTCGGGTCCAGCAGGATGGTTTCCGGGGCAGCCGCGAGCAGGTGCTCGAGATGGTGGCGGGCATCGCGCACTGGCCCGTCGGGTCTGAGGAGGTCTAGCGAATGGCGCTCCTCGTCGCCGAGGAAGGCCATCTTAGGGACCCTGAGGTCCCAGGAGGAACTGGACAGATTTGTGAGGATGACCAGTTCGGCAGTGCAACCCAGAGCATCAGAGGGAGTCAGTACCCTGACCCTGCTGGTGGCGTTGGAGCCACCTTGTTGGATGGTCGAGGATTGAATCAGGGAAGTGAACTCGTCGACCCAGTCGGGACCGATGCGAGGGTTTTCCTGTCCGATATTTCCCTGCATCGCCCTCAGGGCGCTGTGGTCCCTGACTACAGCCTGGACCACCGCGGCCGGCGAAGTGCCCTCACCATCGCACAACTCCATCACCGATTCGAGGTCGATCAGTCCGAGTGTGGCCAGCAGCCATGCATCTCCGCTCCGAGTCGGCTCACTCAGAGGCAGAATCGCTCCGGTGTGACAGCCGACCCTGACATGCTCCTCCTGCAAAGCCGCGCGGTCCTCGCCGCTGAGCAGCGGCCTCAGTGAATTGGCCACGCATAGGAGCCACCACTGGGTGGACTCCTTCCTGATGCCGTCTCGTTCCGAGAGCGTAGGCCTCGACATCGTCTGGAGCCATCTCCTGAGAGCGCCGGGACCGCCCAGGACGTGCTCACCGCGGGCGAGCTCGGTGAGCAGGTCCGAATCCGCATGTGGCCTGACCCTGCCCTCGGACGGGTGCTGCTCGGGCTCGTCGAGGGCGCTGATTGAGCGCTGCAGGGAGAGCGAGCGCAGGCTTTCCAGTGAGAATGCGTCGGCTCCGTGTGCCAGATTGGCGAGTGAGCCGAGCCAGTGTCCCAGTGAGTGCGAGGAGACTGGTACCTGCGAGGGAGTGGCCGGGATTCCGAGGTCGCGCAGAGCGCGCTCCCAACGGGGCATGTTGGACTCCAAGGCCGGATCGACGATGATCACTCGGTCTTCCTTGCTCGACTCCAGGCGCTCTCGCGCTAGGCCGATTGCCGCATCGAATGAATGCTCCTCCCTGTGCAGAAGCAGGCGCGAGGCGTCGCTGAGGGAATCCGATGCGTCGGGCTCGTGGTTCGGAACCCAACTCGGCAGTTCGGCTGATCTCTTGAGCGGGTGCTCGTCCAGCAGCAGGTGGCCGTGGTGGCCTAGTCGGAAGTTGCCCGGGTGGGCCAACTGGTGCACCGGGCAATGCCTCGACAGAGCCAGTATGAGTTCCGTGTGTGCGCGGGGGGTTCCTGGAGGATGGTCGAGCATGATGATGCCATCGACGTCGATGAGGGTGAACGGCTCTGACCCGCTCTCCAGCCCCTCAACGACGCGCGACGCGACCATGTCGGGATGCGTTCCCCGGAGTTCCTTCTCGAGCCGCCTGAGAATCATCCTGAAGGAGGTGATACCGGGCCCCTCCCAGCTCCCAGCAGCGGACTCGCTAGACAGGAACGAGTGCAATTCTGCCAGAGCCGCCGTCTTCCCCCTACCCCAGTTCATGTCGGGCAGCGGGTTGATTAGCGGAAAGGCGAGTCTCGCCGCCTCCTGACGGCACGCCTCGTGCAGAATCAGATCGAAGGCGCCCCCCTTGGTCAGCACCCTCGGCAGTCGCAGGTCTGAGACTAGGGAGGACTTCAGCGACTCGACCGTGTGATGCAGTGTCCGGTCGACGGCGGTGCCTGCTCCATCGAGCAGAGACATGGTCTGCCTGCGGGACTCCTCAGTCGGATAGACTACCAGAATTCGCCCGGAGCCACCTGATTCGGTGTCCGTCGGACCCAGCGCCTGATGCATCATGTGCTCCATCAGCCAAGACGGGGTAGCTCCGCGGGAGACCTCCTCGCTGGTCACTTGAAGTGGAGGTGTGGAAGTCATGGCATCACCGAGCATGCGCAATGGCAAGGCGGGGTTATTCAACCCACCTGAGGAGAAGTAGCCGCAGGTAAGAAATCAGCGCTCTCTGCGGGAAGGCAGGAGAGCTGCTAGGATTGGCAGGAGAGTGAGCATTCCAAGGCCTGGAAGAGCGCCGAGAATGCCGCCGTCAGCCTCCTCAGCCACAGTTGTCCACTCATGCAGCAGAACCAGGTAGAGGTCGTCTCCATCCCAGGCCGCTGGCAGTTCCAGCGCCATGCTGCCATCGTCTCCATTGAGAGTCACCACCTCCCTGACGACGGTGGTGTAGTCCTCTAAGCCGTTGCTGCCCTCAGGGAAGTTCGCGACGGCCTCGACGACCATCAACCGGTGAACCCAACTGGTCGTCTCCGCGGGGGCGAAGGAGAAGCCCCAGCCAACCGTGCCCGAGTTGTTGTTACCCGTCCAAGTCAGAGTCGATGACTCCGCACCCGAATCGGGCATCGGCAAAGCGAGGAGTTCTTCGTAATCCGTCTGCAGCGAGTCCCCGCTGGGGGAGGTCCCGACCTTGACTCTGCAGCCGTCGAAAACCATGGTCGGGGCGGCTCTCATGAGTCCGGTTACCTCTTGGGAGGCACTACCGTACAGGTCTTCCCAGCGCCAGTCCCCGTCCTGTGTGCCGAAGGGGTCTTCGACCTCGCCGATCGAACGGTGGTGAGCGAGGACCACGGCGTTCTCGCCCTCAATCGCCTCGTCGAGCGCGTGCTCGGCGCCGACGCAGTTGGCGCACCACGTCGCCGTGTACACCTCGACCACCCGAGGCAGGTCCTCGGCCTGAGCACTGACCGAGGTATCCTGCTCGCCGAGTCCGAGGTCGATGACGAGTCCGCCCACGATGCCTCTGCTCTCTGAGAGGTCGACTGCCTCGGTTGCCTGCCCGGGTGCGGGCGTGAGCAGCACGAGGATGAGGACAAGCGCTATGCGGCCTCGCATGGTGAATCGCCGCTCTGTCCCGCTCTCAAAGGCTTGGGTCAGATGTGAGCGTTCTCGAAGGCTGCGATTGCCCTGTCGGTGTCCTCGTCGGTGATGTGCAGGTGCATTACCGCCCTGATTGTGGATTCCTCGAGGTCGAGCACATCGACGCCCTGCTCAGCGAGGCTCTCGACGAGTGCTCTCGCACCGCCTTCCTTGCAGGAGACGTAGACCATGTTCGTCTGGACTGCCCCGAGGTCCACCGAGTAGCCGTCCATCGAGTTCACCGCCTCTGCCAGCCGGCGGGCGCGTGCGTGGTCCTCTGCCAGCCGCTCGATGTTGTTCTCCAAGGCGTATATCCCGGCAGCTGCAAGCACACCCGCCTGCCTCATCCCGCCACCGAACATCTTGCGCCACCTGTGAGCTTCTGCGATGATCGCGGCGTCACCTACCAAGACTGAGCCCACTGGGGCTCCGAGTCCTTTGGAGAAGCAGATCGAGATGGTGTCGAAGTCCCTGACCATCCGAGCGGCATCGACTCCGCTTGCGACTACGGCGTTGAACAGCCTCGCGCCGTCGAGATGGGCTCGGCATCCGTTCGAATGCGCGACCTCGCAGATGGCGTCCATGGTGTCCTGCTCGTAGATTGAGCCACCGCCCACGTTGGCGGTGTTCTCGACGCAGATCAGGGTGCACTCGGGGTAGTGCGAATCACTGCCCTCGACCTTGCGGATGGCATTCTGGACGTCCTCAGGCGACATCATTCCCCAATCGCCTTCGACTAAAGATATCGAGCACCCCGAGAGTACGGCATAGCCGCCGGCCTCGTACATGTAGATGTGGCTCTTGCGATGGGTGACGATCTCATCGCCAGGCCTAGTCTGCGATTTGATTGCGACGGCGTTCGACATCGTCCCGGAAGGCACGAACAACGCAGCCTCCTTTCCGAGCATCTCTGCTATTCGATTCTGTAGCTCTATGACTGTGGGATCGTCACCGAATACGTCGTCGCCGACCTCTGCCGCTGCCATCACCTCGCGCATCGCGGGTGTGGGCTGCGTGACAGTGTCGCTTCGCAGGTCGACGCGGTCGCTCGGGTAGTCTCGCACGGAATCTCGCGGAGAACCCCTCACATATCAAGTGCGCTCGACACTCAATCGCTGCTCGGAGGGCGTTTTCTCCGCTTCCCTTTCGGTGGCCTGCGCCTGCGTTGCTTGCCTTCAGGTGGTCGCTTCTTACGCCGCTGCTTCGGCGCGGGCTTCTGCTTCTGCGAGTTCTTGTACATCACAGTGAGGGCTATTACTGCGAGGGCCGCTGCTCCCCCCATGATTAACATCATATTGTTCGCTTCGATGCAACTGGTCTGCCCTCTTTCGGGTTGGCTGTCTCCATCGGCGCACTTGCTCTGGCCGGCCGCAGCTGACTCAGCGACGTAGTGATCCACATCTGCCTCTTTGCAACTCATCATGGCGGTGCTGTCCTGATAGGTCCCTGGACTGCAGGCCGTAGGGGACAGTGCTGCACTCGTGGAGACGTAGTACCCCGGCTCAGTTTCGATGCATTCGTGCTGTCCACCTGAAGTCTGGTAGGTTCCCCTCTCACATGGGGTCTGGAAAGGTGATCCCATTGAAGGGACGTAGTATCCGGGATCGGCGTCTACGCATTCGGTCTGGCCGCCCTCCGATTGGTAGGTTCCGCGCTCGCAGGCGGATGGCACGGAGGCTTCGTGCTCGGAGACGAAATAGCCGGACTCGGCGTCGGTGCAGGACACCTGACCGGTCGAGGACTGGTAGGTACCAGGCGAGCATGGTATCTGCCCAGCAGAGCCCGAGTACGGTACGTGGAATCCGAAGTCGGCTTCTATACAGGCGGTTTGGCCAATCGAAGACTGGTAAGTACCGGGTGAGCACGGTATCTGCTCCGCAGTCCCGGTCTGGTCGGTATAGTGCCCGATCTCGTTATCCAAGCATGTGGGGGCACCGGAGTCCGGTTGGTGCCCTCCAGCTTCGCAGGCTGTCTGGCTGCTCGCCCCTGAGTCGGGTACGTTATACCCGGGGTCTGCGGCCAGACAGTCACCCGTGCCGCCCTCGGATGCATAGGTTCCCGGATCGCATGGAGATTGATTGAAATTGCCAGGGCCGGATGCGTGATGGCCTATGTCGGCGTCGATGCAGTGGTCGGTGCCCGAATCGGGCTGGTAGGTTCCCGCGGGACAGGGAATCTCGAATGCGGTTCCCGGTGCTGGAGCGTAGTACCCGGGATTGACCAGCGAGCACCCTATCGATGCCGGAGTAGGCTGATGGGACCCTGTTGGACAGGCAACCTGCTCTATGGCTCCACTGCCAGTGACGTAGTACCCGGGGTCGGCAGGGTGGCATGAGTCTAGTCCGGTCGATGGCGAGTAGGTCCCGGACTCGCAGGCGAACTGTCCCGCAGAGCCGAAACCCGGCGCGTAATGCCCCTCCGAAGCGGAGAAGCAGCTGGTCTGACCGGGCACTGGCTGGTAGGTGCCCGGCGAGCATTGGGTCTGGTCGAATTGCCCAGTCTCGGAGACGTAGTGCCCCGGATCGGCATCCAAGCAGGATGGCTGTCCGGTGTCGGGCTGGTGGGTTCCCGGTGCACAGGGTATCCCAGAGGCTGAACCTGCATTGCTGTAATGGCCCCGATCGACATCCAAACACGAGGTTTGCCCATAGTCCGGTTGGTAGGTACCTGGCGGACAGTCGGTCTGGGTGATCGAGCCCGTTGAATTTGTGTAGTGACCGGGGGTAGTATCGTAGCACGAGTTCCGTCCGGTGTCGGGGTTGTAGGTCCCCTCGGGGCAAGGGAATTCCTGGGTCATACCATAGTAAGGAACGTAGTGACCCGGAGACGCGTCAACGCAATGGAGGTCCCACAGATACTGGCCCGGAGGGCACGAATCGACAGGCAATGGAGTCGAATCGAAGATCGAGATGATGCCATCGTGGTCAGGGTCCCTCTCACCCACGGAGGCATGGGCTCCAGGTCCAGCCCCTTCACCGGACAGGTTGACCCACGCGGGGGTGTCGCTATCTCTTCTAAAGCCAGTGCTATCCACACCCAAACCGAGCTCTCCTTCTTCGTGCGATCCCCAGCAATACACCGAGGCGTTGGATGCAATCGCACAGGTATGAGTACTGCCTGTAGTGATAACGGATACGGTCAGACCTGCTGGGAAGGAGACACTAGTTGGCATGGGTCGGTTTGTAGTGGTCCCATCACCGATTTGGCCATAGGAGTTGTTTCCCCAGCACCAAGCGCTGTGGTCATCCAGGACTGCACAGACGTGTTCCATTCCCGTAGCAATCGAAATCGCAGTTCGGCCTGCTGGTAGAGAGACATACCTAGCGGTGGTTGATGATGATGTGTAGGTTCCATCTCCGAATTGGCCGAGTTCGCCGCGACCCCAGCAGACCAAGTTGCCGTCATCCAGTATTGCGCAAGTCGTCTTCTGTGCAGCTGAAATCGCGGCTATAGTACGGTTTGAAGGGATGGCTGTGACTGCTGTCGGTTCGTCCACATCAACGTAATTTCCAGTGCCTAGTTGGCCGTAGTCATTACTGCCCCAGCACATCGCACTACCGTCGTCGAGGACGGCGCAGGAGTATTGGGAGCCACCTGCTAGTGCAATGGCGGTGCGGCCTGTGGGCAGGGGGATGTTGGTCGGTCCTTGATTCACATCCTGAGGGGCGTTTCCGTTTCCTACCTGCCCGTAGTTGTTCTGCCCCCAGCACCACACCGATAGGTCATCCATGACAGCGCAAGAGTGGTGTAAGCCAGGTGAGACCTGTATGGCTGTTCTTGTGCTTGGCATATTCGTTTGAAGTGGCGTCCATTGAGCCCCTCCCCACCAGCAGGTAGGGTCGCCGGTGGTATCGCACCCGATATTGTTTTGGCCGTTCTCACCCCATCCTTGGATCGAGCCATCAATCATACGCGCCAGGGAGAAATGCCCGTAAGAGAAATGCTCGGTGGCTAGAGATGGCCCACCATTTGCTCCCAGAGCGACGTATTCTGGCACATTCTTGTCTGCGAAGGAGCCGTTTCCTAGTTTCCCGGAGACTCCGTCCCCCCAACATTTCATTTTGTTATCGTCCATCACCACACATGTGTGGAAAGAGGACGCGGCTAGTGTCGAGTCGGAATAAATCGAGCCTTCTTGGGACCCGGGGAAGTACAAGCCCTGATGAGTCTCAAGGGCGGGCTTTTCATCGGCCAATTCGGCTCTGTCACCTGAGTCAACGGTGACCGAGGCCGACATTCCCAGCAGCAGAACGACTAGGGCTATCGAGAGGGCGTTTGAGGGTCGGGCGGGTCGGCGCATCGCACCTTGACTACCCTGTCGAGATTTAACGATTGTTTGTGCACCCTTGGAGCACGCTGCGTGCTCCGAGAAGTCAAACTCATTTGTCCCCAGCGTCACGGAGAGCCATGGCGGGGGATGGCGCGTTCCGCGAGGTCCCTTACATGGGTGTCATCTGGGTCGTCGCCGAGGCCCACAAGCGCGGCTTCTGGAACGGCAACCCGGACTGGTGCAACCTCGGTCAGGGCCAACCGGAGATCGGCGAGATGGAGGGTGCTCCAGACCGTCTGCGCTCCGTGGTCATCGAGCCCGAGGACCAGGCCTACGGGCCGATCAACGGAACCGATGAGATGCGCCAGGCGGTAGCCGATCACTACAACCGCTACTACCGCCGCGGCAAGAAGCCGTACACCGCTGCCAACGTCGGCATCTCACAGGGCGGCCGGGTGATGCTCAGCCGGGTGTTCGGGTCGGTGCAGGGCAGGATGGGCTACCAGGTCCCAGACTACACCGCCTATCAGGACATGATGGACTACGCCGCCTCGAGGCTGGAGCCGGTCCTCATCCCGACAGCGGAGGAGAACAACTTCTCTATCCCTGCCGCCGAGTTCGCTGAGGCTGCGAAGGGGCTCGACTCCTTCCTCATCTCCAACCCGTGCAACCCGACCGGCCACGTAATCCAAGGCGACGAGCTCGCCTCCTACTGCGAGACCGCCCGCCGCGAGGGCTGCACACTGATCATGGACGAGTTCTACTCCCACTTCATCTACGAGGGTGACCAGCCCGGACGCGGTCCTGTCTCCTCCGCCCAATTCGTGGAGGACCCGGATATCGACCCGGTACTCGTCATCGACGGTCTGACCAAGTCGTTCCGCTACCCCGGCTGGAGGATGGGGTGGGTGCTCGGCCCACCGGAGATAGTCGAGACCCTCGGCCGTGCCGCCAGTGCCATCGACGGCGGGCCCAGCCGCATCGTGCAGCGCATGGCTCTGAGAGCGCTCGAGCCAGCCTACGCCGAGCAGGAGACGAGTGCTCTGCGGGTGGCCTTCGTCAAGAAGCGGAACATGATGGTCGAGCGGTTGACCAAGATGGGGATGAGGTGCCTGCCGGGGGCAGCGACGTTCTACGTCTGGGCATGTGTCGAGGACCTTCCCGAGCCACTCAACGACGGGATGGGGCTGTTCTGGGCCGCCCTCGACAGGCAGGTGATGACGGTGCCCGGCGAGTTCTTCGACATCAATCCGGGAGGTGAGAGAAGCGGTGAGAGCCCGTTCCGCCAGTGGGTGCGATTCTCCTTCGGCCCTCCTTACGACAATGTGGACTTGGGCCTGACTCGCCTCGAGGAGTTGTTCAGGGAGCACGGGGTAGAATGCTGACTACTCTGCGGGGGCGTAGATGTTGTACGCGTCAAGCGGCGGCGAGTAGATGTGCAAATTGACCAGTTCGGAGTCGGTGTTGTTCGAGACCCTGTGGATGTCCGGCTCCTCAGCCGCACATACATCTCCGGGCTGATAACGCTTGACGTTTATCGGGTGTGCTAGGCCCTCTTCGTTGGTCTCGTAGATCGTCTCCGTCGAGACCCCGTCGACTATGAGGAAGGCACAGTCGCTGCCGACGTGGTCGTGGATGGGGGTCTCTTGGCCCGGAATCCAGCAGATGACGACGAGTTCGTAGAACTCAGACCTCTTGATCACGTTCCTCTGGTAGCCGACATCGGCGTAGCCGATGCATTCCTTGAGTGCTGGGAGGTTGATTTGGGTCGATCTGAGGCGCTGGTCCAACTCATCGAGGCCGGGTCTCCTGTCGATGGAATCCAGCCACTCCACCAGGCCCGAAAGGCCTGAGCACTCCGAGAGGAGTTCGTTTCGAACCTCAGATTCGAGTGCTACCTGAGTGACCATTGCCCCGTCAGGGTGGCGGGTCCCTCATGACGATTGCTGAGCAGAAATCCTGATTCAGGATCTCGGGGAGTCCTGCCCGGTGCAAAGCACCGAAGTGGCGAAAGACACTAGGTGTGGCGGAGAAAATCAGGTGTTGTTGGGAACACCGGCGTTCGGAAAAAACCCTCAAGTGGGGGTTGGTTTCCGGATTTCGTAGGATTCTATTATAAATCGCCATGAAAGCCGGCAACCACTCACTGAAGTGAGGAGGAAAAAAACAATGGAAACAGAGACAATGATGAACGAAATGGGCGGGGCCTTCATGGTTGCCTGGCTCGCAGCTGGCGTGGGTGACCTTGGGGGAGCCCTAGTCCTAGCTGCGGCTTGGATGGCTATTAGCGGCGCCCACATACTGCCGATGATCACTTGGGGCCACATAATGACTGGCGACCTTGCTGACTCGGATAGTTGGATGGACAATGGCAGCCGCCTTGTCAGCCAGGTTATCGGCGCAGTGCTCGCACTGATGCTGGTGAACTCTGGTGACGTAGGTGATGTCGTGGCCGCAGAGATGTGGTCCTTCGACATGTGGGGCGCGCTTGGCATGATTGCCGGTGGTGCACTGCTGTGGACCGTCTATGACCGCTGTGACGCATGGGTCACCGCCTTCGTCGTACTGGCGCTAGGTACCATGGTCGGGGGAGCAACCGGCATGGCTGAAGCCCTCGTTGGTAGCGGCGGGGACATTGCTGCATCCGCCAGCAACTGGATTGTTGACGGAGTGTTGGTCGGTGTCGGCGCCTTGGCTTCGGTCAAGATCGCAGAGATGGCCTGATATCATTCTGGGAAACTGGATTAGCAGAATTACGTAAGGCGGACTGGGGGGCAAGCGCCTCCCAGTCCAGCCGCATTACCCACCGTCTAGAGCGTTCGCTCACGGTGGGTTTTCTCTCGTTTCTCACTTGACTAGCGGAAGGCTGCTCGTCAAGGCGTCGATTTCAGAGCGCGGCCCTGGGCCTATCCCCACGACGGTGACTGTGCCAGCAGGAATCTCAGTGTGGCCTGCATCCGTCACCATGTAGCAGACCAAGCCACACACTCTGGCATCACCGAACAACCTCCTGAGGGCTTCGAGGTTCGGAGCGGTGCAGACGACTTTCCTCGCTCCCTCCCTCATGTAGCGCTTGAGCATCCGTGGCGCCTCGCGCTTGGCCTTGAGCACGCATTCCGCTACGGCGTGGCCGCATTGAGCCGCCAGTTTGCCCCTCGAGAGCTCAAGGTCACTGCGCGTGACCAATACCATCGTGATCTCAGACTCGGTTCGTGGCAACGTCGTTCACCACCATTGCGGTCGGGATTGCAACGTGCCTGGTCATGATGTCGCTGAGCGAGTTCGCGAGCCAAGCGACGAAGGCCACATTGCCAACGGCGTGCAGGAGATCGTACGGGATACCGGCCATCAGGTACACTAGGAACACGTCTGCGCTCAGAGAGTGGAGAGCACTGAGGGAGACTATCCAGTCGAAGGCGAAGGCAGAGATGGCAGCGACCCCGGCAAGAGCAGGCAGAGCGAGGCGTCCGTCCACATAGAGTCGGTCCGCTAGCAGGGCTCCTGCGATTCCGACGGCAGACCATCCTATTGCTTGGTAGAAGGACCACAGGCCGTGACCCATAATCAGATTGGAGCCCAGCGCGACGGCGGTCGCCAGGGCGATCGAGCGGGTCGCACCGAAGTGGATTCCTGCCAGCAGGACGATTACTGTCACGGGCTGGACGTTCGGTATGGGGTCGAGAAGCACGCGTCCGGCGATGGCGAATACGCCCAGCATGGAGAGTGCGATCCAATCGCTACCGAAGGAGAGTTTCTGCTCTGCCCTCCACAGCGCCCAGCCGATGATCGAGAGCATTGCGACGTTGACAGCGAGCATGCCATGGGGTCCCAGTGCCACCGCGTGTGCATCGAACATATGCGCCCCTTACTCAGTGGAGTTACCTTGCACTTGATGGTTTGGTTTCACCAAGTGTCCACACGCCATGTCACGACGCTGTCTGGGTCCAATTCGAGATCGGCTATCCCAACCATAGACAACGCCCCGTTGTGATACAGAGACCAATAAGCGCCGTTGAACTCGCCCGCCATCGTGCTCGGATCCACACCTGCGATGGAGTCGATCATCAACCCGAATGAGTAGGACGTCGTGGTGACGGCGAAGTCATCGCCGGTCGCGTTGATCGCCGCATCGAGCAGATCCCATCCGTTCTCGAATCCAGAGAAGCCCCCGATGCAGGCCCCGGTCTCGTTCCATTCGACATCGGTCATGAAATCCGTGCCGTCGTAGTCGATGTGATGACGTCCGTCATCGAAACCTGCGGGCACGTTCCTCTCCGGGAAGTGGAGGCAGACGACCTGCTTGCCATCCCAGAGGTCGGGCAGGCCGTAGTGCGGGTCATCCTCCTGATTGACTAGCACTGCGGTCATCCTAGCCCACTCGGTGGCTATGGTAGAGAATGTCAGAAGCAAGAAGACCACCCATGCGACTGACAGCGCCTTGAGCCTGTTCTCCTCCTCGAAGGAGGAGGCTACGACCAGAGATAGAAGGATGAGCAGAACTGCCAGACCGATTAGTTCGGACACGGAGTTTCGGGTCGGCAAAACAAGTTATTGAACAATCCTAGCCATCCAACTCGGATATCTTCCTACGCAGGATTTCGCTCACCGTCTTGCCGTCTGCTGAGCCCCCTAGTTTCTGCATTACGAGGCCCATCAATGGTCCCATTGCGCTCATTCCTCGTTCCTTGATCATGTCCATGCTCTCTGCAATGGCTTCGTCGACAGCCAGCTCGACGGCCCCTGTGTCGGCGGGGGTGAACCCGGCTTCCTCGGCCTGGGTGGCGAACCACTCGAGGCGCTGATCGAATTCGGTGTCGGTGAATGAGGGTCCCTCCAGCCAGAGTTTGCGTGCTAGTGGGATCAAGCCCTCGCGGGTGATGATGTCCTCCTCGCGCGCGTGCACGGCTAGTGTTAGGACTGGCCACGGGACTTCGTCCTCGGAGCGGTCCGTGCCTTCGGCGACTCCCGCACGCGTATTTTCCAAGAGAGTCGATGCCCATGCCTTGGCTGGCAGGGGCGGACAGCCGCAAGGACCTCCCTCGACTGCTGTAATCAGGACGTCGTCCAACTCGGCACCCAGAATCGCCTCCACCTGGTTGTCAGAGAGGTCGTGCTTGTGCAGTCGCGCTCTCCTCTGCTCGCTGTTGAGAGGGAGGTTCTCTCGGATGCCGTCCCAGTGCTCCAAAGTAATCTCCAGCACAGGAATGTCGGTCTCGGGGTACATTCGGGCTCCACCGGGTAGGGGGCGCATCGCGGTTGTGGTGCCGTCCTCCGGCTGGCCCCTGCGGATGACCACGTTGCGGACCTCGCGAGGTATCCGATGATAGGCTCGCCTCGCGCGCTGGATGGCTGACTCCAAGGCGAGTTCTGACTGCCATGCCGGTGCAACGCACAGGACGAACGCATCCGAGTCGTCGAGTGACAGGGAGTCGCGCACTGCGCCTACCTCGGGCTCAGTGATTCCGTAGGCGGGCAACTCGTCAGAATGGAAGATCCCCGCGACCCCGGCCAACTTGGCCGCGCTTGCCAGCTCCCTGCCGAGCCGGGGTAGTTGGGCGCCTTCGGAGTCGGTTTCCATGCTGCCCAACTTGCCGGCGAAGCCGGCCAGAGCCACTCCCTGCATGACCGAGCCCTCGCCCAGAGAGCGCCGGACCACGTCTGATTCGCAGTTCGCGAACAAGTCCGAGAGGTCGTGAATCTCCAGAGGCAGACGAGAGGTCGCCGCCGCTGCCACCCGATTCTCCACTGGGACCTCGTCATCGTCCCTGTTCGGGGGCAGAGGCGGAAGGGCTGCCTCGTCGCGCAGTTGGTTGGCGAGTCGGTACATGTGCAGTTGCCTAGCCATCTCGAGGCTGATTATCCGTGGTATCCAGTCGAGATTCTGACATCCCTTGATCTCTACCCTGTCTCCGCAGGCGATGCTCACATTGAGGTCCTGGCGGATCGAGCCGAGACCCCTTCTGACCCTGCGTGTGTCCCTCAGCAGAGTTCCGAGAGTGAGAGCGGTCTCCTTGGCATGCTCCGGAGTCTGGACATCTGGAGCGGTTGCGACTTCCACCAGCGGCATCCCCAACCTGTCGAGGGTGTAAACCACGGTCTCTCCAGATGAGGAAGACTGGGTGTCGAGCCTCCTCGCAGAATCCTCCTCCAGGCATATCACATCGACACCCACCTCTCCTGTTGGGGTCACTACGCTGCCATCAGTCGCGATAAGGGTGGTTCGCTGGAATCCGCTGGTGTTGGAGCCGTCGACCACGGTCTTGCGCATCGCCTGAAGCGCAGGGACCGGTTTGGCTTCCATCATCGCGGCCATGGTCAGAACGACGTCGACCGCTTCGGCATCGTGCTCGAGCGGAGGGGCCTCGTCCAACTCGATCAGCCCGGCGTTGGGCGGCTGGACGTAGACGAAGGAGCGGTTTCGGCGCTGCTCGAAGCGGGCGGCTACATCGATCTGTCCAGCCTCGCCCTCGGAGGCCCTGAGGCGCCGATTCGAACGCGACCAGTCATCTGGGACCTCATCGATGCTGTGGTCGAAGAGCTTGCTGGGCATTCTGGAATGCAGCTTTCCCGTAGCCAGTTGCTGGTGTATCTCAAGCCCGCACATGAAGCCCAGTCCGACTGGATCTAGGTTTCCCGAGTCAGTTACGTCACCCAGCGGCTCCATTGCGCTCAAGGGCGCAGAGGCGGCCCTGTTCCATAGACTCAACGGGCGAATGAATACTCGTCATTGCGAGGACTGAACAGTTCGCCGCTCATCCGCATCCTCGAAAGGACCTCGTCAACGTTGGTGTCAGGCACGTTTCTGGATGCGGCCCTGTTGTAGATCTCGGTGAGGTGGGCGATTCCGTCCCGCTCGGCGCAGATGTCCCTGATGACCTGCCGCACGACGGCATTCGCACTGCGAACCCTCGCCGAGACACCGGAGTACAACTCCGACTCGTCCTCGATTCCGGATTCCTCCCTCCAATGCCTGAAGACGGCGAGGGCGACCTTCGCGTCGTCGGCTGTAGCGATCTCCCTGAGATGCATCTTAGCGTGGGCCTCCGTCAGTCGAATCAGAGCTTCGAGGGCGCGAGCGGTAATCGGGATGACCTCGGACTCGCCCATCTGATCCTCACGGCCGAAGGACTGTCGCTCGTCCGTGTAGTACTCGAGTATGAGGGCTCTGGCGTCCTCACTGAGGTCGGGATGGATGTTGCGCTTGGCGTATGCGATGAACTTGCGCAGGAACTCAATGGTGAGATGCTCGGTTCCGTCCGCCCCGGTTGCGAATATCTGGTCTTCCCGCCCCTCCATTGGATTTAGATCCAGAGACTCATCGACCTTCGTCTCGCTGACTCCCTGAGTGCGGACCGCGAGGATGTGCCTGGCGATCCTCTCGTCGTCCTCGACCCTGATCTCATCCCTGATCATCCAGATGATGTCGAAGCGGGAGGCGAGGGGGGGAGGGAGACCGGTCTCGTTGTAGGAGCGTATGACGCTCTGGTTCGGGCCGCGCTTGGAGAAGCGACCGTCCTTCGGATTGGCGGCTGCCAGAATGGCGCATCTCGCAGGCAGCGTGGCCGTTATTCCCCCCTTGGAAATGTGTATCATCCCCTGCTCCATCGCCGGATGTATAGCCCGGCGATCCTCCTCGTTGATCTTGTCGAACTCGTCGATGGCGGCTAGTCCGCGGTCGGAGAGCGGCAGGATGCCAGCCTCGAGGGCGAATCTGCCGTCACCGAAGGCATCCCTCACCGCAGCCGCGGTCAGCCCGGCTCGCGACACCCCTCCTCCCGAGGCCAACTTGCCCCGGGGCGAGAGTTTGGACATGTAATCGAGCACTTGCGACTTGGCCACGCCAGGGTCTCCCATCAGCAGGACGTGGATTTCACCACGGGAGCGTGTCCTGTCCGGATTGATCCTCGAGACACCACCGAAGAGCTGCAAGGCCAGAGAGCGCTTCACGTAGTGCATGACGCCGGTCGCGAAGACGGACGGTGCGATCGACTGCTGCATGAGCCTCAGCAGGTCCTCACGGCGAGAGATCTCTAGGATCTGTTCCCTTTCCTCCTCGCTGATTTTAAACTCGGTGAAGGGCGTGTTCTCGTGCTCGGAGCTTACCAGATGATAGATGATGTCGAACATAGGCGTCTTCCTGTTGCGGCGGACCTCGCTACGGACCACGGGCATGACGTTGGCGACTATCCTCTCGCCCGGGAGGTGCCGGTTGACCTTATCCCCCTCGACTAGGACGGAGCCCCTTGTCGGCTGAGCCCCACTGGGAACGTTCTCGGGAAGCTCTTGAATCTCTATCCACTGGTTGTTGACCATCTTCGAGATGTTGACCACCAGAGTGAACCTGGTCTCTCTCGAGCGGCCTGCACTCTTCTCGCACCCCGGGCATTGGAGGGGCTCGATGAGTTCCCTCTCGTTCTCCTGCTCGACCTCGATGATTTTGTCGCACACCTCGCAGGTGAATACAGCCCGGTGCAGACGGGGCTTTAGTTCGGATATCTTCGTGACGATGGCATCGACGCTGCGCAGCCGCTCGATATCGGCAGCGCCGATGTCGCGCAGTGACCTTCGGCTGTCCCGAGGCAGTTCTCCGACGCGCAGCACCGCGTCTATTTCCTCGCCCCTCTCCCGGCAGATCTCGCTCAGAGTCTGGCAGCCCCTGTTGAGGATCTGGCGGGGGTGCTCGAGGACGTCATCGGCGAATTCGGGGTCGAATCCCTGCAACTCGTGGAAGGGGATCTCTATGCACGGGGGAGCCTGTTTCGAGACCAGCATGACGATGTCATCCTCCTTGGCCTCGGTGAGGAATGTGCGCCACCGGGCCGATGAGTCGTGAGCAGCCATCGTCATACGTTTCTTACCGCCGGGCCTTGCGGGTCCGTCAAGGGGGCCTATGAACAGTGCGGAAGGGAATTCCTACCCCTGCTGTTCCAGTGGAGAGAATCGACTCGTGCGGGCTTGCGAATGAGGCACTGGACGCTTCCACTGCAGAACACGGACTAAGCCCGCCGGGCCCATAGGAAATCGACGTTGGGTGGCATTCAAGCGTCGGGGCACGATGGGCGTGCGTGGAGTTCGCGCAGGACGGCAAAGACGTCTTCGTCAGGCTTGATCCGGGCGAGGAGTTGCACGAGTCGCTGCGCAGTCTGTCGCAGCATGGGATCACGGCCGCCGCCATAACCAGCGGCATCGGCCGCGTGAGAGATGCGGAAATGGGCTATCTGGATGGCGATGGGTCCTACCGCACCGCGCTTCACGTGGACGCGATGGAACTGCTCTCGACTGAGGGGAATCTGGCTCCCGGACCGGATGGCCCTTTCACGCACATCCACGTCGTTCTGTCCGATGATGGGCATGTGGTCCGCGGCGGCCACCTCATCAGTGCTATAGTGGCGGTGACCGCCGAGATCCACCTCAGGGACCTTAGTGGAGCAAACCGGGGTCCGTTCGAGAGGGTGGCTACCGACAGCGAGTTCCTGAGGCTGTCCTTCTGCGATATTCCCTGAAAAGTCACCTACGCGAGCGGCCTGGCTAGTCGGAGGTCCCGCCGAGGAAGTACTCGGCGATCTCAGGGTCTGTGAGGATGTGCTGGGCATCGCCGGTGTGGACGATTTTGCCGTTGGCCATGATGTAGCCGCGGTCGGAGCGCGACAGGGAGAGACGGGCGTTCTGCTCGACGATGAGAACGGTGATTCCGTCCTTTCGCAGGGAGTCGATGCGCTCGATGATCTGCTGCTGGTAGAGCGGTGAGAGCGCGGCGGTGGGCTCGTCGAGAAGCAGGAAGTTCGGGTCGGAGATGAGCGCGCGCGAGATGGCGAGCATCTGGCGCTCGCCGCCCGAGAGCGAGGCTGCTAGGTCGTGGACCCTGTTTCGCAGGTCTGGGAACATGGTGAGTGATCTCTCGATCCTCTCGTTGAGCGTTCTGGTGTCCAGCGTGTTGCCACCCATCTGCAGGTTCTCCTCGACTGAAAGCGATGGGAACACGTTGTCGACTTGAGGGACGTATGCTATCCCGTGATTCACGAGTTGGTCTGTCCTCCATCCCGAGACGTCCCTGTCGCGATACTCGATGTCGCCGCGGTAGTAGGTGGCGATCCCGAATATGGTCTTGATCAGGGTGGATTTGCCGCAGCCGTTGGGACCGATGACGGTGACGAACTCGCCCTCGTCGACATGCATGTCTATGCCATGCAGGATCTGTACCGAGCCATAGCCTGCCTCAAGGTTCTTGATTTCCAGGACTCTGGTCATTCCTCTACCTCCTGTGGCTCTCCTGCGGCTCCGAGGTAGGCCTCGATGACCGCTCTGTTGCCCCTGACCTCGTCGGGCGTGCCCTGCATCAGTATCTCGCCCTCCTTCATGACGATGATCCGGTCGACTCCCTGCCTGAGGATGAAGTCCATGTTGTGCTCGATGATGAGCACGGAGATGCCGGTGTCATCTACTATCTTCCTCAGATTGTTGAATATCTTCAGTGCGAGCGGGCCAGCGACTCCCGCCACCGGCTCGTCTAGCAGCAGCAACTGTGGGTCGCCCATCATCGAGCGGCCAATGTCGACGAGCTTGCTCTGACCGCCGGAGAGCTCGCTGGTCAGGTTGTGAGCCATGTGGGGGATCTCGAGCTGGTCGAGCACCGAGTACGCCTTGGCCAGCCGCTCCTCCTCAGCGGCTCGGCTGCCCGGCCTAAACAGAGCGTGCAGTACGAACAGCGGGGGGAGGAATGCCGATTCAATCCGATCTGTGGCTGCGTCGAACTCCGATTTACCCTCGATCAGCCTGAATGCGATGACGCCGGTGAGCAATCCGAGGGCCGCTATGAGATTGAACAACGACCAGAACACCCCGTTCCCAATCGCATAATACGCCACTACCGAGAGGGAGGCGAGTACGGCGAAGACCGAGAGGAGGGAGTACGCACGGTGCATCGGAGCTTCGGACTCGGGGGAGAGGAACTGCTTTCTCGGAGGCACCATGAGGTTCTCTACCACCGTCATCTGACGCCATAGCCTGGTGAGTTGGAAGGTTCGGGTGAGGCCGAGCTTCTGAATCTCATCCGGTCTGTTCTCGGAGACGTCCTGACCGAATACCTCGACCGTTCCGGTGGTCTGGTCAAGCAGGCCGCTGATGCAGTTGAAGATGGTCGACTTGCCGCATCCGTTAGGTCCGATGAGGCCCACGAACTCGCCTTCGCCGAGTTCGAAGGAGACGTCCTTGACAGCGACCAGCCCGCCGAACTCCATTCGCAGGTTCTCGACCTTCAGCGCGTTCTTCATTCCGCATCACCTTCCGTTGGCCTCGGTGGTCTGACGGGCACCTCAGGCAGTATGCCCCTGGCGTTGTACTTCAGCGAGAGCAGGATGAGGCACCCGACTAGGAAGACCTTGACATAGGCCATGTTGGCGAGGATGCTGCCGCCGACGAACGACTCGTCGATGGAGCGCTCGCCCAGAAGCAGGTAGGTTGCCATGAACACGGCGACTCCCGAGAATCCTAGTTCGACCATCGCTGATTTGTTGATCAACAGTCCCAATGCAGCGAGCAGCAGGAACGTCTCGATCGGGGTGGTGTGGGGCCAGAACCACAGATCGCTTCCTGTGACCAGCCACTCGAAGAGCTGGTCAATCTTCGCCGCGGTCTCGTGCAGCGGCAGGTCTGACGAGCCTTGGCCGGCAACTAAGACATTGAACACGAATTCCATGAGTACTATGATGAACGCTCCCACCACCATGCCCTTGTTGTTGGCCGCCCCGCCGACGATGAACGCGGCCCAGACCAGGAAGGTCGACTTCGCCGGGGCCATGAAGGACGGTTGGAAGCCGGTGAGCTTCCACGCCCACAGGGCACCGGCGAAGGCTGCTATCCCAGCGCCCAGAGCGAGGCTGGCCGCCTTGTGCGTGAGCACATCGTGCCCGTGGTGCTGAGCGACCTCCTCGTCCTCCCTGATCGAACGCAGGATCCGCCCCCACGGGGACTTGAGCAGCGTCTCCAAGAGCCACCAGATCAGAATCAGGCTGACGACGCCGATGATGGCGAGCACCATCATGTAGGGCGCGGGCTCACCAAGATCCATCGAGAACCATGTCGCTTCGTAAAGTAACTCCCCATCGATGACTCCTCCCCTGTCATCGAGCACTGGGATGTCAGAGCGGCCGAGCTTCTCCGCCGGGCTGCCGATTCCCACCACCCCGCGGCACTCATCCGAACTAAGTAACCCTCCCGCTTCGCTCAGATGCTCACCGCTACCGCAGAACCACCAGTCCTTCAACGGCAGCTTGTACCTCGAGATACCGATCGCCGAGCCCCACGAGCCTGCTCTGAGCAGTGGCTCCCCCATCAAGAGGACGCGGGCAATCTCGCCGAGGGATATCGTCACGATGGCGAAGTAGTCCATCCTCAGCCTGGCTGTGGGATAGGCGAGCAGCCAGCCAAAGCCTGCTGAGATCAGCACGGCGGCGACAACGGCCCAGAAAACGGGCCAGTCGTACCCGTGCAGGTCCTTGGGGGCGGTGAGGAGGCCGACGGTGATCGCACCGACCCCAACGAAGAAGATGATGCCGAAGTTAACCATTCCAGTTACGCCCGTATGCAGATTCAGGGCGAAAGCCATCAGGGTGAAGATGGCCAGAGTGGTCAGGACGTTGGAGACTTGGAGCGCCTTGATGAAGTCATGATTCTCTACCTCGGCCACAGGCAGCCACTCCACGAACAGCAGAAGGAATACCAGTACCGAGAGGAAGAGCACCCACGAGCCGATGGGGCTCTCTCTGCCGTGCGGGGAGAGGCGCCTCAGTTCTCCCAAGGGCCCCTCGCCTGAGCGCCATGCTAGGATAGTTAGTCCGACGAGCCAGAGCAAGCCGAGCACTAGGAGGGCTCTTCCGAAGAACGGCGGCAACTCCGAAACTAGAACTATCACCAAGACTGCTAGGAGCATGTACTTCTGATTACGGTCGAAGCCCGACTGGAACCTGTCCAGACTGTCATACAGCGCTGTGTGGAACGAATCGAGGGGGGCCTTGGCCAAGCCGAGAGCCTGGGTCATCGCTACTGAGCCGGAGTTTCTCGACTGCATGACGGGGGCCAGGAGACTGTTCAGGAACTCGGTCGCGGGCCGCAGGGCGTCCTCGTCACGACCCTGTAGCAGGTAAAGTCCCTCGAATGCTGCGATTATCCATACTAGGAGGGGCACGGCGGGCCACAGGGCGTCGCCGAGGCTCACGAGGTTGTCCACGAGGCCCAGCTCGGTGTTCATCAGGTCCAACCACGAGTTGTTGAGTTCGCTCAGAGCGTCGGTGAGCCATTGGTCGTGCAACGTTGCGTCCAGACCGTCGGGGGGGTCTGGCACGTCTGAGAGGGAGAATGGTGAGTCCTCCAGAATGAAGTCGCCTTCCGTTCTGCCGGTCACCATCTCGAAGTTGGTGGCAGAGGACTCACTGGCTTGGCAGTCGTTCGAGCACGAGCCGTCGGCGAAGGAGTTGCCGCTGATGAAGCGGGTGATCCTGCTGAATACGTAGGCGCCGACTGAGACTATCATCATCGACTCGCCGCGGGCATTCTTCCTCTGCTGGAAGTTATGCGCCCCCAAAGCACCCAACGGGGAGATGGCGAGGAGTCCTCCCAATCGCTTGGATGGCTGCTCCTCGGCTCGTCTGCGTAACCTGTCGACCTTCCACTTCTCGTAGGCGGCGCCGATGCCGCTCGGCATGATCATCAGGATTGCTATGAGGAAGATGTAGGGCATCACCCCGTCGAGCGCGGTGTAATTGGAGCGGCCCAGAGGATGGCCAATGGCAATCAGCACCGGCGAAGACAGTGCTCTGACGAATCCGACGATCAGCGAGCCGACCAGGACTCCGGGGATCGAGCCGATGGTGCCGAGGACGATGATGGCGAACGACGGCAAGAGGAGGGTGAAAGCGGTCTCGGGGGCGAACCTCAGCGTCATCGCGAAGATGGCCCCACCCATTCCCGAGATGCCAGCGGACAGGAAGGCGCTGGTCATCTGGATGTTCTCCACGTTGATGCCGCTGCTCGCTGCGAGGTCGGGGTTGTCGGCGACCGCCCTCATCCTGCGGCCCAAGCGGGTCTTCCTCAGCAGGATTAGCAGAAGGAGGACAGAGGAGAATATCACCAGGGGCATGGCGCCCTTGTAGTACGCGTAGCCGGTGGTGGCCTCGGTTACGCAGTCGTTGGCCGCGTTGTACAGATCGAAAAGGGGCGTGGAGCCACTGACCTCTGGCTGAAGGGCGCCGTCAATTTCGGTGCATTCCCCTATGGTGGGACCGTGGGTGTACGTCTGGCCCTCTTCGAGATCTCTGTTGCCGAGGTTGAGGCGCAGCTTATGTGTGGGTATGTCCCACCTGAGGGTGGGCACCCTCCAGTCCGCATCCGGCTCGAACATCTTCTTGCCCGCCCCGAAGCGCAGGTAGACGATGGCCCTGAGAATGAGTGCGACACCCAGAGACGCTATCATCATCACCTGAGGTTTGGTTTCCTTCTTGCGGAAGCCCCGGTAGACCAGGCGGTCGATGATTATGCCAGCTATGCCAGTCAGGACGAAGGCTGCCAGCACAGTCCAGAGCAGCAGGGACCAGGCCAGAGTGCCGTCTCTGGGTGCGTCGTACAGCGGGAAGAAGTAATCGCTCCATACCATCACCATAGAGAGATACATCCCCATCATGAAGAGCTCGCTCTGGGCGAAGTTACCGTAGCGCTGGACCTTGTAGGTCAGAGTGAGGCCGACCGCAATCGCGAGGTAGGTCGACGACCAAGTCAGAGTGGAAGTGGAGATGGAAATCAGATCGAGTGTAATCCTCACATCGTCATCTAGGCCCTTGAACAGGTTGTCCAGGGTCATTCCCACGATGAACAGGATGAACAGGGGGGACAGAGCGATGCCGATTGATCTGGGCCAACTGGCCGCGACGTCGTCGAACAGGATCTTGACCAGAAAGAATCCGCCGGATATCGACTCGATGGCTTGGAGAAGCCAGACCATGTCGTTGGGTATCTTTCCTCCTGATATCGAATCGAACTGATTGAGCAGGCCTGAACCGTACAGCAGGCCGATGTTCGCGTCTATGAGAATCAGCAGGGCGATGGCTGTCCTGCGTTGCCCTCTGGAAAGCGAGTGCCACCTGTCGAATACTGGTCCAAGCATCGGCGTCACCCGCGGCGCTACCGCACGCTCGACGCTGTCTGTGTGCGGTAATCATTGTTGGGGGGCACCACGGCGGGCAGTTAGCCCGCCGTGGTGCTTTACGTTCCCAGTTTTCATTCAGTCACTTAGGACTCACTCTACGCCGCCGCTCAATGTCCACGAGCGGGAGCAGTCGAAGTCAGGTACACCGCCGACCACTACGAACGTGCCAACACAGTAACCGCTGCCCGGTATATCGCCATTAGCGAGGAAGGAGTGGACGCCACTGGCGCCCACGAATCCCTGCCCGACGGCCCCGATCATCTGCGACAGAGTCGCTCCGGGGCTGGACAACTGCGCGAACACAGAGTATCCCATGATGATCATGGCATCGAACGCCTCGGCGGTGTAGATACCACCAGCGCAGTCCGGGATCGAGGCGCAGATGGCAGCGAATGCCATCGAGCGCTCGTTCGGCTCCGGAGCAGCGGGCTTGGTAGCCACGATTCCTTCACACAGGGATGGGTCTGCCATAGATGCGCACAGGCCCTCCTCGGCGATTCCGTCGCCTCCGAAGATCTGTCCGGAGAAGCTCTGAGCTGCGAGCTCCTCGACGATGGCTGCACCATCAGCAGCGTATGAGATTAGCATAACGCTGGCGCAGCTGTTGTCCATCACGGACTGCACCTGCGAGGTGAAGTCGGTGGTGGTGTCCTCGTAGCCTATCGATGCGCACAGGGTGTTGCCTGCGCCCTCCCATGCGGCTGCGAACGAGTCTGCAAGACCCGATCCGTAGTCGTTGGTCATGTACAGCAGAGCGACATCGGAACCGCCGTCGGCGGTAACCACGTCAGCCAGAGCAGGGCCCTGGATGGCGTCGCTCGGCACCACGCGGAAGAAGTGCGGGTAAGCCGTAGCATCGCTCAGACCGGGGTTGGTGCTCGCGTACGAGATCATCGGGATGCCAGCAGCGCCTAGGACCGCGTTAGCGGCCATCGTTGCGCCGGAGCATGCAGCTCCGACCACACCGACTACGCCTGCGTCCAGTAGGGTCTGGGCGCCGGCTGCAGCGACATCGCCGCTGCATCCGGAGTCGACCATTACCATCTCGAACTGCAGTCCGCTGTTCCATCCGGCGATGTTCATCATGCCTAGGGCGACGTTAGCGGCGACACCGAAGCCCGGTGCGTAGACCGCGATCGGGCCCGTCATCGGGTTCAGGAAGCCGATCTTCACCGTCATACCCGCAAAGGGTGTGTCCTGGATGCCGTCGATCGCTGACCACCACTGCATGCAAGTGAAGTAGATGTCAGTAGATGACAGGGCATCGAACTTGCAGATGTCGTATCCAGCGCCAGCCACATCACCGTTCGCGAGGAACGTGTGGGAGCCGCTGGATCCAGCATAGCCCACTCCGACCGAGTTGAGGCTGTCGGCCATGTCGCCGCCCGCGTTGTACGCGGCGCCGATCATCATCACAGCGTCGTAGGTCTCAGCGGTGTAGATACCACCAGCGCAGTCTGCATCCGCAGCGCAGCGCTCGTTGAAGTCACCAGCGCTCGAGCCAGCGCGCGGCTTGGTAGCCGTAACGCCGTTAGCGATAGCAGGTACGCTGAAGTCGTCCAAGAAGGCGGCGTCAGCGATGCCGTCAGCACCGAAAGTAGGTAGTGAAATACCTGCCACGGCCATTGTCTCAAGGATAGCTGCTCCATCAGTGGAGTAACTCACCATGACGACCGAGCCACAGTCAGCGTTGCCTATTGCTTGAACCTCGGCAGCCCAGTCGGTCTGGTCGTCCGCGTAGCCGATCTTGAGGCACAGGTTGTCAGTGCCCCAAGCGTCCTCGAAGGCGTCTGCCAGACCAGAACCGTAGTCGTTGGTCATGTGGATCAGTGCCGGGTTGGTCGCGCCAGCAGCGCCCACCATGTCAGACATGGCGGGACCCTGTATGGCGTCGCTCGGAACGACTCGCCAGAAGCCTGGGTAGGCATCTGCATCGCTCAGAGCGGGGCTGGTGCTCGCGTACGAGACCTGCACAACTCCAGCAGCGTTCAGGACCGCGTTAGCGGCCATCGAGGCGCCGGAGCAGGCAGCTCCTGCGACACCGACAACACCCGCGTCCACTAGGGACTGGGCGGCTCCAGAAGCGACATCGCCGCTGCAGCCTGAGTCGGCCTCGACCAGCTCGAAGTTGCCGCCCGCCGCGTTCAGGTCGTCAATCGCCATCTGTGCAGCGATAGTGAAGGGTGGTGAGTAGACAGCGATCGGGCCAGTCATCGGGTTCAGCAGTCCGATCTTTACAGGCGGACGAGGTACGAAATCGGGATTGGCCGCACCCATGTAGTGGGCGGCCAGTTCCTCAGCGATCGCGTCTCCGACATCTATGTCAAAGCCCTCTGCGTTCCCATCCGCGTCTAGATTCTCGAACGGTGGGTAGAACGGGTCCGTGCAGAATTCCAGGTTACCAGACTCGAGGACACCGGTTAGGGTGCTGCCCTCAGTTGGTATCGGGTAAGCCGTCGCTGTGTTGACGTCTCTGTCATCCGTCAGGACGACCGCGCCGTCGAACCAGTCTCCGAAGATGGCGTCGTACTGACCACCGTCGACTAGGGCGGTTATCGCGACGTTCAGAGCGTCTTCGAGCTCGTCAGATTCCTCGCGAATGGCCAGACCGAATGTCTCATCGGAGAAGGTCGTCAGAAGAGTCCCCTCCAATGCGAGCACAGGTGCGTCGCCGAGCGCGTAGTCCGCATCTCCGTTGTTGATGGCTGCGATTACCGAGGGGAAGTCCGGATAGGCTTGGATAGTAGCGAGAGCCAAATTCTCGTTGGCATATATGTCCGAGGTGGTTCCAGACTGCAGGGCAATCGTAGTTCCAGCCGCGTTCAAATCGCCGATGCCGGATATGGCAGCAGCACCGCTAGATCCAATGACTCCCTGGCTGCTGGTGTAGTAGCCACGGGTGAAATCGACCACTTGGTCTCTCGCATCCGTCTTGGTCATCGCCGAGAGTATAGCATCACACATATCTCCCGCATTCAAGTTGGGGATGATGGGGTCCCATTCCGAGGTTACCCACACAGCGCTGACACCATCAGCAGGTGTCAGGGTCCATGTCGGGTCATACGTACACGAGCCGTCGTCCATCGTCGCGGCGTCGTTGTAGTTGTTCGCAGCCGCGTCAATGCAACCCATGACCATCATGGGGTCATACGTACACGACTCGTCGTCCATCGTTGCGTCAGGGTTGTGGTTGTTCGCAGCCGCGTCCGTGCAACCCATGACCATCTCTGGCTCCGGTTCATCATCATCTCCCCCAAGGCAGCCGACGAACGCTGCCGTCAGCATGCTCAGAGTAAGCATCATTGCAATTATTTTCATATTTTTCATAGCGTTTCACGCTCCAGTGGCGCCCGCGACGATGTGTACCGGTTATAGAGATTCGTGAGTATTACCACAGGTAAACCGTTTGTGCCATAAAATTAGCGAAAAATGTGCGATTTCGGGGTTTCCAAGGGCCTGCGCGAGGTTCGGCGATAGTGAGGATGATGGGGTGCAGCCCCTCCGGAGGGGTGTGGGAGACAAGCCGATGGACTACGCTTCCAGCGGTGTGGACATCGATGCCGAGAGCCGTGCGGTCGCCAGCCTGATTGACTCTCTGGGCTCCTCTGCGAGGGCTCCAGGCCAGAAGGGTGCGCCCGTGCCTCTGCCAGGAGGATTCGGGGGCATCGTCGAGTTCGGAGACTCGCGGCTCGCGCTGGCTACCGACGGGGTCGGTTCCAAGCTCCAGTTGGCCAGTGAATTGGGGAGATTGGAGGGGGTCGGAATCGACTGCGTCGCGATGAACGTCAACGACCTGATCTGCGTGGGCGCTGAGCCACTCGCCTTCGTCGACTACATCGCCGTCCCCAAGACTGATCCGGAGGTCCACTCGGTACTCGGGGTCTCGCTGGCTGAAGGCTGCCGGGCGGCCAGAGTGACGCTGGCCGGGGGAGAGACGGCTACCCTTCCGGGGATAGTCACCGAACTGGACCTCTCGGGCACCGCCCTCGGATGGTTCCCCGCCGGTCATGCGATCACCGGTGAGGGGCTGGAAGGAGGCGACGTCCTGATCGGGCTTCCGAGCAGCGGCATCCACTCCAACGGCTACACACTGGTACGTGCGGTGGTCGAGCGCTCCGGCGCCTCACTCGACGAGGCTGCTCCCTTTGATCCAGAGCACGATGCTCGAGGAATCGTACGGGGTCGCGGAAGCGAGGGTCCCCTCACCCTCGGAGAGGTGCTTCTGAATCCCACTCGGATCTACGTCGACCCGCTGGTCGACCTAGTGCTGGCCTGCAGGAACGGCGACGGGCCCTGCGAATCGGCCGACCTCAAGGCGATGGCGCATATCACGGGGGGTGGCCTGTCCAACCTGCTGAGGCTGCACGAGACTCTGGGATGGCACATCGACGATCCACTGCCTGTGCCTGCCGAGTTCGGATGGCTAGCCGAGGCAGGCTCGATCGAGAGCAGGGAGATGCACCGCACCTTCAACATGGGGATGGGGATGGTCCTCGCTGTCTCCGAGACTGTGGCTGACTCGGTCACACGGTGGTTGGCAGAGCGACTTCCGGGGACTCGCAGGGTAGGGGTCGTGAAGGACAGTGGCAGAAGGGTCACCCACGCTGATCAGAGTGTGGTCTTCGAGCACTACTGAGCCGTTTGCGGCGTCGTCAATACCTTGTGCGATAGGCTTCTCGGGCCAGCATGGAATCGCCAGAGCCCGAAGGCTGGCCCGGTGTGCTGCACCGCGAGGGGCGTACTCTGTGCCGGTTGGCAGTCGATCCTGCGGGAGCGGGGTTGGGACCTGCTGCGAAGGGTGAGGGAGCGGTCTTCCACAACCCCGCGATGGCCGGCAGCAGGACCCGCAGCGTCCTGCTGATGCAGCATGCGATCGAGGCTGGCCTGCTCGGTGAAGGAACGCTCTACGCTCTGGACGGATTGTCCGCTACTGGCTTGCGGGCCAGGCGCTGGCTGAACGAGCTCCCGGCGGACAGCGCCGCCCGCATCAGCGCGACGATGGGTGACATGGATCCTGTCGCCCTGGACTGGGCTATGAGGTGCCACGAGGAGTTCCCACCCGAGCACGGCGAGGGCGAGTTGATTGCGCACCTAGGCGACCTGAGAACAGCCGTGCTGGAGCACGGTCGGCACTGGGTCGACATCGACCCGTACGGGTCTCCCCTCCCCTTCCTCGACACAGCCATCCAGTCACTGGCCAGGAGGGGCGTGATGGAAGTCAGCGCGACGGACAGCGCAGCTCTGACCGGCTCTTCGAAAAGCGCGCTACTGCGCCGCTATGGAGCGCGTGTGCGAACGGACGGGCTGGCGCACGACTCGGGCCTTCGGGTGCTTCTGGCCACGCTTGCGAGGGCGGCCGCGCGGCATGAGAGATCGATCGGGCCACTGATGTCGATCTGGGATTCCCACCACCTCAGGGTCTCGGTCTGTGTGAGGCGCGGCGTCGAGGAGGCCAATGAAGTCGAGGACTCACTTGGCTGGAGGGTCAGCTCACCGACCGCAGATGAGGTCGGCTCGTCGATTTCAACTGGGTTGCATCCCGAGACTTCTCTGGACTCGCTGCCGATGCACTGCTTCCTACCCCTATCTCACCCCGTCGGACGCTCTGACGAGCGGGTTTCCGGGCCGCTGTGGATCGGGTCCATCGGCCAGCGCGAGGCGATGGCTTCGCTCACCGAGGAGCGGGCTCTGGAGATGTGTGGCCCCCCCGCTGCCGAGGACGATCCAGTCGGCTGGTCGGAGCGGGACTTCGATTACGAGTGCAGGCGCGTCGCGCGCAGTGTCAGGCACATCTCACAGGAGGCAGAGGTCATCGACGCTGCTCACCTGATTCTGGTCGATGACCTGTCGAGTTGGCTCGGCTCCGGCTCCCCCCCCAGCCCGAGAGCCATGGTCGACGCTCTCCGCGGGGCTGGTCATAGCGCGGCTGTCGCGCACTACGGCAAGCCGGCCTTCCGTACCGATGCTCCCTGGGATGCGATCGTAGGCGCCTCGACCAAGCCTCAGCCGCCGATGTAAGACATCTCGATCCGAGGCAGGGCGGACGTCTCCTCCGAGCGCAGTTCACTGTAACGGTCGGCTCTCCTTCTCCATATCGCAGCGATCGCCTCGGTCAGTTGCTGCCCCTCGGCCCCATTCTCTACGACGGCCCTGAGGTCATGGCCACCGGAGGCGAACAAGCAGGTGTGGAGCCTGCCATCGGCCGACAGGCGCGCTCGCACGCAATCTCCGCAGAACGACTCGGTGACAGATGAGATGAAGCCAATCTCGCCCGAGCCATCCGAGTGAGCCCAGCGGCGGGCGACATCACTGGGCCTGTCGGACTCGACCGGGGTCAGGTCGAACTCGCCCTGCAGGTATCCCAGCAGGTCTGCGGAAGGGACGACCTGCCCGAGCTGCCAGCCGTTGGTCCTGCCCACGTCCATGTACTCGATGAAACGCACAGTAATCCCGGTCCCGCGGAAGCGCCGGACCAGCGGTGCGACCTCTGTCTCGTTGACGCCGCGCTGCACCACGCAGTTCACCTTGACAGGAGCCAGTCCGGACCGCAGTGCCGCATCGATGCCCTCGAGCACGGTCTCGACCGGGATGCTGCTGTCCGTCATCTGCGAGTGAATTTTCGGGTCCAGCGCATCGAGGCTGACAGTGACTCGGTCGAGACCGGCCTCGGCAAGTCTGGCCGCCTGCCTCGGCAGCAGGGAGGCATTAGTTGTCAGGGCGACCTCGACGCCGGTGGAGGAAAGGCGTCTGACCAATTCATGCAGGTCGGGGCGCAGCAGGGGCTCGCCGCCGGTTATGCGGACCTTCTCCAGCCCGAGCGGCTTGCAGGCGAGCACCACCTTCTCAATCTCGTCGAACGACAGGTAAGCGCGCCGGGGCAAGAAGGTGTGGTCCTCGTTGAAGCGCTCTCGAGGCATGCAGTACCTGCATCTGAAATTGCATCTGTCAGTGACCGATATCCGTAGGTCTCGGAGGGGTCTGCCCAGTTGGTCGAGCACTCCCGAGTCGGTCATGTTACAGCGTGGAGCGTTCCGGTGATGAGGCTTGCCTGTTCTCGGACAGGTTGAATAAAGGGCTGCACCAGCCGGCTATTGAGTCCCATGCTGAGTATCAGCCCGAAGGCACGCGAGATGCTCGACGAATTCGCCTCGCAGGCCGATGAGGCCAGCGAGCTGTGCCTCAGAGTCGAGATAATCGGAAGGGGTCCCAAGGGCTTCCAGTACGACCTGCAGTTCATTGGGACAAAGGATACCAAGGAGGATGACATCGAGTTGAAAATCGAGGGCATGCGAATCCTGGTCGCCGCAAGGAGCGCCAAGTATCTCGAGGGTACCACCCTCGACTACAAGGAGACGCTCATGGGAGGCGGCTTCAGCTTCGACAACCCGAACCCACTGTGGATGGACGAACTCTCCGAGGCCGTGGCCGAGATTATCGAAAGCGAGGTCAACCCGGTAGTCGCCTCACACGGTGGCCACGTCGACCTGATAGGGGTCGATGAGGGCAAGGCCATCATCGCTTTCGGCGGTGGTTGTCAGGGATGCGGCATGGTGGATGTCACCCTCAAGCAGGGCGTCGAGGTCATGATCATTGACAACGTACCCGGAATCTCCGAGGTCGTCGACGCGACTGATCACGACGCAGGCACCAATCCGTTCTACTAGGTCAGGAGACCATTGGGACATTGTCGTCATCGTCGTCCGAATCAGGAGGCGGCAGAGCCATCGACTGTGCTCGCTCGAAGGCATCTCGCACACGCTCCTCGATGTTGCGAGCGTCGTTCAGAAGTCCCTGAACGGGGATTTCCCGGTCCACCAGTTCGCTCAGCCCCTCGACCGCGATGAGCGCGGCTCTGGCATCGGGGTACATCGGATTGCACTCGGCGAGCAGAGCAGTGACATCCAGTCCTCTCCTCTCGCCCTCTGCAATCAGGTAGCCGGCTATTCCTGCGACGATGCCCTGCTGGATCTGCTGGATGCCGGCATCGTCGAGCTGGTCCCGGCTCATCTGAGTCGAGGCGACTCCCCAAAGATCGCTGTCCTCCTTGATTCCTAGATCGTTGCTGACAACGCCGTCGATTACAATCAGACGGTCGAAGCCGCCCTTGGTGAACCACTCCAAGACCGTCTCTCCGAAGTAGACGTCGTTCTCGCTCGGGAACTGTATCTCGGCGGTGAAGACGCCGATTCCGTCACCCTGATACACGCGAACAGGATGCTTCGGAACGGTATCGTGAATCAGCGCGATGGCTGGGAACTTAGGATGCATGACTGTGCCCATCGGGCTCAGTTCCAGAGTCTGGATGAGGTGGGAGGTCGCTATGACGCCTACGGACCCCACGGTGGAGAAGCCGCACACGGCGGTGCCGCCCAGACGAGAAGGATCGGCCCCTGCGTGAAGCACGAGAGGGTAGGCGCCGCTCGAGTACTCTTCCATCGAACTGCTCCCCTCAATCGGGGTTTATTGAATCCCACGATGAACATGACTCCCATAGCCCCCGGATTCACGGTGCTCCCTGTTATGGAACGCAGCGACAAATTAACATCGAAGACGCATAGCGGGGGGTAGCATGGGCGGAGTTAGAAGCAGTGGCGTGGGCAGAATATACATCAGGGCGGGATCTGAGGAGATCGACCTCTCGGGCTCCGCCCGTGAAGTGAACGACGCATGGCTGAACATCACCAAACAGGACACTTGGCAGTCGACCCTCTCTAGAATACGCGTGGCTAGGCAGGAAGCCATCGAGAGTGCGCGCGAAGTCGCGATAAGGAGCGGCATACCGGAGCGCGGCTCGGCCTTCAGGCGCCTGATCGACACCTGTGGTATCGAGAAGAAGAGCAACGTGATTCTAGCCGCCATCCACTACCTCAGGTCCGTCGAAAAGGAGTCAGACACGCCTCCACGCGACCTGAGGAAACTAATCTCCCAGAGCAAGAAGTGGACGGAAGAGGACGTTTCGAAGTGGAACCTGTCGCTGTACATCAGCCGGATGCTAGAGGGGGGTTCGGATCAGTCACCCATGTTGGAATATCCCAAGGACATGCCCGAGAAGAATCGCTACGTCGTCTTGACTGACGCTGGTATCGACCACCTCGAGAAGATGTCGCTGTGAGTTGATACCGTGACAGAACCGCCGAAGGACTGGTCCTTCACATCACATATCGATGCCGACCTCAGGGGGGCCGAGTTGGCCGGTGCCGACCTTCGCAGGGCGGTGCTCGACGGATCTGACCTTGAGGCAGCGAACCTCTCAGGTGCGGACCTCCGAAATGCGTCATTGAGGGGTGCGAATCTGATGAAGGCGGCTCTAGACGGTGCTGACCTGCGTGGGGCTAGGATGGTCAAGGCGAAGCTATCGTTCTCCAACCTGCAAGGAGCGCGCCTCGACGGTGCTGACATGCGGGGAATCCGCGGCAAGTACGCGGTCTGGCGCGATGCGAACTGGTGGGATGCCAAGATGGATGACTCGCTTCGCAAGGCGCTCGCCAAGAATTGGCCGAGGCGGTAGTCACTGGGGTGCGAGTTTCGCGAGTCCCTCGCGCATCCAATCTGGGACTGGAATCTTCTGCTTGACGTCCTCCATGTCCACGCAGACGGTGACCTGGTCCGAGGTCCAGCACAGAACGTCGTCCTGGTTGCGGAACTCGTAGCGCCACGTCACCGAGGTGTTGCCGATGCGTGGCACGGTGATCGTGCAATGAACGGTGTCGCCGTAACTCAGCGGATGGAGGAACTGGGCATCGCTGTGAACCAGGGGGAAGCCAATCCTGTGCTCGTTCAGGATGACGTCGTAGTGCATCCCGCAGGAGTGCTCCCAGGATTCCTCGTAGAACCTGTGCGCTAAATCCCAGAACTGGGGGTAGTAGATGATGCCAGCCATGTCGATCATCGGGAAGTCGACCCGGCGCGCCGAGGTGAAGGTCATGCAGCCGGGTCGGGTATCAGGTGCTTGAACGCTGTGAGCGGAGTGGCGGACCCACCGCGATTCGAACACGGGTTTCCAGCTCCGGAGGCTGGAGTGATATCCAGGCTACACTATGGGTCCAGTGACGCGGCCAAGGACCTCACCTAATTGAATCGGTCGCTATGCTATGCGCTGAGTGCGGGGTGGCGGACCCACCGCGATTCGAACACGGGTTACGAGCTCCGCAAGCTCATGTGATATCCAGGCTACACTATGGGTCCAGCGCGTTTTCCACCGGCGGCCTCTGTTTAACCCCGACGGTATCGGGCGGCAATCACATGCTCAGCGGGAGCACGGTCTTCCACCTCGGCTCGGCCAGCTTCTTGGCGTTGGGGGCGATTCTGGTGTTCTTGATCTTGTGAGTCAGCACACCGTGCATGCCCTCGACCGCGAACTTGACGCGCAGCTCCAGCATGCGGTCTCGCTCGGCTACGTTCATCTGCTCAGAGTCCAGCACGATGCTGGTCGAGGCACCTTCGTCACCCTCGTTCCTCAGGCTCAGAGTGTTGCCCTCGATGTCTACTCTAGGGGAGAAGTCGTAGTCCTTCGGGTCGTTCATCCAGACCTCGGCATCGACGATCAGTCGTTTGCGCAGGGAGACCTTGGTTATCTCCATGGACTTGACCATGCATCGCCATCGGGGGCGAGTTCAAAGCCCTTCGCCAACGACCGCGAGCGCATCACACGCCAATCTCGCTGACCCTCGGAATCAGGATGACGAACTCGACCACGAGCTTCCAGTCGTTGCCCTGGTCCGGGTCGACACCGTCCACGGGCAGGTCCGGGTCGCATTGGTCTGCGGTTATCGTCCAATACCAGGTGCCTTGTCCGAAGCGCTCCCCGGGCTCGTTGAGCAGGTTCTCGACCAAGCCCTCTGACGAGTCTGCGGTGATGGTGTAGTCACTCTCGGGGTGCGAGTTCATGTCTCCCCTGTCGATGGATGCGCTCGCGTTCTCGGTGAGGTTGTCGTGGTGAGTCGATGCGAATATGCTCCAACCGGTCTCGGGGACGTTGAGTGAGAGGGTGAAGTTGTCCTCTGGCCACATGATCGGGAGTATGTCACGAGCGAGTATGAGGGTCGCGTTGACCTGTATCATCCTCGCACCCGCGCTAGGCTCGTGGCTGATTTCGTAACTCTGCCCCTGCTCGAGGTAGCCCGACCACTCGACCTCGATGTGCTGCTCCTCCCAGACCACGTTGAAGGTGCGTGATATGACCATCAGGCTCCACACCATAGTGTCCACGGCTCCCTTGTCATCGATTACCGAGACGGAGCCGGTGCGATTGCCCGAACTTTCAATCGTCAGGTCGACGAAAGCAGAAGTCGCATCGGCGTCGTTGGCCTGATCGCCATCGCCGTCCGAGTCCGAGCCCAGGTCGAAGTCCCAGATGAACTCGACAGTGCCTCCCTCGGGGTCAATCGAGCCGCTCGCGTCCAGCCTCGCCGTGTCCCCGGCCCGGATGTAGGTGGGCATCTCAAGCTCGATAGTGGGAGGGGAGTTCACGAAGATGGAAAGCGAAGCGGTATCGCTCTCACCGTTGTCATTGACCACCATGACCTCTGCTTCGTGGTAGCCTGCAATCTCATAGGTGTGGGCGACGATTCCCTGCTTGGTGTCTCGAGTCTCGCCGTCACCGAAATTCCAGCGGTATTCGTCAATGATGGTGGGGTCTGGAGTGGTCGAATCCCTAGCGTCGAAATTCACCGTCTCGCCGACGTTGATCTCCTGCCTGTCTGCACTGATTCGGGCGTTGGGCGTGGTGGAGCTGAGTCCCGAGCAGCCAACTAGGCTGGTTGCAAGCAGCATCACGATGGTTGCGCAGCACATCCCTCTGGGGCGCTTGGTCACAGAGACACTGCGATACTGACCGCTCATAGGGCTGTTGGAAATCGGCTCGGTGCTGCGAGGTTTACGATAGTTCATGGACGGTGCCACGCAGGGGTGGCCATGTCTGAAGGAATGCTGAGTGGTTATCGCGTTCTCGGATTCGACCTAGAGACCACGGGTTTCGACCACAGGTCGGACAGGATAGTGCAGTTCGCGCTGATCGGCAGTGATGTGGACGGGAGTCACATCAATCTGCAGTCGTTGGTCAACCCCAGAGTCCCCATCGATCCAAACACCACGCGGGTGCATGGCATCACCGACGATGACGTGAGGGGTGCGGGTGAGTTCAGTCAGCACGTGGCAGACATCGCGATGATGATGGAGGACTCCGTCATAGTCGGGCACAACGTCGTGCAGTTCGACTGGAGGTTCCTCGAGATGGAGTGCATGCGCGCGGGTGTGGAAACGCCGCGCCCGCGCGCCATCATCGACACGCTGGTTCTGGCGAGGAGGCTCGGCATACCCGGCCGGCACACGTTGGGGCACTTGTGCGAACGCTTCGGAATCGGAATGGACAGAAGCCACCAGGCCGACGTCGACGCGGGTGCGACCTTGCTGCTCCTGTGGAGGATCATGCAGGCTTATCCGAGGAAGTTCAAGGGGCCTGTCGACGACTTTCTCGACTCACTCTCGTATTGACTTGAGTAGCGGCGTCCACGGCAGGACCTCGCACCAGTCCCCCAAATGCACGATCTTGCCGTCGACTCGGACGCTTCCGAGGAAAATGGCTCCCTCGTAACCGGAGTCCATCAGTTCGCGCATCTGGTCGAGCGCCTGATCGCGAAGTATGGCACCGAAGCGATGGTCGGAATGGGCCAGTTCGCCCTCGTCGCCGAGGGGTGGCATGCGCTCGAACAGAGCAGCCCCCGACTCCCGGTCGAACCTGACTGCTCGCACAACCTCGTCGCGGAACATGCTGCCCGGCGAGAGGGTGCCGTCCCTGCGAGCAGCCCACCAGATTGGACACCAGGCCTTCCACTCGCAGAAGCCGCACTGCACATCCCCCGGGGTGCCCTCGAGAGGCTCCTCGGTGGGCCTCATGCCTTCCCAAGCTGCGAAGGCCTCGTCGAGGACCGAAGGTCCATCGGCTCGGTGGATGGTCTGGTTGGAGGAGTACCAGCCTTCGGCGTAAACCGGGGGGTGATCGGGATTGATTGCCTTCAGCAGGTCGCGGTAGAACCTGAGTTGGCGACTCACCTTCTCGTTGAGTTTCTGCTTCGGTGGGTTGCCGGTCTTCAGGTCGGCGACAATCCAGCCCTTCGAGTCGCCGTTCTCGTCGAGGTCGGCTACCAGTAGGTCCAAGCGACCCATTAGACGGCCGCACTCGGACACCAGTGTGCCTTCGTTGGCGAGGACGATGCTCTGGACCTGCTTCCACTGAGCCACGGAGACCTCGGAAAGGCCCACCTTGCCCATGTTGGACTTCGAGAAAAGGATGTTGAGTGCGCCGACGAGTCCATCGTGGGCCTTGGTGATCATCTCGTCCTTCCATCTAGGATGGCGGGGCGTGGCGAGGAAGATGTCGCGCTCGAGTGTCCAGTGACGGTCGAGAACTGCTTTGGCTGTGGGAGGGAGCCAACCGTCCTCGGAGTCGTCCTTGTCCGAGAGGTCGAGATTACAGAGGTCCTCGACCGAGTTGTGCACGGCAGTGCCCATGGCAGCCGGCATGCTGGCCTTGCGCGGCAGCCGTTGGCGGGACAGCCAGTACTTGCGTGGGCACTCCTCGAACCTATTCCACGAAGAGGGTGACAACTGATGAGCCTTGAAGCCGTCTTCCACCCTACTTCCCCTCCCTAGGGAGGGACCGGGTGTGACAACGGTTAACAGCATCGTAGGTACACTCCCCGTCGATGCCGGAGCCACCGAAGGTAGAGGTCGACCCTGATTTGAACGCCGCCGGCGCTCTGGTCGTCAGTTGCTTCCCGTCAATTGGCTTCGTCAGCAGCATCGTGGCGCATTACCTCGTCGACAAACTGGGCTTGGAAATGGTGGGCGGCGTCAGACACCCTAAGCTCCCCCCGGTCTGCCTAGTTCAGGATGGGAAGCCACTTCCTCCGATGAGATTCTACTCCGGCGAGCCGCTCTGCAACATGGAGCGCTGCGACAAGATCGTTCTGATTGCCTCCGAGATACAGGTCATTCCAGAGCTGAACCTGCCCCTCGCGACCACCCTGCTGGACTGGTGCTCGGAGAACGGCGTGGGCGCGATTATTCTAATCGACTCCTACGCCCAAGGAATCGGCCAACAGCACTCGATCTTCGACGATGACGAGTCTGAGGAGTCGATGCTCGGAATAGGCTCGACAGACGCCTCGCACGAGACTCTGGCCGGTCTCGGCGTGCCTCTGCTCAAGCAGGGGGTGGTCGGGGGCATCACCGGAGTGATGATGGGAGAGTGCAGAAGGAGAGAGATCGATGCCATGGCGATTCTAGCGGAATCGGACGGCGATATCGGCGGCAGCCTTCCTGACGCACGTGCGGCGGCTCGAATCATCGAGTGCTTGGACAACCTGCTGCCTGCGGTGCATCTTGACCCCGAGCCACTGTTGGCCGAGGCCCAGAGGATCGAAGGAGAGATCCGCGAGATGATGGCAGTGCACCTCAATCCGCCGAGTGAGAGCGGCGCTCCCAGTTCGATGTACGGCTAGAACTCCGCGAGCACCCTCTAGCGCTGCTCCGAGGGCTCAGGACCCAGCATCTCGGCGAGTTCGGCCTCGTTCAGGACACCGACGCCGAGCCTGTTCGCCTTTTCCAGCTTGGAGCCCGCTGATGCCCCTGCGACTAAGAAGTCCAACTTGCCTGAGACGGAGGAGACCACCTTGCCGCCCTCGGCCTTAATCGACAGAGCGATCTCCTTCCTGGGGCGGCTCAGGGTGCCTGTGATGCAGAAGGTCTGTCCCTGTAGCGGGCCTGCCTCCCGCTTGGGGGACTCCTCTGTGATATCGAGTTGCTCGCTCAGTTCCGCTACGATCTCGGAGCGCGTTGCGAGTCCCTCCAAGAGCAGTCGGGCTACCGTCTCGCCGACGCCTTCGATCGCGATGAGTCTGCTCATCGAAGGATTGTGCTTGTTCGGTTTGCCCGACTCGTCGACTCCCGGGTCCTCGTCCATCTTCGAGACCAGGTCCAGAAGCTCGTCGAGGCTGCCGGCCTCGGTTGCTATCACGGAAGCGAATTCAGGGCCTATCCTGGGAAGTCCGAGCGCTGCGATGAAGGTACTCAGTGGCATGCTCCTGCTGCCCTCCAGTTGGTCGATCACATTGCTCGCAGACTTCTCAGCCATCCTCTCGAGGCCCTCGATGTCCTCGCGCTCGAGCTTGTACAGATCGGCGAGCGTCGTCACGAGTCCTGTTTCACACATCTGCTCGGCCAGCTTCTCACCTACGCCGTCCATCTCTAGGTACCTGCACCAGTAGAGGATTGCTCTCTCGAGCCGTGATGGGCAGTCTAGGTTGGTGCAGCGGATGAAAGCGCCGTCCTCGATCAGTGTGGTCCCGCAGCGTGGGCACTCGGTCGGTACAGTCACCTCCATCCTCCTTGGTAGCAGTTCTGCGAAAGGGGTGCCGTCGGAGTGTCGCCTACCCTCCAGATCCGAGGCTGCTGCGGGTCCCAGAACCTCGATTATCTTCGGGATGACATCGCCCCTGCGAACCACTCTGACCTTGTCGCCGACCTGAATCCCCAGCCGTTCAACCTCCCCCCTGTTGTGCAGGGTGGTGTTCTCCACCGTTACTCCGGAAACCATCACCGGAGCGACTCTGGAGACGGGGGTCACGTTCCCCGTCCTGCCGGTCTGCCAGGCCACGTCCATCAGCACGGTCGTCGCTTCCTCGGGAGGGAACTTCCAGGCGAGAGCCCATCTCGGATGGTGAGCGGTCATACCGAGGAGCTCGCGCTTGTCGAGACGGTCCAACTTGACCACTATGCCATCGATCTCCCAATTCGCGCTCTCGCGCCTATCAGTCCATTTTTGGACTACCGAGAGGACAGCGGAGCAGGTGGAGTCGTCATCCGCACCGCCGGTGACTTCGTTGCCAGCGACCTCCACCCCTATGCTCTGCAGCCATGATATCACTTCCGAGTCGTATTCGAAAGCCGGCGGCTCGGGGCTGTCTGGGTGCCTCGAGGCACCAGCTGGGAACTCGGCTCCGTACGCGAGGAACACGAGGTCCTCGGCGCGCCCCTTGCCGGCCTCTGCGTGCTTCTGCCTGAGTGAGCCTGCCGCTAGGTTACGGGGGTTGGGTGCGATCTCGGCGTACTTCTCTCTGAAAGTGGCCAGGGGCATCACAGCCTCGCCGCGAACGTGGCAATCCCCGTCCCAGCCAATGGCCTCTGCGACGTTCGGTATCCTGCGGACGTTCGCGGTGATGTCCTCACCACGGGTCCCGCTACCGCGAGTCGCGGCCCTGATGAGGCGCCCCCGGCGATACTCGAGTGAGAGAGCGGAGCCGTCTACCTTAGGCTGGCAGACGAACCTCCTCCCTTGGGCCGTGGTCTCGGAGATGAAATGGGCTACCTCCTCCTCGGTGTTCGCCTTGTCGAGGCTGAGCATGGGAAACAGGTGATTCACCTTGACCGAGCCCGGAGGCGGGTCTGAGCCGACCCTCAGCAGTTGGGGGTGCTCGGGAGACAGGCTGCTCAGCTCATCCCACAGCTCGTCGAACTCTGCATCGGAGATCTCCGGGCTCGCCTCGTTGTAGTAGAGGTGTGAGTGATGTGATATCTGCCCGGCGAGCCACTCTACCAGAGCCTGCTCGCCGGCTTCGCTCGGCCGCTCCGCTACCATGGTAAGCGAAGTGGGCCCACACCCTTCAACCTGTGGTTTAGGAGCCCGTAGGGCTCCTACATTTCAAAAAATGGAAAGATCAGAAGCGAAAGTGGTGGGCCTGCCAGGATTTGAACCTGGGTCGCGCGGCCCCCAGCCGCGAAGTATAGGCCAAACTAACCTACAAGCCCTTGGGCCCTCGGAGCGAGACAGGAGACCGTCAAAGCCCTGTCGGAGCGGGGAATCAGAACTCTCTGGCTATGCTGAACGGGCCTATTTCATCAATGAGGTCGACATGGCCGACGAACATCCTGCGGCAGCAGTATCTCTCAATGCCGAGGTCATCGAGGACCTTCTGGGAATCCTCGCCATCAGCGACCGATTGCTTGTATTGCTCGTAGACGTGGGCGATGACCTTGCCACAACTCCAACACCTCACTGGAATCAACATATCCTCACTCACCTGTACGACTTCTGCCACTTCTTACGAGCACCGCGCCCCATTTGATGCTTGGGCTCCTTGCGGCGCGGGTCGTTCACGAGCAGACTGCGGTCGAAGCGCAGGTACTCGTCCCGGAGTTCCTCGTCATCGCCCTCGGCTCCGCCGTTCCACTTGACCAGCCCTCGGGCGATGGCGGTGCGAATGGCGTCGACCTGTCCCATCTGTCCGCCGCCTTCGACATTGACTGCGACATCGACGTCTGTGAGGCGGTTCATCGCCTCGGCGATCTGAACCGGCTCCAGTGCCTTGCGGCGAGCGAGTTCGGGCTCCATGATGTAAATCGGCTTGCTGTTGATGCGAACGCGCCCCTTGCCCTTGCGCACGGTGGCGCGGGCGATGGCCGTCTTGCGCTTGCCGCTCATGTTGACGGCGGTCTTCTTCTTCGGCTTCTTGGCCATCTTCACTCACCACCCCATCGACTCGCGTCGACGCCGAGTGAAGAACTAATCTCCCCGAGGCGGACGAACTTCAGCGGCAGGGGCCTCTCGATGCCTGAGGTGTCCCCCCAGGCGTGGCCCTCTGGCAGGTCGTCGCCGGAGAGGTTGACTGGCAGGCCTATCACGACCCTCAGGTCGCGCAGTGCCCCACGGCCGCTGCTGTTCTTCTGGTAAGGAAGCATTCCGCGGACGGTTCTCTTGAGAATCTGGTCCGGCATTCTCGGGAAGAAGGGTCCCTTCCTCGGGTGGTTGAGCTTGTACTTGAAGTCGTAATCGGCCAATACCTTGGTCTTCGGCCCGGAGACTACGGCGTGCTCCGCGTTGTAGATGATTACGCGCTGCTCTCGGCCGGACTTGCGGGCCACCATGAGTTGCTTGGCCACGTGGCTCGCGAGGCGTCCGAGGATCTTGTCCTTGGCATCATAGACCAGCGTTCCAGCTTCAGCCAAGTATCCTCACCCCCTTGCCCTTGGGATTCTCGTCCATCAATTCGCGGATCGTCATGACTCGCCCACCGGCTGCCTCTATCTTTGAGCGGGCGCCGGCACTGACCCTGTAGGCTGCGACGCTCGGTTTGCCGACGACATCACCGCTGCCTAGCAACTTCCCGGGAACTAGTACGAAGTCCTCGTTCGCGGCGTGACGCGACAGACGGCTCAGGTTAGGTTCAGCCCAGTTGCTGTGGCTCGACTCGAGCCGCATAGCAACGTCTCGCCACAGCGCAGAACCAGTCGATCTGCTCTGGTCCTTGAGTTCACCGATTAGAGTGACAAGGGCCTGATTGGTCTTTCTCTTGTTCTTAGTCATATGACTCCCTCGGCGTTACTCGGGTAGCGCGGCCACCCGAGGCGGTGTTATCAATGCTACGGGGCGCCCCGAAGGGGCGAATCACTGCGGTGGGAGGATGCAGGGAAGTGCCCTCCCATCAGGATGGGTCCGATTCAGATTCGGAAGCCATCGTCCGGGCTGTCCTCGTCGATGCCTGCAATCCTGGTCAGGCCCTCCGAGTCAACGAACTCTCCGGCCTTAATCACGGCGCCGTACAGGGTCGACTCGTCAACGTACGACCTGCTCAGCATGCTGTCGCCCAGAGCAGCGGTCAGGTGGTTGACGATTGCCTGCAGAGCGACGATGGCCCTGTCACGCTGGTCCGCACCTATCTCATGGTCGGAGTAGCGCGCCTCCTCGAATATCGAGAAGAGTTCGCCGAGGTCCTCGGGCGGAGCGATTCCGCCCAGCATCGAGTTGATTGCGTCCTCGAACTCTCGAGTGGTCTCGTAGACCTTCTTCATGGCGCCTCTGGACCTGAAGAACCTCACCAGGTCCTTGTAGCAGTTGAAGATGGTCTGGACGTAGTCGTTCGAGGCCTTGAGCGACATCAGCGAGTCCGTCAGTATCCCGCGGATGATCTCGATGCGCCGGCGCTCGGTGTAGTTGCGGTACATGATGACGCCGATGAGGGCGGTGAAAGCCAGGGCGACTCCCAAGACAATCATCACACGCATGGTGAAGAAACTCTGCCTCTGAGTGACAATGGGCTCTCCGAGGAAGATGATCGGGGTGCTGTTGAGGAACTCCTCTTGGAAGAACGACGACTCTTGGAAGTGCACCAGTACCCGCCATCTGCCGCTCTGCGCGCAGGGGCCTCCTGCATCGCACTCGATTTCGCCAGGTATGTCCTCGCCCGAGTACTCGTAACTGAAGTTGGCAGTTCCCTGCTCGTTGGTCACGGCGTACTCGACATCGTTGGTCACCCAGCCTGTGCCGTTCCAGTACTGGAAGGTGAATATCACCGTCTCGCCCTCGACCGACAGGTCCAGACGGTCCCTCAGGATCGAAACCGCGCCGGTGATCGAGTCACCTGGCCGGTAGCCCACAGAACTGGCCCAGTGGTCCTTCAGCAGGATGTCGACGCGGCTGCGCACGAGCACCTCGATGTCCATGAACGAGCCGTTGACCACTGGCGTGGTCTCGGCGCGGCAGCCTCCGGGCAGCTCCTTGTTGGGCTCGTAGGCCACGCGCACCGTCCTGAAGCCTTCCAGTTGTTCGCCGTTGGGCTCGACCCCTCGCCGGCTCGGGTTGTCCTCGGGGTCGCCCGAGAACCACCCGACCTCACCTGTGCCATCCATCGTGAACGTAGTGGCGATCGGGCGCGTGTTAGTCATGGGGTCGAGGTAAATGTTCAGGCACTTGCCGCCAATCGGGTTGCCGTTGGTCTGGGTCAGCAAGGCGTTGATGTGGAAGGACTCCTTGAGGTACAGGACCGGGAAGATCGAGCCGTTTGCGAAGGAGTAGGTGTCCACATCGGTTCGGAACGGACCTACCTCCTGGATCAGCATGGTGGAGTTCGAGAACACCGGGAAGATCTTGGTGATGTTCGTTGCTCTGTAACGCCAGTTGTCGAGACTCTCGTACGGGTCGTACGATATCGTCACCATGGCCTGTCCCGCTTCGACACCGGAGAGCGGGCAGATGATCTCGAAGAATCCGTCGCCATTGGTGGTTCCGGGTATGCAGACCTGGCTGCCCATGTCCATGTTGAGCATCTGGTATTCGACTCGGATGGCCCTGTAAGACAGGTTGCTGCCCAGCTCGTCGAGCAGCTGCCCGGTGACCATCATCGGCTTCTCGATTGGCTGACCCGTGGTTGGGTCAATCTCGGATGTGTAGACGATTTGGTCGTCCACGACCAAGTTGGTGCGGCCTATGAGGTAGAATCCCTGCGCGTTGAACTGCAGCACCTTGCGATAGTGCTCGCTGTTGATTATCTGGGTACACGGGTCCCACGCCCCGGAAGTCCGCAGCATGTCGTCATCCAGGAGTTCGCATCCCTCGTGGGGCAGGTTCTCCCCAAATCTCAGAATCACGTTGACCGGTCCGAAGCCGTCCGGCAGGAAGGACTCGGGGTCGTCACGCAACAACTGCGGGTCGAGCGTGATGTCGTGGTGTATCGAGCCGGCGCTCGGACACGTCGCCTCGACTATCTGACGATGGGTGCGGTCCTCGAAGTCGGTGCCCTCGAAGATGATGAGCACCTCACCACCGTTCTCACCGCAGCCGTCCAAGGCCTGGCCCGGGTCGAACACTGTGGGGTTCGGGGTCCGGTTGTCATCGGTCACTTGGGCCGAGAACTCCCAGATGTCACCGCTCGACATGGAGCCCGAGGTCGCGCTCTGCAGCGAGATCAGCGTCCTCGAGACAACCCACAGGTAGATCTCGGAGGAGCTGCCTTGGTGGAAGGGGTCTCCCGGGTACGAGTAACTCAGAGTGAAGTTGCCCAGATCGTGCAGCTCGCCGATGGTCAGGTTGACCGCGAACACGCCATTGTGGTCGGTGACGGTGATGTCGCTGGTACCATCCGCCGACCAGGTGTAATTGACCGGGGCGTCGCGCACCGGTTGGTACGCGTTGTCGATTAGCCGCGCCTCGATGGTCGTGTTCTGACCGCGATAGAGACGCGGGATGTTGTTTAGCTGGAAGTCGGTGGTCCCGATCACTGAGACGTTGACGTATGCTCCTGTCGGAGCCAGCACTGATGTCTGGTTTCCAGTGAAGTAGTAGTTCGAGTTGGTGAAGTCGGCCCGGATGCCGAAGACGCCGGCGGCGTACTGCGAGTACCAGGTCCAGTTGTAGTCGAACCGTGCCTCGCCGTTGACCATCTGAGGCACTCGGGCGTAACCGGTCTCGGAGGAGCCGGCGAAAACGCCGTTGTGGTCGATGTCGACCTGCAGGGCCATCGGGTCGTGCGGCCAAGCGGTCATCGTGCGGTTCCACACGGTGCCGATGACACGGTACGTCTCACCTGTGAACATCTCCGGGACGATCTCACAGCGCACATCGCTGTTAGGATCCAACGGGTTGACAGGCCCGCACGGTGGCACGTTGAAGTCGCCTCCGTTCTGCATGGAGATGAACCAGTGTGTGCCGTTGGAGCTGATGAACGGCCTGAGCCGGGCTGCCTCGCCAGTCAGGCCGGCTGGTGACCCGTCCCAAAGCATCGCGTACGGCTTGCCGAGGCTGACGTCTGTGTAGTCGAGACCGGCATTGACCAGCGATGGTCCGTGGAACATGGCTCGCCACGCTCCGAAGGAGGAGCCTGTGAACTGCGTGCTGTCCCAGAAGTAGACCGGGCGGGTGGACGGCGTGATGATGTCCGCCTCAACGTACATCCGATGCATGGAGCGGATGCCGAAGCTGTCGGTCCTCTCTCCCTCGAGGAAAGGCCAGGGCCATTCGGCGCCCAAGTCGGGACGGGAGAAGCCGACGAAGGCGTAGTCTCCGGTCGGCAGGCTCGTGTTAGTGTAGTTGTAGCGGCCTAACACGCTGTGGGTCTTGGAGAAGTTGTCCCAGACGATCTCCTCGTAGCCACCAGGCACCTTGGCCGGCCCGTTGTCCATCGACGAGTTCCATTGGACCTGCTTCCAGACTCCCTGAGTGCCACTGCTCTGGACGAAGGTGAGTGATACCCATCCACCGGAATCGGCTCTGTAGCCGTAGCCGTAGCCGTCGAACACGGTTGGGTGGGTGGTGTTGCCGAAGAGGCCTCCGCTGATGGTGAACGAGACCGGGGCGTGAGACAGTCTGTTGCCGAAGATGCCGCGCTCCCAGTCAGCCGTGTAGTGGACCTTGTAATCTACGAAGAGCGGTTGCTCGTCGCTTCGGAAGTAGGTCCACGCGACGTAGTCGATGGTGGTGTTGGCACGGACTTCGACAGGCACTGGCTCCGTCGACGCGCCGTCGTGGACGAACATCTCGGTCACTTCAGCGTACACGATGTATGTCGTGTTGTCACCGACGTGTATGTCCTCGGGGAACAGGAACTGCCCGACCACGAAGACCCCATCCTGATTCGTCAGCACGTCGATGGTCTCGACAGCTGAGGTACCGTTCCTCGCCCATTCGATGTGCACTTGCACGGGGAGGTCCGAGGCTGGTGTGAACACCCCTTGCTCGGGGTCGAGCCAGTTCACGGTCCCGTTGAATCTGGCAGCGTACCGATTGTCCAGCCAGAGGATAGGCGGGACGGTCAAGGAGATTCTAGTCGGAATCTTGTCATCCTCGTCGAGGATGCAGTCGTTGTCGTGGTCCCAGTCGCTGGACTCTGCTCCGTTGGTGCAGTTGTCCGAGGTCCAGCCCTCCTCGAGGTGGTCCCAGTCGAGGTCGGTGCGGTTGTCGGTGTCATCGTCCTGATCGATCGCATCCGGGCCGGTGTTGGGGTCGGATGGGTCGGCAATGCCCTCACCGCCACCGAAGTCGTCGTGGTCCCATGGGTTGGTCGACTGGCTTTCGAACCTCGAGGGCCACAGCATGATCTCGTCCTCGTCCAACATGCCATCAGAGTCGTCGTCGAGGTCGACGTCGTCCCTCAGTCCGTCGTTGTCGTGATCCCAAGGGGTAATCCACGGTGTCGCAGAGGCTAGTTCAAGGACATTGACGATGCCGTCGCCGTCCCAGTCGTCATCGGCCCAATCGAGGACGCCGTCGTTGTCGTGGTCCCACGGGGACTGCTCTTCACCGACGAAGCACAGGAGCTCCTGCTGCTCGTCATCGAGGCCGTTATTGTCGTCGTCGGGGTCCTCCCCGTCGGGCACGCCGTCATTGTCGTTGTCGACGTCGTAGTACTTCGGATGCAGCATGGCCTGTCCTAGTACGCCCTTGTCCCAGACCGCCTGATACCAGCCGTCTCCGTCGGGGTCGGTGTCGGTACCGTCATCGTCGCCATCTTCGCAATTGAAGCCGATGAAGAACGCTCCCGGAGGCTCGGTGTTTGCGTCGTCGTCCCAGTCGTCGTTGCTGTCGACCTCGAAGTAGTCCCAGATGCCGTCGTTGTCGTCGTCGATGTCCCAATGGTCGTAAATGCCATCGAAGTCGTCATCTAGGTCAGCAGTGTCATTGAACATGCACTGCGGTTCCATATTGCCCGCGACGGGGGCGCCGCAGTCGTCGTCCGGGTCGACGTCGTTGTTCAACAGGTCGGCTCGCTCGTCGGGGAACATGTTTCCGTTGCCGTCGGAGTTCCAGGAGAACAGGCCGTAGTTGATGCCGACGTAGGCAATCCAGAGGTCGCGGTTGTCCTTGATCTGGTTGTAGGTGACAGCAGAGCTGGGGCCGATGTCCTGATTGCCGAAGAAGTCGAACCAGAAGCAGTTCTTGTTGCAGGTCCACTGCCCCTGCGAATTGCTCCCGTTGTAAGCGCCTTCGTCGTGCTCCGGATCGGGTCTGGTGCTGTAAGGGGAGGTGTAGATGTTCTGCTGGGTCTGGGTAGCCCTCTGGAGAGGCCAACCGTACAGCCAGGCGTAATCGAGGCCGCATGCGTGATCGGACAGTGCAATCTGATAGACGACTAGCATTAATGTGGAGCCGCAGGTCCCATCGTCGAAGGAGCCCCCCATCTTGATGTCGTCCACATCGAGGACTCCGTCATTGCCCTCGTCCTGGTCCCACCAGTCAGGCAGGCCGTCTCCGTCTTGGTCGACGTCTATGCCGTTGACTAAGGAGTCGCCATCCATGTCGATGTCGAAGTAGTTGCCACCGTTGTATGGACTCCACTTCATGATGACGTACCAGTACATCTCGGGCACCTTGCCGGTTACCACACCGGTGGCGTCGTTGACGTAGCCGTTGTAGTCGAGGACGAAATTATTCTCCAGATTGAACGGATTGAACATCCAACTCTGGTTCCAGTAGAAAGTGTGCACCGTGTCATCAGCGTACATGTCACTGTCGTCGGAGCCGTCGATGGGATCGCCGTCTCCGTGTGAGTAGTAGTAGCTGCTGAACGGGTCGGTGCTGTCTGAGTCGACTATCCCGCAGTTGCCGTCATCCGGGTCGTAGTAGTCGGGGATGCCGTCGTTGTCGTCGTCCCAGTCCACATCATTCGGCAGGCCGTCACCGTCGATGTCGGTGTCGATGTCGTTGGGACCGTCGTCGCGGTACATGGAGCCGTTCAGCTGGTGGAGGTCGTTGTCGTCGTCGAAGTCGCAATCGGGGTCGAGGTCGAGCCAGTCGAGGATGCCATCGTTGTCGTCGTCGACGTCCTCCCAGTTGTTGATCCCATCACCGTCCCAGTCGTTGTTGCCAGTGTACGATTTGCGCATCAGCACGCAGTTCTCGTGCGAGTTGACCGGGTTCGGGTTGTCTACGCTCGGGCAGTTCCAAGTCTGTACCTCGTCCCAAGTCGATATCATGAATGGGTCCTCCTCGTTCCCCAAGCCATCGTTGTCGAGGTCGAATGAGATGTCGCTGGCGTCGAAGGCGGGTCCACCGAGTGGATTGTCTGGGAGAGCAGTTCCCCCCATGTCAGGGTCCAACCAGTCCCAGACCAAGTCGTAATCTTGGTCTATGGGGCGGTACCGGTCATCGTCGAGGTCTCGGTCGTAATCCATCTCGCAGTCGATGCCGGGGACCTCTATTCTGGTGTAGGGAATCGGATAGTCGCCTACGCCGTCGTTGTTGGTGTCGATCTGATGGCAGGTGTCCGGGATGCCGTCGTTGTCGTCGTCGACGTCGTACATGTCCAACAGGCCGTCGTTGTCGTCGTCGGTGTCGGCTGAGTCAGGCGTGCCGTCGTTGTCGTTGTCGGGGTCGAGGAAGTTAGGGATCCCGTCACCGTCGAGGTCGCCGTCGATAATCATGGTGAAGCTCTGGTTTCGCGGGTGCCACATGGTCTCGCGCTGCACGTAGTCGACGCCGCCGACGAAGTGCGAGTAGACATTAGCCGTCGTCCCCGAGGATGTGACGACCACTTGGCCGGTCATCGTGGGGTGTAGCAGACAGGAGTAGTTGTAAGTCCCAGCAGTGGTGAATGTGTAGCTGAAGGTGCCACCGGGCGAAATCGGGTTGCTGTCGAAGGTCGTGCCGGAGTGGGTGACCGTATGATCGACGGTGTCGGTGTTGGTCCATACCACGGTGTCGCCTGCGTTGATGTTCAATGTACTCGAGATGTAGCCCCCACTCACGATGTTGACGTTGTGAGTAGTGGCTCCTGCGGACCACACCACCCAGCCCTCCCAAAGGGGAGCCGTGGCAGTGATGTTGCCGGTCTTCGTGGCGTCCCACGGGTGCTCGTCCCACAGGTCAGCCACGCCATCATTGTCATCATCGAGGTCGAAGTAGTCCTGCAAGCCATCGCCGTCGAAGTCGCAGGGCCACTTGAACTGGTCAATCCGACCGTCGTTGTCGTCGTCCTCGTCGTAGGAGCCGCGGCCGGTGCCGTCGGTGTCCTCATCGGTTATCCCGTCGTTGTCGTGGTCCATCGGGTTCTGGTCGACGAGGTAGCCGGTGCCGACAGGAGTCCCGGTCCACGGGTGGACGGTGGAGGGTTCGACGTAGCGGTCGGCGCTGACGTTTCGCGGGTCGGTGCCCTGCGAGTAGTCGATCGGCCCCTCGAGGATGCCATCACTGTCGTCGTCCCAGTCGAACTCGTCGAGGATGCCGTCGTTATCGTGGTCGAACGGGTCGGTGCCGTAGCAGCCGTCGAAGCGCTCGAGGAGGTCGTTGATTCCGTCGTTGTCGTCATCGAGGTCATTCAGGTCGTCGATACCGTCGTTGTCGTGGTCCTGGGTCCGAGTCTGCTCGATGAAGAAACCGTATCCGGCATCGAGGTTGAGGATGGAGGGGTCCGATACCTTGCCGAAGAACGAAGCGGGGTCGTGGTACCTTGGATCGGTGAAACTGACTTGGTCCCACGCGAACCCCGCTGCTGGCTGACCCTGGGAGTCTCCTGACATTGGTCCCGAAGCCTGGTTCATCTGCTGGTATGCCGTCCTCTGAGGCACGGCACCCCATTCGGATTCCTCGGGATCCTCTCTCTCGAAATCCTGGAAGCTGTACATCTGCGCGCTCATCAGCATGAGCAGTGCCATCGCTATCGCAGAGTTGTTCTTCCTTCTGTCTCTCATCGTTCTAGTGCTTGTCTCGTCCATCGTGCCGACCACCGAAGTGGCCCGTCAAATTCGCCCCGCTTATCAACAGAACCCCCCGCGCGTGCGCAAGCGTATCATCAGCGCTATCCGGGTATCATAGGCCGCTTGGTGCCCGGCCACCGACTTGAGCGGTTCGCAAAGCATCAAGAAAGTTGGCTGTGGCGGGGTTAGTGATAGAGATGGGGTGGTGGCCGTTCAAGCGCAGGGAGAAGCCCCTCGTCGAAGACCCACACATGCGAGGCGCCCGGATGTGGATCCAGGACCTCAGGGATGTCTGCGAGCGTTGCTTCGACGATTCCGCTGAGGGTCATCGCCAAGTCAGGCAAATTCAGGCAGAGTGGGCCGAGTCTCACGGCAAGGGAGAGGTTGACGAGTCGCTGCTGGAAGGTCTGGACCGCAGAGCGTTCAGGCTATTGCGAGCCGATGCTGACGAGTGGTTGAAGTGGCTCGACGACGAGGACTTCTGGAAGCCGGGATGGCGTGACGAACCAAGGGAGGAGTGATTCCCATGTGGTTCTGGATCGCGCTCTTCATCGCCCTCGGCGTCATCACCTTGTACTATTCTCGTCATCAGCCATTCCCAGAGATCAGCGGCAGGTTCGCTGCTGTCCTGATCATAATCGGCATCGTCCTCTGGATCTCGACCACGGCACCTCGTCCGACCACCGAGTCGGTCCCGGCAATCGTAGCCGCGTTCATCGGTGGCGTAGCCGTGGTCATCGGGGTCATCCACATGGCTGTTCTTCGCGACGACGTCGTGGTCGCGCCCTTCGGAGGAATCCTGCTGTGCATGGGCGCAATCAGCCTCATGGGCGATATGTGGGCAGACATGGGCCAGACGGAGCAGATCGGATCATTCACTGTGGCCTCGATCCTGGTCCTGTTGGAGATCTACTTGGTTTTCAGAGGCCTCGTGGTCGGTGTCCAAGCCATCTCATGGTCGAAATCGGGTCTGAGACAAGTTCGGCGTGGCCTGATTCACGGCCCGAATGGAGCCATCTCGCACTTCGAGCGTTCGTGGGACATGGAGAATCCCTGGATCAACGCGATGAGCCACGCCGCTCTCGCACTGATTCACCGCCATGCGGGCAACCAGGAGGAGGAGCGCGAGCACATTCTCGAACTGGAGAAGGCAGGCGGCTGGGAATCCGTCGACGAAGCGTGGATCGGTGCCATGGAAAAGGCGCTGGGTCAAACGAAGCCGACCTCACTTCGGGACGATTGATAGCACCGAACCTAATCGGAGAATCAGCATGGTTAGAATAACCAAGGTCCACACCGGAGCCGGCGACACGGGCCAGACCCGTCTGCTCGATGGGACCAAGGTCGGCAAGGAGCATCCCCGAGTGAGGCTCTTTGGGACCATTGACGAGGTCAACTCGCAAATCGGCGTCGTCAGAATGGAGCTCAACCGGATGCCAAGCATCTCGCTCGAGGTCCGCAACGCCGCGGATGAAGCGATGGGCGGGGTCCAGCAGGAGCTCTTCGACATCGGTGGGGAGTGCTCCTGCACGCCTGGCAGGCTGCCTGAGCAGATGGTTCTCATCGGCTCTGACGCATGCGACAGGCTGGTCGCAGAGATGGACATTTGGCTGGAGAATCTCGAGCCATTGGAGTCATTCATCATGCCCACAGGATCCCCGCCGGTAGCGACTCTCCACGTGGCCCGCACAGTGGCACGCCGAGCCGAGCGGCACGCCTGTTCGATGCGTGAGATGGACGGAGATGAGGCGATACGGGCAGAGGTCGTTTCCTATCTCAACAGGCTCTCGGACTGGATGTTCGTCCTCGGGCGCTGGATTTCCTCCCACACAGGGGAGGAAGAGGTCCTATGGACCCCTCTGGGCAAGCGCGAGGAGTGATCAAATCGACCTTCCGACTGACCTCAGGTGGTCCCTCGCCGAGCGCAGGAGGTCCTTCTCCTGGTCGAAGGTCAGTTGGGCCTCGGCCCCTTCGAAGTCCAGCCACAGGTAGTTGGTGTGCTCCTTGGAGAGGGTGACATCCAACTCATTCGTCTCAGCGAGGTACCAGTAGACCTGCTTGGGAATCTCCCTGCCCTTCCTCCGGAAGGTGTAGTGAGTGCGCGACCCCCACGAGTCGTCAATCGCCACCCCGTTAATGCCAGTCTCCTCGGCGAGCTCGCGCGAGGCCGTGATGTGATGGTTGGTCTCACCGGCCTCGACGTGCCCCTTCGGGAAGCTCCAGTGGCCTTGTGGATATTGCAGTAGAAGGACGCTGTCGTAGTTGACGAGGACGAAGCCGCACGAAGTCTCCATGGGATTCGCAAAGGGGCCATGCATATCTCAATTGCCACTAGGGCGCCCATCGGATCCTGATGAGTTCGCCGCATTCGACTGCGAAAGCACAATGGGGGGGTGGCTAGGGCTGGTGCGGAGATGGAGCGCGAAGCGCTGGCACTGGATATTCGCAGGATAGTCACTGACAGCGACCTCGACGGAGTCGTCACCGCAGCGATACTGAGGCGCTGGTGGCCTGAGGCCGAGGTGGTCTTCGGCCACCCAGGTGAATTGCGAGCCGGGCTGCTAGACGGGCAAATCGACAGGCACACCGCAATCTGCGATTTGCCCCGACACCCCGATTGCGGTCTGAGCATCGATCACCACCAGTCCAATGCTCCAAGTGAGGGCGATGACCATGGTGTCGTCATCATTTGGAGGGAGGCCCCGTCAGCGGCTCGCATCGCGTACGACCTGCTTGAGGGAGAAGTGGACCTCGGTGACCTCGAGGATATGCTGGTCTGGGTGGACAAACTGGACGGAGGCGGGATCAACCGCGAGGAGTTCCTCTCCGACCACCCGGTAATCTGGCTGGGACGGGTAATTGATATCGAGTCGGGTATTGCAAATCACATACTCGAAGCCTTGCAGCACGGCGTTTCAGTCGATGAGATACTGAGTGATACAGTCGTTGAGCCCGCACTTGAGAAAAGGCGGGCGAAGCAGGCCGAGTTGGATTCGGTCATCGCCGAGAACACCTATGTCGTGGACCGTCTAGCAATCGTCAGGTTGGAGAACCGGGATGTTCGCTCCAACGGCTATCATGTGACTGCGCTCGTCGGCGACGACTGCGATGCCTGCATAGTGGTCCACGGAGATGTCGGTGCTTCCTTCGGAGAAGAGGGTCGATACCCTGTCTCGGCATCGTTCTACACCAACTCATTCCTGCACACCTCCGGCGGGATATACGACCTGACGAGGCTCGCCACGAGGTTCGACCTCGACGGCGGAGGACACGCCAATGCATGTGGCTGCAGGATTCGGGCGCTGGAGGAAGGCGGCAGCGTGGAGCGGCCGGTGGAGCACGGGGACATCGAGACGAATCTGGAGGTCTGGCTCGAGATGTGGGCGGAGCGTTGATCAAAGGATCGCGAGTAGGTAGAGGAAGCCCAAGAAAGCGTGGATGAAGACCAGTGTCATCATCAGATCGCTGATTTTACCGTGCATCTCCTTGCTGCGTGCGAACGACTGACCCTCGGCCTTCTGGTTACGGGTCTTGCGTCCCATTCTCCAGAGGTTCAGCATCAGGGCGAGGCCGAGCAACCCCGCCCAGCCGTGGAAGTGCCCCGGAACGAGGTAGGCGGTGGCATCGACGCCGTCGAACTGGGCTCTGGCTAACTGCGCAGTGAATGCCAGTGCTATCACCCCCAAGACAGCTGCCATCATCCGGTCACCAGTGACTTGGTGTGACTCCAGTGCAGCGGACCTCTCCGCCCCCTTCAGCAAACGTCCCTCCTTCCTCCAGCGGCGCTGCTTGGCAAACAGCCATATCAGTGTCAGCGCTGCAATCGGGTGTAGCAGCATCACGGCCGTGCGAGCGATTTCCACAGCCGGTGCTGCGGCTGTGAAGCCTTGAGTTCTCGCCCCCCGCGCCTTGCAGAGCAAGGCGATGTGTTGATGTATGGAAGTGCATGGACCCGACCTACCGAGGGGTCCGATGGAGGATTATCTTCACGAGTGTCTCGAGTTCCTTCAGAGAGCCGGTGACGATTTCGGCAGGCGCCGGAAGGAGGTGCGGGATTCTCGAGTTTGGTCCCTGCTGCCACTCGAATGGAAGGCGTTGGCCTTCCTAGCCGCGACCAAGGCGGCGCCCGAGGCGATTGGTATCGAGGTTCCCTCTGGTCCTAGCGGTGCGACAAGCAGACGCCGCCCTAGGCTCGGCCGACGCGGCGGCAGGGGGAAGATCAGGAGCATGGAGGACCGATTAGCAACCCCCGCCGAGGCCCTGTGCTCAAGCGAGCCGCCCGCATACAAACTCGCTGTGCTGGCAGCTCAGAAGCAGCGGATGGGCGCGTCGTGGGATTCATCGTGGGATGGTGAAATGGTCTCTCTCCGATCAGAATGCGAGCAGGGTATCCACCCTGTATGGGAGCGGTTGGCCAGAGAGGCGCCTCTACTTGCAGAGATGGGGCGCTTCCCAGTAGTCGAGCCAGAAGTCGTCGTCGTCGACTCCACGGACTGGGTCCAAGCGGCCCGCTTCGACCCGCTTGACCACAATGAGCTCAAGATGTGGCTCTCGTTGGATTTGCCGTTCAAGACCAGTTCCGAGCAAGCTTCGGTCCTGCAGAGCATCAAACGCGACCTCTCGGGGGGTCGAGTGAGGCCTGATCGATGGCTCAGCTCTATGCTACCATCGCTGAGGGGACTCCGGGAGGAGGGGGCTCTTCTGGAGGGAATCCTGCTAGCATCCGCCTCGAGCGACGAAGCTCTAGGAGTTTTTGACGTACTGGAGGGCGGCGCATTGGGAGAACTGTCCGGCAGGCACTCCATGCTAATCAGAATCCGCTCTGGGGACCTCTCTGACTGGGAGGCCTGCGCCAAGCGAAGCGGGGACGGTAGCTTGTCTAGGGCACTCAGAGTCGCAGCCTGGCGGCGCGTCGAAGACTCTGGAGCCGAGTTATCGGTGCAAGACCTGCTCGCAGGATCCGCGGTCCTCGCCGAAGTGGGTGAGGTGATACCGGAAGCGCTGAAGTGGAGCCTCGCCTCGAGCCTGGTTTCAGAAGGCAAGGCCAGCGAAGCGCTTCAGCACATCGAGAAGCTTGGCATCGAGGGGTCCTTGCAAGTCTCCACGGCTTTGGACATCCTCGCGACGGTAGACTCGGAGGCTCTCGGGGATTCCGTCACCGAGGCGGTGACCACCATGGACGGGGATGGAGCCCTCCTCGTGATGAGGCATGATGGCGTCCCAATTCGAATCAGACTGCAGGCCGCTAGGAGGCTCTCCGAAATGGACTCCATCAGGCACACCGACGAGATACTCAACATGTTCACTAGTGCGGCTGACATCGGTGGTCTGGTTGGCGTTCTCAAGGAAGACCCGTCACTCGCTCGTGCTTACCCTCATCGGGTCCTGCTGGCTTGGCACCTGATAAGTGGGAAGGACGCCATCGGCTCCAAGGATGATCTGTCAGCGCTGCGAAAGTCAGCGCTGATGTCGATCGAGGGCTCCGTCGACGACGGAATCCTCTCGGATGCCTCTATCGCCCTGATCTCCCTGCTAGACGGAATCCCGCAAGACATCGAATCGGTGCATAAGAAACTCGACTCGGACGGACTCAGGGCTCTCAACGAGGTCAGGCGGGCCCTGTCTCCCGAAGGTGACGGGGTCGTCAGAGAGGCTAGAATAGAGGATCTGAGACATTCCATCGAAATCGCCGAACTCACCCGTCTGGAGAGTAGGCTGTTCGACGCTCTCATCGATGCGCTGCTACTGAACCGCGCTGCGATGGACCTGCAGAGTGGAGTTGGGGAGCGCGAGGAGAGCGCGGCTGAGTCCTTGGGTCGTCTCTGTGGTCGCAAAGACTCGTCGATGCGCATCATCGGTGGCGCGACCAATCTGGTTATCGAGCACAATGTAGGAGTCGGGCCTCTGGAGAAGTGGTATAGCAACCACGACAGGTCAGGGGCGGAGTTTCAGATAGTCAGGGCCGCCATCCTGCGAGGCAACGACGATCGTATGAACGCGGCCCGGGCCTACAAAGATGCTGCGATGAAACTACGCTTGGACTTTGAGCGCTCGGCTCTGATACTGCGCAAGTCGCTCATCGAGTTCGCTCACGCCGCGGGGTGGAGGGAAGCGGTGGCCCTAATCGATGGCCATCCTGTTCTCTCAAGCTCCGTCACGAACCGATTCAAACTCTACCTCAGAATCTGCAGGGACCACGAAGAAGGCAAGAAGGAGGCTGCCAGCAGTCGCCTGATAGAGTTCGCCGCTCGAGAGGAGGAGCGTACGAGGAACGGCGCTGGGAACGGAGTCAAGGCGAGGCGCCTCGAGGCTCTGGAGACCCTGCAGAGGTATCCCGACGAGCATGGCCTCCCCATGGACCCGTTCCAAGGAAGAGTCAGGGCCGCTCTTCAGGAGCTGAGGAGCTCCGAGACTAGTCGTCAATCCGATTTGGAGAGGAGGTTCCTGATTGAGATGAGGGGGGAGAAGGACACTCGGGAAATCACACTCATCTGCATGGAAGTCACAGAGGATGACCCGCTTCGTGGACTCTGGATGTTAGAGAAGGCCATCGAATCTGGCAGTCTCAATGCCAAGCAGAAGAATACTCTGAAGAGGACCCAACGAGCTCTCTTCGGAAGCCACAGCGGAACCATACCGGTCAAGGACAGGAGGACGCTGAGGAACCTGTCCCTCAGACCGCTGATACTGGTCGATACCAACATTCTGATCGGGGCGCTGAAAGACGACCTGCTGATGGAGATATCAGTGGATAGCCTAGGAAGTCTGGACTGGACGGTGGAGAGGGCCTTCCACTGGATGCTGAGACGCAGGAGAGGGGAAGGTCGTGTTCATCTTCACATACCGCCTGCCGCCAAGGGCGAGTTCCTGCATCGGGCGAAGAGCCCGGACTCCGTCTTGGGACTGTTCGATGACGTGTACATCGACAAGGGCATGTGGGGTGAGAAAATCACTGCCGAGTTCCTCGAGGAGAGGGTGCAGGCGATTTGCACGGCCTTCGGTGACTGGCAGCACTCCGGCTCGGAGGGGAACAAGACCGACGTCGGGCTGGACGAGTTCCTCGTCAGGCACCGTGAGGTCTTCCAACTGGTCGACGAGCAGAAGAGGAGAGGTGGCAAAGCACCGCAGAGGACGTCCATCGGCGGAGAGGAGATCTACCCGGAAAGAGGGGATCGGGACATCATGTGCGATGCCGCACTTCTCGCTTCGACCAGCATCAACGACGTCGGCAGCATCTTAGTTGCCACACGCGACTCCGACTTCAGGCTGGTCTCTCGCGCGCTCGAGGAGGAGTACGGGTTCGGCGTGGTGGGTGATGCCCAGCAGCTAAACAGCCGCGTCCTCTGACTACCACTCCTCCGCAAGTTTCGGGTTGGAGTCCAGGGACTCGCCTAGGCGGCGCATGATTACGGTGGCCGACTCGATGCTACGCACCGTCTCGACGCTCTTGCCCGCGGAGTAGAACTTCTTCTTCTTCGCCGTGTTCTTGCTCTTGCTCCTCGAGAGGTACTTCAGGCGGATGAACGAGTTCGCGTTCAGCATCATTCGGGCCGTGTGCTTGTATCTGCTACTGAGGAGTTTGCGCATCAGCCATGAGTTCTCCTGCTTGAAGCCGGGCGACTTGATTACCGAAATCGGCACTCCAGTCAGCCTATTGGTCCAAGTGATGTCCTCCTCTCCTGCACCTACGATGGCGTCCTTGTAGTCCTCAGGTGTGTTGCACTCTGTGGTGGCGATGAACCTCGTTCCCATCTGCACGCCGTCGTAGCCGATCTCCAGCGCTCTGTTGAGTTCTGCCTCGCTACCAACTCCACCGGCGCATATCAAAGGCAGTCCCATGTCGGACAACTCCTCGTACATCTCCTCCGGCGTCGATGGGCCGAGGTGCCCACCGGCACGGTTGTTAACACAAATCAGGCCATCGACCCCGCAATCCTTGCCCTTCTCGGCCCATTTGCGGGTGGTGACATCATGGTAGACCACTCCTCCGAATGCGTGGACCTTGTCGCAGACCCAGTCTGGTTTGCCCAAAGAAGTCACGAAAAAACGGATGTCTTCCTCGAGGGCGATGTCAATCCAGCCAGACATCTTCTCGAAGTACTTCTTGGAGCCTTTCTCGATGAGGGCGTTGAAGCCGATCGGCTTGTCTGTGAGCGTGCGCATGAAACGGATGCCTTCCCTGAGGTCATGACCATGCACGTAGGTCATGGAGACTGGTTGCATGATAGCGAGGCCGCCGCCCTCGGCTGCTGCGGCCACTAACTCCGGGTTCGAGCACGGGTACATCGCGCCACAGATGATCGGGTACTCGACCCCTGCGTCCTCGGTGAACCTCGTGCTTACCAACCACTCACCCGCCATCCAGCACTCGGAAATTCCACTTGAATACCCATTCGGAGACGATGTCGCCCGATGCATCCTTCCCAACCGATCTGAGTTCGCAATCAATCGCTTCGCCGGTGGCCATGCTCTGTTCGATGGCTTGGCGGGCGGCTGCGACTCCGTCGCAGGTGAAGGTGATGCGCCCCTTGGCGCGCTTGGTGAACGTGCCCTTGCAGTCGATTACGAACATGCGCAGTTTTTCGGGCATGGCGCGCGACATGGCGAACGGTGCTGCGCCTGTTGCGAGTTCTGCGCCCATGCCCTGTACGGCCCAGTACATCGTCTTGAACGGGTTCTGGGAGCGCCATCCACCGGGAATAGAGGTCACGCAGACCTCATCGTCGATGCGATCCATACGAAGTCCTGCGAACCTAGCAGTGGGCATGGAGAGAGCCGAGAAAAGGCGGAACTTGACTGCACCCAGAAGAACTCGGTACTCAGCGACCAGTTTGGTCTCGTCTATCGGCATGGGACTACACCATCAGTGAGTCGACGATTTCGCAGTATCGCTCCATGGCATCGGCCTCGGAAGTTCCGGCAACGCCCTTCCAAGCCTTCCACTTGGCACGGTCCCTCAGTCCCCCCCGCGCCCTGCCCTCGCAGTCTCCCTCAGTCGCCTGCTTGTACAGCGCGTACATCTCGAGTAACTTCTCATTCGACGGTCTGGTCGGGAGTTCCCAAGCGCGTTTGGTGGCGCGCTTGAAGCGCATCCTCAGGCTGCGTCCCGCTTTGCCGTCAGACATCAGAACAACTCCGCTGGGTAGTCCATGAGCGGCTTAGGACCGGACTGGATCTTGGCTGCGAGACCGATGGTCTCAGGGAATATCCGCGTGAAGAAGAAGCGAGCGCTGGCCAGTTTCGCGTCGTAGAACGGCTCGCCCTTCTTCTCGAGGGAGATCCTAGCCATCCTCGCCCACATGTAGCCGAGCAGGATGTTGCCGAAGTAGCGGCAGTAGTCGGTGGCGCCGGCTGCGAGGAAGTGAGGGTTTGCCATGCCCTCGGCAATCATCAGGAGTGTGATCTGCTGGAGTCCTCGCACTCCCTGATGGAGGGGTTTGTTGAACTCAGACATCTCGGGAATCTCGCGGTTCTCCTCGATGAACTCTGTCAGTGGCCACATCAGGTGACGGAGGTTCTTCCCCATGTTCTGGGTGATTTTGCGCCCGGCCAAATCGAGTGCTTGGATTCCGTTAGTGCCCTCCCATATCTTCGAGATGCGCACATCGCGGTAGAACTGCTCAACGCCGAACTCGGTGATATATCCAGCACCGCCCATGACCTGCATGCACGTACTGGTGGTCTCGCAGCCCAAATCGGTGAAGTGCGCCTTGACGATAGGTGTGAAAAGAGCGACTAGGGCAGTGGCCCGCTCGGCCTCTTCGGGGTCGTCGCTGTGCATCTGGTCGAGCAGCAGACCGGTCCAAGATGCCAGAGCTCTGCAGCCCTCGTTGTTGACCTTGGCCTCGAGCAGCATTCGGCGGACATCGGGGTGGACGAGGATGTTGTCTGCGCGTTCGTTCGGCTCGCGGATGCCCTTGATGTCGCGGCCCTGACGGCGCTCGCGCGCCCACGCGAGCGCGTTCTGGTAGGCTATCTCAGCGAGTCCTAGACCCATCATTCCAGTAGCGACCCTCTCGCGATTCATCATCTGGAACATCAACGGCATACCACCGTGCAGCGGGCCGACGAGCCAGCCGACGCTGTCGTCGAAGTTCATGACACAGGTAGGCGAAGCGTGGAGCCCCATCTTCCCCTCGCTCCCGGAACAGGTGATTCCATTGAGCTCGCCAGAGAGATCGTGGGAAATTCCCCCCATGCCGCCTGACTCCCACTCCTTCGGGAGATGCTTCGGGACGAGGAAAAGTGAGATGCCCCTTGACCCCTCGGGGGCGTCCGGTGCCTTGGCGAGGACGAGATGTACGATGTTTTCCGCCATGTCATGCTCACCGTAGGTGATGAATATCTTAGTGCCAGAGACGCGGTAGGTGCCGTCGTCCTGAGGAGTAGCCTTGGTGGTGATGATGCCGAGATCGGTGCCCGCGTGCGGCTCGGTCAGGCACATCGTGCCGGCCCACTCGCCCGAGGCGAGGTTGGTCGCGAAGTAGTCGATGAGGTCCTGCCTGCCGTTCGCCGTGAGGACTTCGTAAACGCCTATGGACAGCGCCGGGAGGACGCTGAGCGCCATGCAGGTAGAGGTTCCGAACTCGGCCCAAGTCACCGCTTGGAAGAATATCGGCACGCCCATACCGCCGTGCTCTGGCCTGCATGAGGTCGAAAGCCAGCCCTCGTCGATGCCCTTGCGGTATGCGTCACGGAACTCTTGGGGCATGGTGATCCTGCCATCCTCGAACTTCAGCCCACGGTGGTCACCGAGGGCGTTGATGGGCAGCCATACCTCCTTGGCGTGCTCGGCCCAGCCCTCCATGAGCATGCTCAGGTAGTCTGCGTCGAAGTCGTCGTAGCCGAGGCGCTGCACGGTCTCGATGGAGTCGAACACCTCGTTGAAGAGGAACTCGTAATCGCGTATCGGGGCATCCCACACTACCATTCAATCACTTCAGTTCCTCAATGGCTTGCCGGTCTCTAGCATGTGCTCCATGCGATCAAGCGAGGCCTCGAGCCGGCCGAGTCTGCCTATCGCTTCCCTCTCCATGGCGAGGATGTAGTCTTCGTCAACAGACTCGATCAAGTCGGTTTCGCCCCCTGAGAGAACCCAAGCGAGTTCGCCAGTCACTACCACATCGTGAGCGGTGGCCTGGCCAGACAGAGCCAAATCTCTGACCGCGAGATCTAGTGCTGCCTTCCCCGATGGCCCGGGCAAAATGTAGGTTCGCGGCTCGGGAGGCTTGTAATCCTCAGAGAGTTCGAGCGCGCGGGCCTTGGCGTCTGCGAGCAGGCGGTCGCGATTCATCGTGATGCGGTCGTCAGGTGCGATGAAACCCATGTCACGCGCTTGTTCTGCTGACTTCGCGACCTGAGCTGTGCCGATATACTCGAACGCCTTCATCACAGGTGGCATGGGCCCCTCCTCGACGAGGCCGAAATCGCGCAGGCGACCCATCAGCTCCTTGCAGCCGCCCCAGGCCGGGACGATGCCGACCCCGACCTCGACGAGTCCGACGTAAGATTCGCCATGGGCAACAACAGCATCGCAATGCATGAGCACCTCGGCACCACCGCCTAAGCACAGTCCAGCTGAAGCTGCGACCACGGGGACCTCGCAGTACTTGAGAGCCTGATAGGTGTCCTGTCCGGCGGCGATGAAGTCCTCGACGTCCTTCCATGCCGCGAGATTAACCGCGAATAGAACCAAGCCGAGATTCGCTCCGGCGCAGAAGTTGGGCGCGTCGTTGCCGATGACTATCCCTTCCCAGCCTTCGGACTCAGCGAGGTCGACTGCGTTGACGAGCATCTCCATGTTCATCGGGTCCATTGCGTTCATCTTTGAGTGATACTCGACGAGCATGATTCCGTCGCCCATGTCCCAGATGCTTGCCGAGCCATTGCGCTTGAGCGCCTTGCCCCGGCGCTTGAGGTCGGCCACGGTGAGAGTGGATTCGGGCCTTTCGACGGCGACCATGGAGCCGTCGGGGGTGAGTCGCTGGATCTCCCCGTCCGCGACCGAGTAGAAGCCTCCATTGCCTGCGGCAGTCTTGAGGAAGCCGGGCACGCTGCGTCCGCTTGTCTTGAGTCTCTCGACAAAGTTGCTAGCACCAATCGAATCTATCATCTCGAAGGGGCCTCGCTTCCAGTTGTAGCCAACCTTCATCGCGCTGTCTATCGAATAGACGTCGTCGCTGACATCGGGCACGAGGTGCGCCGCGTAGGACAGCGTGTCGAGCAGGATTTCGGTTACGAAAGCGGCTCCCTCATCGGGGTAGTCCATCAGCGGGCCCAGTCCCTGCTTGCCCATCTTGGCAGAGGGAAACGCGGCCTTGCGGTCGGCCGGGGAGTACTCGCCTGTGGTTAGGCTTCGAGCCTCCTTGACGCGCTTGCCGCCCTCCTTGTTGAGACGGTAGAAGCCGCCCTTGCCCTTGCGGCCGGTGTATCCGTCCGCGATCATTGCCTGAATGATGTCTTCCCCAGTACCCACGATGTCGTGGAACGGGTCATCCGGGGGGAGGTGCGAGAGCAGGCTCTCTATCACGTGGCCGGACAGGTCTACGCCGACCAAGTCGATCAGACCGAACACCGCGGTCTTGGGGACCCCGATGGGCCGCCCCAGCATGGCGTCTGCCTGCTCGACGGTGAAGCCGTGGTCGATCGTCGCCTTGAACGCCCTTTGGATGAAATAGACGCCGAGCCTGTTGGCAATGAAGCCAGGTTCGTCGTTGCACATTATCACTCTCTTGCCGAGTCGCTCGTCGGCGAACGAGCTGAATCGCTCGGTCGCTGACTCGTCTACCTCAGCGGCTGTGACGACCTCGAGCAGGGGCAGGTATCGAGGGGGGTTGAAGAAGTGAGTGATGAGGAAGCGAGAGGCCATCTCTTTTGGCATTCCTTCGACCAATTCTGACCTTGGCAGAGTGGATGTGTTGGACGATACGATCGTATCTGGTCCGATATGCTCTGCGAGTTTAGCGTAGAGGCTGCGCTTGATGTCGAGGTTCTCGATAATCACCTCGACCACCCAGTCGAAATCACCCAACCTTAACAGGTCGTCTTCGATATTCCCGGCGCTGATGCGCTTGACGTTTCGCTTGTGCATCAGCATCTCGGGGTTCGACTTGAGCATCTGCTGAATCGCGCCCTTGGCGATTACACTGCGGTCCTCTGCGCCGTCCGGGACGATGTCGAGGAGAAGTACGTCGCAGCCGGCGTTGGCACAATGGGCGGCTATCCCGGCACCCATCACGCCGCTGCCGATGACGGCGACTCGTTGTATGGGGCTCGACAAGTTACCACCTAGACCCTCTCGAGCACGGTGGCCATGCCCATCCCGCCTCCCACGCACAGAGTGGCCAGAGCGAGCTCGGCCCCGTTCTTCTGCATCAGTTGAGCCGCCTTGCCGGTAATCCTCGCTCCGCTGGCGCCTAGGGGATGGCCGAGTGCGATGGCGCCGCCCTCGATGTTGACCTTGTCCCTGTCCAGGCCAAGCTCTCCTATCACCGCCAGCGACTGCGCGGCGAAGGCCTCGTTGAGTTCGATGAGGTCGATGTCGTCCAGAGTCAGACCGGCCCGCTCTAGGGCTTTCCTCGTCGCCTGCACGGGTCCGATGCCCATGATCTCGGGCGCGCATCCGGAGACGGCGGCGCTCTTGATTCGGGCCATAGGGGCGAGCCCGTGCTCTGCTGCGAACTCCTCGGAGCAGACGAAGACGAATGCAGCCCCGTCAGTCAGCGGAGACGAGGTTCCGGCGGTGACCGTCCCATTGGCATCGAACGCAGGGCGCAGTCCTGCTAGCGTCTCTGCGTCGGTCCCGGCTCGGATGCAGCCATCGGTGTCCACAATCCCATCACTGGTCTCGATTGGGACGATCTCGTCAGCAAACGCACCGGACTCACGAGCGGCGGCGGCTCTCGCCTGGCTCTCAACAGCGAATGCCTCTTGGGCCTCGCGATCGATGCCGTGCATGTTGGAGAGATTCTCGGCAGTGGTGCCCATCGACGTCATTGCCTCCTCGTCTAGCGTGGGGTTGGGAAGCGGATTGAACCCGGTCATCGGGATTCGCGACATAGACTCGACACCCCCAGCGATGAAGGCGTGACCCTGACCTGCGGCGATGCGGGCTGCGGCATCGTGAATCGACTGCATCGACGAGCCGCAGAAACGATTGATTGTCACTCCGGGCACAGTCTCAGGCAGGTCGGTAAGGAAGGTGATGACCCGAGCCAGGTTGTATCCTTGCTCGCCCTCTGGGAAGGCGCACCCGACGATGAGGTCCTCGACCAGAGAGGGATCGACCCCGACATCCGAGATGAGTTGGTTCACGACTGCTGCTGCGATGTCATCGGGCCTCGTTCGAGCGAGGGCGCCACTTCTAGCGGGTGTGAAGGGTGAACGCGCGTATCCGACGATTACGGCGGGCATAGCCCGCCTAATCAGTGCTATAATTAAACTTCAAGGAGAGAGAAAAACAGTGTTTGAACGCTATTGCGAGAGTCAGAGAGTGCGATTATCACCGGGGAGATTCCCTCAATAATACCCAATTTCCGTGAATCCGTAACTTGATGACCAATTGCCCTGCTCGGTCGACGAGGTGAAAATGTGTCAGACGAAGAAGTAGGCCGGGTCGACCGTTATTTCCGAAAGGTCGGGGTCGCCGCGCTGGAGCTTACCGCAGACCTCTCCGTTGGGGATAGGATCAGGTTCGTCGGAGCGACCACGGACTTCGAGATTGTGGTAGATTCGATAGAGATAGAAAGGGAACAAGTTACTTCGGCCGGAGCCGGAGATGATATCGGAATCAAGGTCCCTGAGAGGGTCCGACCCAATGACAGTGTTCTCCGTGTGAGCTCAGGCTCGGGCGAGGGCAGTGCGGACATGATCAAGTACGCCGTAATTGCTGCTGTCGTAGTAGTAGCTGCGTACGTGCTAACTCAGTAACGGGTCCGGTGCTTGCGTTGCTTGCCTTGCTTGCGTTGCTTGCGGCTTCGGCCGCGACCTGAACGCCGGCCGTTGCGCCCACCATTGGACTGGTGATTTGATTTCCCATTCGAGCGCTTGCCGTTGGATTTGCCATTGCGAGCCTGGCGACGGCCGCGGCCCCGATTCTGCTGCTTCTTGGGCGCCTTGTTGCCCTTGCGCGACCGAGCCTTCTCGGAGTGGAAAGGGTGATCCTCATCGACTGGGATGTCCTGACGAATCATCTTCTCGATGGCGCGCAGATACTCGCCTTCGTTCTCATCACAGAAAGCAATGGTGATGCCCGCTTGGCCTGCACGTCCCGTACGTCCGATGCGGTGCACATAGACCTCGGGCTCGTTAGGCAGATCCAGATTGATGACGTGACTGATGTCGGAGACATCGATGCCGCGGCTCGCCACGTCGGTGGCGACTAGTACCTGGAGGGTACCATTGCGGAATCGGCGGAGGGCATTCTCACGCGCGCCCTGACTCTTGTTGCCGTGGATTGGGAGGGCTTCGATACCGTCTTGTCCAAGTTGTCTGACGATGCGATTGCAACCGTGCTTGGTGCGGCTGAACACAAGCACCTTATCGGGTCGCTTCTCCTCGATAATGTAAGTCAAGAGGCCACGCTTGTCGCTCCTCATGACGAACATAAGAGATTGTTCGATGGCCTCTACGGTGGCTGATTCGGGTGTGATGGAGACGCTTACCGGATCATAGAGCATATCACGGGACAAATCGACAATCGAGCGCGGTATGGTGGCACTGAATAGCAGACTCTGGCGGTTCTTTGGAATTTGTGCTAGAATTTTACGGATGTCTCGGATGAAACCCATGTCGAGCATGCGATCCGCCTCATCGAGAACGAGGAACTGCACGTAGGACAGGTCAACGTATCCCTGTGAGATGAGGTCAAGCAAGCGACCGGGGGTGGCGACCAAGATGTCAACGCCGCGGCGCAGAATATTCTCCTGAGGGCGCTGCGATACTCCGCCAAACATAGCCATCGAACGGATGTCGAGGTGTCGAGCATATTGCTCGATATTGTCGTGAATCTGGGTTGCAAGCTCGCGTGTTGGACACAGCATCAGAGCGCGGATGCGGCGTGAGCCCACCCACGGATCTTTGGCCATCGCATCGAGGATTGGTAGGGCGAATGCGGCGGTCTTCCCTGTGCCCGTCTGGGCGCAACCGATTATGTCGCGGCCTTCAATGAGGTAGGGGATGGCCTGGGCTTGAATCGGCGTCGGCGAGACGTAACCAATCTCGTCGAGGGCATCCAGCAGGGGCTGACAGAGGTTGAGAGAAGTGAAATCCATGGGGTCAACTCACATATGTGCGATGATGGCGGCACCGAACTCACTGCACTTGAGCAGGGTCGCACCGTCCATCTGGCGTTCGAAGTCGTAGGTCACGGTGGCGGCACCGATGGCGCCCTCCATACCCCTGATGATGAGATTGGCAGCCTCCGCCCAGCCCATGTAGCGCAGCATCATCTCGGCCGAGAGAATCAGGCTTCCGGGGTTGACCTTGTCCTGGCCGGCGTACTTCGGTGCCGTACCATGGGTCGCCTCGAAGATTGCCACACCGGTGTCGTAGTTGATGTTGGCACCCGGAGCGATGCCGATGCCGCCGACCTGGGCAGCCAGAGCGTCGGAGATGTAGTCCCCATTGAGATTCATCGTTGTCAGAACACTGTATTCGGCTGGTCGGGTCAGCACTTGTTGTAACATTGCATCAGCAATGACATCCTTGATGACAATCTCAGCGCCGGTCCTCGGGTTGGTCAGGGTACACCAGGGCCCGCCGTCGAGTTCGGTGGCTCCGAACTCGTCCTTGGCGAGCTGGTAGCCCCAGTCGCGGAAACCACCCTCTGTGAACTTCATGATGTTGCCCTTGTGGACCAGCGTCACGCTGTCCTTGTCGTTCTCGATTGCATGGTTGATAGCCGCGCGGACGATACGAGCCGTTCCCTGTTGGCTCACCGGCTTGATGCCGATGCCGCTAGTCTCGGGAAATCGAATCTTGGTGACGCCCATCTCGTTCTGCAGGAAGTCGATGAGCTTGCGCGCCTCGTCGCTGCCGGCCTCCCACTCGATCCCTGCGTAGACGTCCTCGCTGTTCTCCCTGAAGATGATCATGTCCACTGCTCCTGGGTCCTTGACCGGGCTCGGGGTACCTGCGTACCAGCGAATGGGACGCACGCAGGCATAGAGATCGAGTTGCTGGCGTAGGGCGACATTGAGGCTGCGGATGCCACCACCCACTGGGGTGGTCAGCGGCCCCTTGATCGAGACTAGTCCCTGACGCATCGCCTGCTTGGTGGACTCGGGCAGCCACTCACCAGTGGCGTCGAACGCCTTCTGCCCGGCGAGCACCTCGCTCCAGTGGATGCCGCGCTGGCCGCCGTATGCACGCTCGACCGCGGCATCGACCACAGCCATCATCACCGGTGTGATGTCGACGCCGATGCCATCGCCCTCGATGTAGTGGACGACAGGATGGTCGGGCACGCTCAGGTGGCCTTCCACCATCGATACTCGGGTCCCCTCGGCCATGTCTCTCAGCGCGCCGACCAACCCCCCCTTCATGAAGCCAACCCTCATGGTCTGAGACGATTGTGCGAGAGCATGCAAGGGACAGTGCATTGGATTACGGGCGAGGAAATGGTAGGTGAGATCGCTGGCAAGAGTTTCGGTATACACAGTGAAGCACACGCCGGCCCGATGCAGATGGTGCTCATCTCACATGGTGCTTGCTCGTTCATCGACGTGATTGCGGGCCTGAAGGACAGGATGGACAACGTGCGCTCCGCATGGGTCGAGCTCGAGGCGGATCGAGCAGATGAGCATCCGCGTGTCTTCACGGCTGTCCGTATGAAGTATGTCATCGAGGGAGACGTCCCGGAGAAACTGGTCAATCGACTCATCGAGCAGAGTCATGAGAAGTACTGTTCCGTCGGTGCGATGATGACTGGTGCAGGAGTTGCACTGGACTGGTCAGTCGACATCAGAGCATGACGTATTTCCGATAATGTAAGAATTCTCCAACAGCGGAACCCGAGTAGAATTTCTGTAATCGTCTTCCTCCGACGGGTTCACTTCCTCAATCATTAAACACCCCCCATTCGGAAGGGCGACTCTTGCGCGAGGGACGCCCTAACCGACCCGGTAATCACGAAGGAGAGGATGCATGATGGAGACCAGGATCAGTGGTGACCTCGAAACCGGCGAAGCCGAGATCGGGATGGTCATCGAGCGTCGCTTCACCACGGCCGGGGACAATCCGTTCGAGGCCTTCGACTGGATTGAGATGGATGTGGAGATTAGGAACCCGGACGGTTCGATGGCCGATGCCATCGAGGGTGTGAGGTTGCCTCCCGGCTTTGCCGGGGTTGCGGGGAAGGTATGCGCCCAGAAGTACCTGCGCAAGGCCGGCGTTCCCAAGGCCCTCCGGAAGGTCCCGGAGGACGGTGTGCCCGTCTGGCTCCAGCGAAGTGTCCCGGATCATGAGAAGCTTCAGACACTTGACGTGGACGATAGAACATGTGGAGAAAATGATGGGAGGCAACTTTTCCGACGCCTCGCAGGAACCTGGACCTACTGGGGCTGGAAGTACGACTACTTCGCAAGTGAGGCCGACGCCCGCGCCTACTTCGATGAGATGTGCTACCTGATTGCGAGTCAGCGTTCGGCACCTAACAGCCCCCAGTGGTTCAACACTGGTCTGCACTGGGCATACGGCATCGAGGGGCCGGCCCAAGGACACTCTTTCGTGAACCCGGCTACCAACGCGCTGGAGTACTCTGCTAATGCCTACGAGCGCCCCCAGCCACACGCCTGCTTCATCCAGTCGGTATCGGACTCACTGGTCGGCGGCTCCGACTCCATCATGGGACTGTGGAGCCGCGAGGCCCTGCTCTTCAAGTATGGGTCAGGCACCGGATCGAACTTCTCTAGGGTTCGCGGTGCCGGCGAGCCCCTGTCTGGTGGCGGCAGTTCGAGCGGGCTGCTCTCGTTCCTTAAGATAGGAGATCGGGCCGCCGGAGCAATCAAGTCGGGAGGGACGACGAGGCGTGCTGCCAAAATGGTCACGCTGGACCTCGATCACCCGGATATCGAGGAGTACATCGACTGGAAGCACAGCGAGGAGGAGAAGGTCTCCGCTCTCGTAATCGGCAGCAGCATCCTGCAGAAGAACGCCAACGCCCTGATGGACGCCATCTGGGAGTATGGCGACGACGAAGGCAGATTCGACCAGCGGGCTAACCTCGGGCTTCGCAGAGCCATGCTCAGTGCCATCAAGGATGATGTCCCACCCCCCCACATACAGAGGATCGTCGATCTTGCTAGACAAGGTTGGAAAGGGGTTGACTTCGAGTCCTTCGACACCGACTGGCAGGGCGAGGCCTACATGACTGTCTCCGGTCAGAACAGCAACAACTCGGTCCGCGTCCCCAACGAGTTCATGGAAGCGGTAAGGGGCGGCGGTGATTGGAACCTGTACTGGCGGACCGAGCTGGACAAAGCCACCAAGCGAGGCAGGGAGCCCAAGCCGTGTAAGACCGTGGATGCCGGGGGACTGTGGGAGAAAATCGCCTACACCGCTTGGGCATGCGCTGACCCTGGAGTCCAGTTCGACACCACCATCAACGAGTGGCACACCTGTCCCGAAGGCGGTCGGATCAACGGTTCGAACCCGTGTTCGGAGTACATGTTCCTCGACGACACAGCCTGCAACCTAGCCAGCATCAACCTCCTCCACTACTACGACTTGGGCACGCAGACCTTCCAGATTGAAGACTTCCGCCACAGCGTCCGACTGTGGACGACCACCCTTGAGATCAGCGTTCTGATGGCCCAGTTCCCCTCGGAGGAAATAGCCCGCAAATCGTACGATTACCGCACCTTGGGTCTCGGCTACTGCAACATCGGCTCGCTGCTGATGCACATGGGAATCCCTTACGACGACGAGCGGGCCTACGCCATCTGCGGGGCCATCACCTCCATCATGTGCGGCGAGACATATGCCACGAGCGCCGAAATGGCTTCCATCCTAGGGGCGTTCCCCGACTACGAGAGGAACTCCAAGCACATGCTGAGAGTGATGCGCAACCACCGGCGTGCCGCTTACGACGCACCGGCGGAGGAATATGAGGGACTCACCGTGCCTCCAATGGGAATCAATGCCAAGAAGTGTCCGAAGGATCTACTCGATGCGGCCCGGAGCTCTTGGGACCGTGCCGTCCGGGTCGGCGAGGAGCATGGTTACCGCAACGCGCAGACCACGGTCATCGCGCCCACCGGCACCATCGGGCTCGTTATGGGCGCGGACACCACCGGCGTGGAGCCGGCATTCTCCCTCGTCCAGTACAAGACTCTGGCCGGCGGCGGCTCTCTGAGGATCATCAACAGAAGCGTTTCGAACGCCCTACGTCGGCTCGGCTACTCAAACAGCGAGACCGAGGCGATCGAGGAGTTCATCGTGGGGACCGGTCGCTTGAGCGGTTGCCCCACTCTCTCCGCCGAACGCCTGAAGGATCTCGGCTTCACCGCCGCGCGGGTTAGGGGGATTGAAAAGAAGATGAGCGACGTGTTCGACATCCGCTCCGCCTTCTCCCCTTCGATTCTCAGCGAGCAGTTCTGCACCGGGACGCTCGGGATGTCGAAGGCCCAGTACGAAGACTCGTTCTTCGATACCCTCGGATACCTTGGCTTCACCACGACTGAGATAGACGCAGCCGACGAACATATCTTCGGCTACGGCACGATAGAGGGCGCGCCCGGTTTGAAGGACGAACATCTGGCGGTCTTCGACTGCGCCACCCCCTGCGGCAAGTACGGCAAGAGGTCGATCGACTGGCCTGCTCACGTCAGGATGATGGCTGCGGCGCAACCGTTCATCTCAGGAGCTATCTCCAAGACGATCAACATGCCATCCGACTCCACCGTGGATGACATCAGAGAGGCCTACAACCTCAGTCACACCACGATGAACAAGGCGTGCGCCGTATACCGCGACTGCTCCAAGTTGTCACAGCCGCTGATGAACCAACTCGTGGACACGGCCGAGTACGCAGAGGAGCGCGAAGAGGAAGAGATGGTAGAGAAGATGGTTGAGGAGACCGTCAGGGTGCTGCCTGTGCCAGAGCAGGAAGCCAAGCCGCTGGCCGAGTCCTTCGTTCAGGATTATATCACCAGTAGGAGACCACTGCCTAATGTGAAGGAACAGCGAGGCCTGAAGGCTCGGGTCGGCGGGCACACCGTGTACCTGACATCAAGCACATACGATGACGGTCGCTTAGGCGAGATTATGATCACCACCTCGAAAGAGGGTGCGGCTTGGCGCTCGATGCTCAACCAGTTCGCCATAGCCGTATCCATCGGCCTGCAGTACGGGGTGCCGCTGGACGCCTTCGTGAAGTCGTTCACGTTCCAGAAGTTCGAGCCCAGTGGGATGGTCACCGGAGGGAGCGGTCGGGTCAAGATGTCGACCAGCATCGTCGACTACATCTTCAGGGAACTGGGGATTCACTATCTCAATCGGGATGACCTAGCTCATGTCACTGAGGAGGATCTGGACAAGACGTCGATTAGCAAGCCCGGCATCACCGAAGAAGGCATCAGCCGCACTCAAGGAGAGAAGCGCGATCTCCAGATGACTCTGGAGGCCGCTGTCGCTCCCCTGGAGGATCTCGAGGCGCGGGTGCGCCAAGCCGCTCGGGAGCGTGGCTTCACTGGAGATATCTGCACCGAGTGCGGCAGCAGCCAGATGACTAGGAACGGGACCTGTCTGAGGTGCAACTCCTGTGGCGCTACCACAGGATGCTCCTGATTCGGGGCTCAGATCTCGAGTTCGATATTGAGGTTCTGAATCAGTTCCTTGTATCGGTTGCGAATCGTGACCTCGGTCACACCTGCGACCTCGGCGACCTCGCGCTGGGTCCTGCGCTTACCGCACAGCACGCTCGCGATGTAGATGATCGAGGCTGCGATTCCAGTGGGGCCGCGCCCGCTCGTGAGTTCCTTCTCCTGCGCGGCCGCAATCAGCTCGTATGCCTTCGACTGGACTTCGGCGTCCAAGTGGAGGCCGGAGCAGAATCGGGGTATGTAGTCCTCGGGCTTGGTCGGCGGGATCTTCATCTTGAGTTCACGGACCATGAATCGGTAGGTCCGGCCGATCTCCTTGCGTCCGGTCCTGCTGGCCTCGCCGATCTCGTCTAGGGTTCTGGGGTTGTTGCACTGCCTGCAAGCAGCGTAGAGGCTGGCAGCGGCCACTCCCTCGATCGAGCGCCCACGGATGAGCCTCGCCTCGACGGCCTTCTTGTAATTCACAGCAGCCGCCTCGCGAATCGACTTGGGAAGGTCAAGACGGCTGGCCATGCGGTCTAGCTCGGCCAGAGCCATGGCTAGGTTTCGCTCGGTCGCGTTACTGACACGCGAGCGCTTCTGCCACTTCCTCATTCGGTAGAACTGGCTCCGATATCTGCTCGAGATGGCCTTGCCGGAGTAGTCCTTGTTCTGCCAGTCGATGTCGGTAGACAGTCCCTTGTCGTGCAGCATCACCGTCATCGGCGCGCCTGTACGCGCGCGCTGGTCTCCCTGCTCGGGGCTGAACACACGCCACTCGGCGCCTTGGTCGATCACGTTGTCTTCCAGCACGAGGCCGCAATCCTCGCATACGACCTCGCCCCTGGTCTCATCTCTGTTCAGGCTCCTACTTCCGCACTCACTGCACTTCACAGTGTCTTCAACCAGATAATCTGCCATTCCCTCACTCCACCTTTGCAAGCAAAGATAATGAATCCCGACGGACCATCTTATTTAAGAGTGACAGTATAAGAAAACCCAGCATTACCGTTGTGCTGAGAGGCTGCACACTGTAATCGAACGATTGAGAACGGTGAAATACACGGCAACCTTGGCTAGCATCGAGGAAGGTGGTGTAACCTTGTCGGAGCAATGGCCCCCGGAGCGAATAGGGCTGACGGCAGGCAAGAGGGTGCTCTTCCTGACCAAAGATCTCGAGTTGATTCGCAAGCAACTCTACGAGGGCGTGGACCTGCGCATGGAGGACCTCGATGTCAGCGATTTTCTCGATGACATCAACACCGATGTGATGACCCCGGCGTGGGTCTGCTTCGACCACGAACCGGCGATAATCGCGGAGAACGCCTACGCTGGCTTGGTACACGAGGGCAGGCGGGGGTTCGAGCCGCGGGCCTTGCTCGACGGCGACTTCGAGATCATCGTCTCCGGGCATCGAAAGGGCACTGGATCGAGTCGCGAGACGGCAGCCCAGTGCGAACGCTGGTCGGGAGTCAGGATCGTCATCGCTGCCTCCTTCGCACCCATCCACGAGCGCAACAACATCAACCTCGGCCAGTTGATGGGCGACTACTCGATGCTTGAGCGCCTGCAGGACGGAGAGAGCATCTCGCTGGACGAGTTCACCTCGAAGTACGATCCTGTGACCAGGCTAATCATCGAGAACGGAGGCATCTTCCCCTTCGCCAAGAAACTCAAAGCGGGAGAGCTCCGAATTCCGGAATTGACGACGGGGGCTCGCCCGATGACCATGGTTGAGAAGATGATTGCGGGCAAGTTGCTGAGTCAGAACGGAGCGTCTCGCTACGTTAAGCCGGGCGACGCGGTGCTGGCTCAGGTCGACGGAGGCTACTCCCACGAGTTCACGACAGCTCAGGTTCACGAGTTCCTGAAGTTGGAGTATGGTGATGACTACAAGATCCCAAACCCATCGAAATACGCGGTTTTCGAAGACCACCTCTTGTACGCCACCGGCGTGCCCAAGTACGGTAGGTTCACCGAGAAGATACAGACGCTGCGCGACATGCAGGAGATGTTTCAGAAGCGCACTGGAGTGCGCGACTACTCGGCCGAGGACGGCATCAGCCCGGGCATCTGCCATCAGGTCGCACGGGAGGAGTTCATCGATGTTGGTGACTTCATCCAGTCGACTGACTCGCACACTTGCATGGGCGGCGCCACCAACGCCTTGGCCTACGGAGTGGGTTCAACCGAGTACGCCAACCTCATCCACAACCAATTCGCCTTCGTACAAGTACCCGAGAGCATACGCTTCGAGCTGATGGGCACTCTCGACCCGGGATGCACCGCGAAGGACGTCATCCTGCATATCCTCTGGAAGTACGCCGCGAACTCCGAGACCCTCGACAGGAGCATGGAGTTCGGCGGGCCGGGACTGGCTGGCCTGTCG